>Ga0316198_10000490_pt1 | contig 20788 bp, 16 predicted proteins | sample OudBieAanoxic_MG_FD_204935 | JGI IMG/M metagenome (GOLD analysis project Ga0316198, IMG submission 204935) | Coastal sediment microbial communities from Oude Bieten Haven, Netherlands - site A anoxic | ecosystem: Environmental > Aquatic > Marine > Coastal > Sediment | place: Netherlands...
AAGCGAGGACGTTGCCCACGATGAACAGGCCGAGCCCGAGCCGGTATCGAAACGTCGGCGGCTTCTGGTCGGGCTCGTCGAGCGGAGGCGTGCCTGGCGCTTGGTACCGGAACAGCGCTCTCAGTTGTCGCCGCCATGCCGGACCGAGCACGTAGAGCGCAGCGACGAACAGAGCCTCCGCGACCACCAGGCCGCAGACGAGCGCGAGCCCCTGTTGCTCGAACGGCAGGCCGAACACCGTGGGGAAGGGCACCGCGTCGGTGGCGCTGGTGTACGAGAGGACGCTGATGGTCCAAATCCAGAAGTACACGCCGAGGTGCAGGATGAAGAGGGCGATCCCCATCTCCGGAAGACCATGGCACAGATCCGCCATGCACAGCGAGGAACCGGTGAGGGGCCACGCACGACGGTTCGCAGGTCGATCCCGACCACTCAGCAGCCCGGGGGTGACGGTGCTTTGACACCCGGGGGGTCGAGGCTCTACTAGGTTCCCCATGAGCGAGACCCCCGACGACCTGAAGCCCGGCTTGCCGTTTTCACTGGTGAACAAGCTGGACGGTCTCAGCAAGAAGATGATTCCGATCGACGCCGATCGGGTCATGAAGATGGCTGAGCGCACGACGGGGCTCAGCGACTGGGGGGACGGCGGGTTCCAGCAGCGATTGAAGTCCACCGTCGATGGGTTGAACGAGGCCAACCTCAACACGACGGGGCTCTTCGGCGCCCGCTACGTCCTCAACTGGCATCTCGGGAACAAGTTGCGCGTGATCGACTTCGCGAAGCGGCATCCGGAGCTCGACGAGGTCGACATCGAGCGGCCAGTCGTCATCACCGGATTCTTCCGTACCGGCACGACCTTCCTTCACAACGTGCTGGCGGCGGACCCGAACAACCGGGTCGCGAAGGCGTGGGAGCTCTCGTACCCGCTCGGCCGGCTGGGCGACCCCCTGGGCGACGTGGCTTGGCGGCGCGCGCAGGCCAAGTTCACCTTCGGCTTCAACCAGGCGGCGATCCCCGATCAAGGCGTCGCGCACCACGTCACAGCCGACTCGTACGAGGAGTGCTTCTTCCTGCTCGAGAACGACATGGCCGTGTTGACGTTCTGGATCGGCTTCGCGGCGTACGAGTACGCACACGACATGCTCTCCTGGGACATGACCGAGCCCTACGAGTTCCACAAGCTTCAGCTCAAGATTCTCAACGCGCAGCGATCCGCCAAACGTTGGGTGCTGAAATGCCCCTGGCACATCTGGAACATGGACGCCTTGATGGCGGTCTACCCCGACGCGCAGATCATCTTCACCCACCGCGACATCGCCAAGGCGCTGGCGTCGCACTGCAGCTTGTCCGCCAAGATGGCCTCCAAGCTCAAGCGGAGCCTCGATGTCAAGGAGCTCGGCCAATTCTGGCTCGAGTACGCGCGCATCGGCCTCGACCGGGCGATGGAAGCCCGCAAAACGATCCCCGAGTCCCAGATCTACGACGTTCGCCTCCGTGACATGATGGCGAGCCCGATGACCGTCCTGAAGGATATCTACTCGCACTTCGACCTAGAGCTCGACGAGGAGGCCGCCGGGCTCCTCGAGGCGCGCATCTCGGAAAAGCCCACCTCGCAGGAGGGCGAGCACGAGTACAGCATCGAGGAGTTCGGGCTCACCAATGAGCAGGTCCGCGAGACGCTCAAGACGTACAACGAGCGATTTGGCGTCTAGCGTCGGGCGTGGTCCCAGCGGAGCGTTGCGGCTTGTGCGTTGCCGCGGGGGATCCTAGAACGGGTCCCGAAATGGGTGTGGGTGAACAACTCAACAGGGCCCTCGAGGCGATCGCGTCCGAGTCAACGGTCCCAGATGTTACTTTGGTGGTGCCAGGCCTGAACGAGGCGGACAGCCTGCCGCTGCTCGCGGCTCAGGTGAAGGAGGCCCTCGCTCCCGACAAGTCGTACGAGCTGATTTTCGTCGACGATGGCAGTACGGACGACAGTTGGCAGGTCATCTGCGGGCTGAACGAAGCCGACCCTGCGGTTCGCGGAGTCCGGCTCCGCAAGAACTTCGGAAAGGCGATGGCGCTGTCGGCTGGGTTCGAACGGGCGCGTGCGGATATCGTCGTCATGATGGATGCGGATCTCCAGGACGATCCCGCGGACCTCCCGAAAATGCTCGCCGGTCTCGAGGCCGGTCTCGATGTGGTCGTCGGATGGAAGGTCGAACGACTCGATCCCGCCAACCGCAAGATCTTCTCTCGCATTTTCAACGGGACCGTGGCGCATGTGACCGGAGTGCGATTGCACGACATGAACTGTGGGTTCAAGGCCTATCGAAGCGAGGTGCTGCAGTCGATCCCGATCTACGGCGACCTGTTTCGCTTCATTCCCGTGCTGGCTTCCTGGCAGGGCTTTCGCGTGGGCGAAATCCCGATCAATCATCGCTCGCGTCAGTTCGGGAGCTCGCGTTACGGCCTGGAGCGAATCCTTCGTGGCTTCTTCGATCTGCTGAGTGTCTCATTCCTGACGAAGTACTCGCGCAAGCCGATGCATTTGTTCGGCCTGCTGGGCCTCATGTTCTCGTTCTTTGGCACGCTGATTTGCGGTTACCTGTCCGTGCTTTGGTTTCAGGGTGAGCCCATCGGCGCGCGACCGTTGCTGCTCTTGGGCGTCCTTCTGATCCTGGTCGGTGTCCAGTCGTTCTCCATCGGCTTACTGGGCGAGTTCATGACCTTCCAGTATCACCGCAAGCACGAGCAAGAGCACTTACCCATACGCGAGGTCGTCGGTGATCCCCGATAGCTATTTCGACAGTTTTCACACCGCCAAGTATCAAGCCAAGAACCCGATCCAGAGGCTCCTGATTCGGCGGTTCATGGGGAAGCTGAGCGCTCTGTTCGATGCCACGCAGCCCTCGAGTTCGGTCCTCGAAATCGGCTGCGGCGAGGGATTCGTCTCGGGGCAGCTTTCCGAGCGACATGCGGGAGAGTCGTACGTGGGAGTCGACTTGAGCGCCGCGGATATCGCGAATCTCAAAGCCAAGTTCCCCGCCGTGGAGGCGCACGAAGGGTCCATCTACGACCTGTCATTCCTCGGCCGGGAGTTCGACGTCGTCGTGTGCGCAGAGGTCTTGGAACACCTGGACGACCCGGGCGCGGCGCTCGAGCAAATCGTCGCCCGAAAGCCGAGGCGAGTCATTCTTTCGGTGCCTCACGAGCCATGGTTTTGCTTGAGCAACTTCGCCCGCGGCAAGAACGTGACTCGCCTGGGCAACGACCCGGAGCACGTGAACCTATGGGGCCGGAGTGGGTTCCGTAGGGTCATCGAGCCCTATCTCGTGGTCGACAAACACGAGACCTCGTATCCGTGGCAGTTGGTGCTGGCGAGACCGAGGTAATGAGCGCGGAGCGTTCAAGGCTTCAGAGGCTCGACGCGATCTCGTCTGCGGCGGTCCGATTCGGCTTCTTCTGCATCTGGCCGGTGGCGATCGCGGTGGCGCTTGGCGCGACGCTCTTTTCCATCACGCATAGCGAATTGTTGCCGGCGATGTTCGACAACAGGCTGACGCATCCGCAGCGCATCGTGGCGCTCAACTATCTCCTTGGCTCCCTCATCGGCGTCGGCGTCCTCTACGCTGCAGTGCTCGGTTGGCGGTACCGGCGCGATTGGCCACCCGGCTTCGACCGCGCCCGAAGGCTTCATCCACTCCTTTCCTTTCTGTTGAGCGGGCCCGCGATCGTCGCGCTCACCGAGTCCAGGATCGAAACGCAGCACACATGGCGGACCTGGTTGTACATCGCCTTGGCCGCCGCAGCGTGGTGGCCGACATTCCGTGCGCTCTCCGGCCGAAAGCGCGCGGTAAACCTCAGGGCGCCCGCGCTTTCCTCACGGCAACGCGACTTCGTCGGGCTCGGGATCGCGTTCGTTTTGTGGGGGGCATATGCCTACTTCTTCACCAGGCTCGCCATCACGAACCACCACTTGCTCAACACGCGTATCGTCGACCTGGGCCTCTACGACAACATCTTCTTCCACTCGAGCCACGGCGATCCACTGGGGTGCTCGTTCATGGTCGGCGGGAACCATTCGACGGCGCACTTCGATCCCATCTTGGTGATCTTATCTCCGCTCTACCGGCTTTGGCCGGGCCCGGAGCTCCTTCTCACGATCCAGTCCGTTTGGTGCGGCGCCGGGATCGTCGGGACGTATCTGCTCGGTCGCCATCAGCTCGGCTCTCGTTCATGGGGGCTCGTGTGGGCGTTGGTCTACGCACTGCATCCGGCGCTGCACGGGGCCAACCTCTACGAGTTTCATTCGCTCACCCTGCTCATCTCGCCCCTGATCTTCGCGCTCCACTTCCTCCTCGCGGGGCGGATTCGGATGTACCTGGCCACCTTGGTCCTCTTGTTGTTGATTCGAGAAGACGTGTCCTTGTTGATGTGCTTCGTTGGGCTGTTCGGGGTCGTCTCCGGTGATCCCCGACTGAAGCGCGCGGGCTGGGTCACGATCATTGCTTCTCTCGCCTATTTCGCGCTGGCCAAGACGGTGTTCATGGCATCGCCCGACCTCTTCAACGAGGGCGATGGGACGTACGGCTTCGCCTATTACTACAACGAGATGATGCCCAACGAGGCCAAGGGGAAGAGCTTCTTCATCACGTTGCTCACGAACCCTGCTTTCCTCGCCGCGCTGATCACCAAGGAAGCGAAGCTGCTGTACCTCTTGGTGATCTTCTCGCCGCTCCTGTTCTTGCCAGCATGGGCCGGGCGCGCGCGGCTTATCTTGCTCTACGGATTCACATTCATCCTTCTCGCGTCGAGAAAGCCCGTCTACTCGCCGCACTTCCAATATTCGGCTGTCATCCTTCCCGTTGCAGTTGCGCTTGCCCCCCTCGGACTTCGTCGACTCCGGGATGCTCGGCGCAGCGATGGGAGCCTGACCGGGGGAGTCATGGGGTGCGTCTTGGTGGTGAGCCTTCTCGCGAGCTGGAAGTTCGGGGCCATCGTCGAAAACGACAGTTTTCGCGGCGGGTTTCGGCCTATCAAGAGAGGCTGGGACGATGCGGCGGCTGAGCACTACGATTCGTTCCAGCAGCTGATCTCGAGCATTGGGCCTGAGGCATCGGTGTCCGCAACGGACCGTCTCGGCTCGCACGTCTCGAGCCGTGCCACTGCGCATCGCCTCGATCAGAACATCGACACGGACTACCTGCTCGTCCACGCGCACGACCTGAAAGGCCGCAACCGGGTCAGCCTCGATCGGCGCAAGAAGGAGGGGAAGGTGGAGCTCGTCGAACGCGTGGGCGTCTGGACGCTCTACCGCGCAGTCTCGCCACCGGAGCCCGAGTAGGGCCTGGTCGTCATGAGTCGGTCTCGGATTCGGTCAGTGATGCGTTTTGCGGGGCCCCTCTTGCTCTGTTGGGTCCTCTGGCGTTTCGCGGATCTGCCGCTCCTCGTCGACACCTTCACCCAAGCGGAGCCGTGGCCGATTGTCGCGGCGATTCTGCTCAACGGGGCCGTGATCCACGCCAAGCTCTGGCGGTGGCGGGACTTGCTGCGGACGGCGGATGTTCGGCTGTCGTTCGCCGAGGCGTATCGTGCGTTCTTGCCCTCGATCTTCCTGGGCCTGGCAACGCCCGGCCGAGTGGGCGATGCGCTTCGAGTCCAATACCTCAAGCGGGACCACGCCGTGGGCTATGCGGACGGGCTCGCGGTTTCAATCGTGGATCGACTCTGCGACGTGTACGTCCTCTTGGGATTCGTGGCGTTTGGCGTCGTGCACTTGGCAAGCGCCGTGTCCGCGCCGCTTGCGCAGGTGACCTGGCTCGCGGTTGCGATCGTCGCCATCGCGCCGGCCTTTCTCTTCGTCCGCGGCGTTGCCGAGCCGGCGGCGCAGTGGCTCTATGCGCGCTTTTCGGATGGCGCCACACACGAGGGGCTGAGCACTTTCTTCGAGGCGCTTCGACGCCAAGTCGGCCCACGGCTGGCAGGTCCAGTGGCTATCACGTTCATTTCGTTCTCGATCAACTACCTCCAGGCGTGGCTCGTGGCGCGCGGGCTCGGCATTGACCTCACCTTCGTCGATGTCGCGGCGCTCGTCGCGATTAGCTCGTTTCTGAGCCTTCTTCCGATTTCGATTTCGGGGGTCGGCGTCCGGGAATCGTTCTTCGCGCTCGTCTTTCCTGCGTTCGGCTTGGCCGGGACACTGGGGATCGCGTTGGGCTTGGGCGTGTTTGGTGTGATTTACCTGCCAACCTTGTTGGTTGGTTTCCTCGCATGGTTGACCTGGCCGCCGTCCAAGTGACCACCACGTTTGAAATAGAGGTTGAGCTTCGTGCTGCTGCCGGTGTTGGTCTGCCGGCGCTTGGCTCCTAGGAAGAAGCCTCCGGCGCCCAGCTCCCGGGTGGCTTCGGCGGAGCATTTGGGATGCGTGACGAAGAAACTGGCGTCCGTGACGAGTGACGCCACATTGCCGTCGTCGGCGGCTACCTGCGGCTCTGGGTATTCCTTGCGCAGGGGACCGAAGACCGGAACCGTCATGTCGGAGAGCTCGTAGAGCCCAGAGGCGTACCGTTCTCCGCAACCGGCGTAGCCCACTTTGCCGTAGGGCTCGTCCGTGGGGCGCTCGTCAGGCATCCGACCGATGCGAATCTTGCCGACTCGCTCGATGTCGACGGCATGGTTGAGCGCGAAATCGAAGAACACGAGATCGCCTGCGATCGAGTCCCAACCTTTCGATCTCTTGTCTTCCCAGATGACATGGGTAACCCCGAGCTCTCGATAGAGGTCCCAGAGTTGAGCCGCGGAACCAATGCGTCCGTAGCTGATGCCGAACTGCCAGCCACCCCAATCGGATGTCGTGCGCCGTGCCAAGCCGAGGTGGGTGTGGTTGTCATGCAACATGACATGGGCGTCCTCCGGGAGCGCATCGCGCACCCGTGTCCACGACTTGAAGACGTCGAGCCGTTCTTCGAACTTCTTCTCGTGCCCCGCCGACAGCAGGTCATTCACGCGTTTGAGCGGGGAGCGGACCATCGCGTGGGACTGCAGGAAGTACACGTCGCCGCCGATCACGATTTGCGAAGCGATGAGCGCGGCAAGTGCGAGCTTGGACGCCCAGCCGGTGTGCCACACGCGTATGATCAGCGCTGCGGTGACCGCGGCCATCCAAGGCATCAGCGTCTGCAGATAGCGGTCCTGATGGTGGATCCAGAACCAGGCGAAGATCGCCCCTTGGGTCAAGAGGACGAGTGCCCAGATGCGCTTGGTGCGCTTCAGGAAGGGAAGTGCGACCAGCAAGATCGTGTAGAGCGATCCGAAAACGGGGACCATGCCGTGGTACCGCTTGTAGTCGTGGGGTACGAACGAGAAGGTGACCAGCGCCTCGAGCGTCTCCCTGATCCCATGCCAGTCCCGACTCGGGCGCCAAAACTGGAACTCCTTGTAGCCCCATTCAAAAAGCGCAGCCGCGTCCTGGTGCCATGGTCTCAGCGCTAGGTGCTCGTGCAGGGACGGGTAGAGCGGGTCCCCGTACCAGATCCAATTTCTCGCCCAGAAGAAAGCGGTCGCGCCCAATGCGACCGCGGTCGCCGCAGCGGGACCCTTCCACGAAACTCGCCGCTCGCGTGCCGCGCGCCAGAGGAACACGCTCGCGATCACTAGTGCGGGGCCTGGAACCAGCAGCATTCCAGCCGTGAGCTTCGACATGGCGGCGCCCGCCATCATCAAACCAAGCAGCGCCAGGCGCCCCGGAGCCAGGCTCGGCATCGAGCGGAGCATCAAGATGAAGATGGGGAGCGCGAACAGCGCCGCGATGTGATCCGCCCCGCCCGCAAGCGAGGAGTCGTACAAGAGGACGCCGGGAAAGAGCAGACGCGCGACCCAGGAGGCGCGTGCCCGGCTCGTAGGGACGAGGAGCCTTACTGCAGGCGGAATGGTCGCGAGCGTCCATAGAAAACAGGTGAGCTCCATGTGTGCCGAGAGCGCGACCTGGTCGAAGATCTCGCCGCCAGGCACGAGGAACGCCCAGCTGAAGAGCATGCTCGCGAGGTGCGGGTTCGTGGCGACAGTCCAGCCTTCGGCAAAGCGGGGAATGAAGCCGATGTGGGCATATTGCTCCGCGAGCGCGAGATGCTTCCAACGCGCGTCAAACTGAACGTTTTCGGGCGTGAGCATCTTGAAATAGATCATCGCCAGTACCGCCAGGCCAAAAACCCAAATGGCGGCGCGCAGCGGCGAGATGGATCGACCTGTGGTTGCGCGGTGACGGATGTGACGAAAGTAGCGCCGGAAGTATCGCCAAAGGGGTGCGGCTCCGACCACGATCATGGCCGTTGGCAGCGCGAAAAACGCCGCGGCATGCAGAGCGTGGAAGGCGCCGAGGAGGTTCATCGCCAGGTAGAAGAGCACCACGCCCGCCGCAAAGCTGAGGCAGAGCGTTTCGGCGAAAGGCAGCGGTGTTCCGCGAAGTCGGCGCACGAGTGCGTAGCCGGAGCTCACGCACCCGGCGCTCCAGAATGCGCAAGCCACCCAGTATCCGGCGTAGCGCCAGAAGAGCCACTCTTGGATGGGGTAGAATCGCGAGTAGAACCAGATGAACGAAATCGCGCAGACAAGCAGAAGAGCGGGAATCGCCCACTGCGCGCCTGCTCGAACCCAGTTCTCTCCCTTGACCCCGTTCACCGGCTCATCGTTCCACAACCTCGGGCTGCCTTTCTGGGTATCTGCGAACGCACGATCGCGTGCCTAGCAGCCGCGTCCCCGGATTTCCAGAGGCGGGCGAGACCCCGGGCACGCGCCGTCCATGGTGAGGACTCATCACAGAAGCGCTTCGGCTTCACGGGAAGTTCTGCTACAGCCCGTTTGCAAGCGGAATGCAGGAGCAGCGACGCGATAGCATTGAGGGCTTCGACTTTCTGCGGGGGCTTCGCAGCCGGCTCGGCCTCGTCCTGATTTGCGCGTGCATGGCTGCTGGCCTCGTGCATGCCGAGTCCCTGACGTCTCCGACCACCGACGAGGGCGGGCACCTGGTTCGCGGCCTTGCTTGGTGGACTACGCCGGACACGCGGTTGAGTTGGCCCCATCCGCCGCTCGGACAGTTGGTGACGAGCGGGCCTGGCGCCTTGCTCGGCGAGCCGCCGCCGTTCGAGGAGATGCGCGGCTACGACGAGGCGGACTTCATCAGCATCACGCGCGTGTATTGGCGTGACTACGACGAAGCCCGCGCCCAGCTTCGGATGGCGCGCTGGATGATGTCTTTGCTCTCCATCCTGCTCGCGATCTATTTGTACGAGTGGCTTCGTCGCCGCTTCGGCCCGAGGTTGGCGTTCTTCACCACCGTTCTCTACGCGGCCAACCCGATTCTGCTGGCGCACGCAGGGCTCATGACGACGGACTTCCCCGTGGCGTTGGTGACCCTCGTCGCCCTGCTGCAGTTGTATGACTATTTGAAGAGCCCTGTATGGTGGCGCACCCTCGCACTAGCCCTTGCCTTCGGCGCGCTACTGACGACGAAGCTCACCGGCTTCATCGTTGCCTTGCTCCTTTTCCCGCCGGCGCTCGTCTATGCGATTATGCGGCGTGGCCGGTTCGCGGACCGCACGCCCAAGCAGAACGCACTGTTGCTGTTGCGGAACGTTTGTCTGGTCTTGGCCGTCGGTGCGTTTTCGGTCAACCTCGCGTACCGCTTTGATAGCACCGGGCTGACGGTCGCTGAGCTCATCGACCACCCGGAGCCGAGGAACTGGATTGGAGGAGACCTCGTCAGCGAGCACACGACGCTCGGGAAGCTGCCACGCGGGCTCTGGCTGCCCGTCCCCTTTACCTACGTTTTCAGCGGGGAGTTCGTTCGAGCACAGAACCGTCGAGGCCACGCAGGCTACTTCATGGGCAGAAAAACCCCGAAGGGCGTGCCGGGCTACTTTCCGATCCTCCTTGCGATCAAGCTGCCCACAGGCGCGCTGGTCCTACTCTTGTCGGGGCTGCTGCTGGCTGTGCGGCGCCGCTTTCGCGGCTTACCCTTGGATGTTTGGCTTCACGGGTATTTCGCCGCCGCGTTTATCGCGCTCACGTTCAACTCGCAAATCAATCTGGGTGTGCGCCACGCGATCCTGGTGGTGCCGAGCTTGGTGATGCTGGCTGGGCGTGCTGCCGACGTGCTGTGGGCGCGGGGTCACTACTGGAAATGGGTGGCCGTGGGGTGCACGGCATCTGTCGTAGTCGGGTCCGCGATCGCGCACCCACGGTACCTTGGCGACTTCAACTGGCTCGTCGGAGGACGCGCGGGCGGTCACTACGTCAGCGTGATCGGTGAGGACTGGGGCCAGGACGTCTCGGAGCTTGCCGAGTGGCAGAAGAAGACAGGTGCGCCCTTGGCCTATCACACCAAGAAGAGCCTCCGGTATGCGGCCCTCGAGGGGATGGGCGCGGAGTTCGAGAAGCTTCGCTGCAACGCGGTCCCGCCGAAAGGTCATTGGGTGGCCATTCACCGTTCAAGTCGCGCCCGACAACGACGCTGCGTGCGCCGCTACGCCGATCGCGAGCCAGATCTCGTGCTCAACGACCACATTCTGCTGTTCCGGCCCGTTGAGGCCGAGCCAGCTCGCTGAGTTCACTGGTCCAGTTGCTTGCGGACGGCGATGGGACGGTCTAAGCACGGCGTCACTGGCGGGCGAGGGGGCCCGCCGAGGAGAAGACATGAACAAGAAGATGATCGTCCGAAGTTTGATTATGGTGTCTGTGCTACTCGTATGGACGGGTTGCAAGAAGGACGAGTCCTCCACTACCACCGCCGCCGGCGCCGCAGGTGATCCAGTCTTGCTCATCGAGGCGGGCGCAGAGCCTCGCGCGGCGCTCCGATACAAGATCGCCGAGGGCACGGTGACCAAGTCCAACATGGACTTCACGATGGCGACGTTGGCGACAACGGACGACGGCGCTGCTCTTTCGGTAGTTCCGGGCGTAAGGCTCCACATCGTGTCGGGCCCGGCGATGGCAACCGACAATGGGGTGAAGTTCGACGTCACCATCGCGAAGGCGGAGGCAGCGATTCCACAAGGGCTCGATCCCGCCGTCGCCAAGGAGCTCCGCCAGAGCGCCGCCGTCCTCGATGACGTTGGCGGAACGGTCGAGATGAATGATCGCGGCGTGTCGCTCTCGGCCGAGCTCAACGACCGCGCGAAGAGCCCGGACATCCCGCTCCGGCTGCTCATGATGGTCGTCAATGCGCGGACCACGTTGTCCCGGGTCGTGTTGCCTGCTGAGCCCGTCGGACTCGGCGCCCGCTGGGAGTCCCGCAAGGAGATCCAGCTCTACGGCTTCAAGGTTCAGCAGGTCGATGCGTACACGCTCGTCGAGCGCGTGGGCGATGAGATCAAGCTCAACGTGACGGTGACCCAGAACGCGCTTCCGCAAACCGTCGAGTTCCCTGACGAGGGGCTTGCGATCGCCGTCGAGCAGATGACGGCGAATGCGCGCGGCGAGATCGTGCTCAACCTCAACGCCCTCGAGTCCGACGCCACGGCCGAAGGCGAGTCCAAAGACAAGCTCACAGTCACCGATGGCGAGATCTCGAAGAAGATCGACGTCAGCGAGGCCTTCGAAATCCAGATGACCAACACCACCGCCTTCGAGTGATCGGCGCTATGCTCGCATCGTGAGCGAGTACCGAGAGAACTTCGACGCGGTCGTGATCGGCTCCGGCCCCAACGGGCTCAGCGCCGCGATTGCCATCGCGCAGGGTGGGGCGTCCGTGCTGGTGCTGGAAGCTGCCCAGGAGATCGGCGGCGGCACCCGCACGGCCGAGCTGACGTTGCCGGGATTTCACCACGACGTCTGCTCGGCCGTGCACACCACCGGCATTCTCTCACCATTCTTCCGCTCGCTTCCGCTGGAGGAGCATGGGCTTCGGTGGATCGTGCCGGCGGCGTCCGTCGCACACCCGCTCGATGACCAACCGGCGGTGATGATGTGGGACTCGGCTGAGCGGACCGCCGCCGAGCTGGGCGCGGACGCGCGAAGCTATCGAGATTTGGTCGATCCGTTCCTCGATGACCCGCACGGCTTCTTGGCTGACGCGCTTGGGCCGCTTGGCTGGCCGGCGCACCCCGCGATGTTCACCCGCTTTGGGCTCCGCGCGATGTGGCCAGCGAGCACGTTCGCGCGCTGGCGGTTTCAGCAGTCCCGCGCCAGGGCGCTCTTTGCTGGCTGCGCAGGCCATAGCGTACTCCCGCTGAGCAAGATGTTCACCGCAGCGCTCGGCCTGATCTTCTCGATCGCAGGGCATGTAGAGGCGTGGCCGGTCGCTGCGGGTGGCTCGATGGCGATCCCTCGCGCGCTCGCGAGCCTCCTGCGCGAGCTCGGCGGCGAGATCCGCACCGGAGTCCGTGTGACTTCGGCTGCGGAGCTTCCGGCCGCGCGCGTTTATTTGTTCGACACGAGCCCGGATCAGCTCTCGTCGATCGCCGGCGATGCGCTCCCGGGTAGCTATCGACGTCGCCTCGGGCGCTATCGCTACGGGCCCGGGGTGTTCAAGCTCGACTGGGCGCTAGACGGTCCGATTCCGTGGCGCGACGCGCGTTGTCTGCGGGCATCCACGGTACACGTGGGCGGGACCCTCGAAGAGATCGCGGCGTCCGAAGCGTCGATGTTTCGCGGCCGGCACTCGGAGCGCCCCTATCTCATCCTCTGCCAGCAAAGTCAGCTCGACCCGAGCAGGGCGCCCGCAGGCAAACACACCGGCTACGCCTACTGCCACGTCCCTAGTGGCTCGACCGTCGACATGAGCGAGGCGATCGAGAGCCAAGTCGAGCGCTTCGCGCCGGGATTCAAGGACCTGATTCTCGCCCGGCACGCGATGAACACCCACGACTTTCAGCGGTACAATCCCAATAACGTCGGCGGCGCGATCACGGGCGGCGTCGCGGATCTGTTCCAGCTCTTCACGCGGCCGGTCGCCCGTCTCAACCCTTACACGACACCCAATCCGCGCGTGTTCATTTGCTCGGGGTCGACGCCGCCGGGCGGCGGCGTGCACGGCATGTGCGGATTCCACGCCGCGCGCACCGCGCTCGAACGGATCGAGCGGTTCGAGCCAGGGCCGCTGGTCAGGTGAACCAATAGGCCCAGGCGATGAACAGGAGCTGAAACGGCAGTCGGAGCCACAAGACCCACCGGGGTATCGGCTTTTTCGGGTCGAGCGAAACGTTGTCGGTGAGCATGTAGATGTTGGCTGGGAACACCGCGAGATAGAGAGCGATCAGGCCCCACGCTGCCCAGGCTCGCGTCTCGGGGATCAACAGGCCGATACCTCCAGCAATCTCGAAGAAGCCGCTGATGTAAACGAGGGCGAGCGGTGCGGGGAGATACTTCGGGACGATTCGAACGAAGGGCTTTGGCTGAATGAAGTGCAGTGCCCCGATGCCGACCATGGCAATCGCAAGGCCCCAAAGCGCGACGAGCTTGATGGTGGGCATGGGCGGAGTGTACAGCGCTCACAGCGACAATGTCAGCGACAGTGTTTAGGCTGCGATTCTAATCTGTGTTTGCTGCCAGCAGTGCTCGGCGATGTCCTTGAACAGCAGGTTTTGGGCGTGGCTGCCGCCGAGCTCGGAGACGCGTGCGATGACTCCGTTGAGAACCGACGCCGCGCGTGCGTAGTCCGAGGCGGCAAAGGCGCGCAGTCCCTCGACGAGCTCGGCCAGCAGCTTGGTCCGCGCGTCCTTGCAGTGACGCTTGCTCCTCAACCACTCGTCCAGAGTTTCGATGTCGCGGGCGCCCGCGAGCGCCAGCAGGCAGTGAAGCTCGACGTACGCGCACTGGTGCCGACCCAAGTTGCGAACGGCTGTCGCCCGCAACGGCTCCCAGGGGAGGGCGACCTTACGTGGCGCCGTCAGCCAAAGCCGCCACAGCATCGCCGGTGCATCGGTGAGGGCATCGTCGCTGCGCGTTGCGACCGGGATGATCTCCTGCTCGAATCGCGCGAGCGCGGCTTCCCATCGACCCACCGCGATCTCGAACACAGCCATGTGCCATTGCAGATGGGTCCAATCGCTGCCGGCGCCCTCGTGACAGTCGAGCCAGGCGCCGAGCAGCTCATGGCCGAGCTCATACCGCGCCTCGTCCAGCATGCGGTGCGCCATTACGTGCGCGTCTCCCGCGTCGCCCTGCGAGAATACACCAAAGCCACTGACGTCCTGGCTCTGCGCGCGCGGAATGAGCTCGACGCTCATGACGGCCTCTGACCTTCCTGGGCGCGGCGCGCCTTGGTGATCACGTAGGGCCGCTGAATGACGATGCCGTTGCCGTTGCGGTGCTCCTCGTGAAAGGAGATGAAATCGTTCTTCAGCGCCTCGGCCTTCTCGGCGCTCAGGGCCTCGAGAAGCGTCACCACCGGACCAAAGCCAACCGAGAAGGTCGCCCATGCTTTCTCTCCGCTCTCCGGCCGGAAGAACGAGGTGCCCACTTCGAACTCGAGCTCGAACCGATCCCCGAGCAGCTCGATGACGCGCGCGGTCTTGCCCCATTCGAAGGGCGAGGGGGCGGGGTTGTCTTCGGCCGGCTTATAGGAGCGAATCAGCTTGAACATCTCGTGCACGCTCCCGCCGACAGCCCAGTTGGCGAGCGAGATTCGGCCACCTGGCTTGACGACGCGGGCGAGCTCGGACGCCACCGCCCCGGGGTCGCGCGCGAACATCACGCCGAAGGTGGAGATGACCGCGTCGAAGTGATTGTCCGGGAAGTCGAGAGCTTCGGCGTCGCCAACGCGGAAGTCGATACCTGCTCCGTTGCTCAAGGTTCTGGCTGCCTCGATGACGCCAGCCCCAAGGTCGATGGCCGTGACCGTAGCGCCGCGCGCTGCGATGGTTCGGGCCGCCCAACCGGTGCCGGTGGCGATGTCGAGCACCCGCTCGCCGGGCTGTGGGTCGAGGGCGGCGACGGCGTGCTCGATGGCATCGGCGATGCCACGGCTGACTTGGTCGTAGCGCTCTCCGCCGGCGCCCCAGGTGCGAGCGGCTTGGATGTTGCTTGGAAGTACTTTCTCGATGGTCATGCTGATCTCCTCGTTGATGGTCAGTCCTGTTGGGGACACATCCATCTTCGAGCGCCGCCGTTTATCGAGCGTCAGAAGCAAGGCCTATCGTGCGTCTATTCTTCGTCTATAATCCGTCGACGATGGCCAGAACGCTCCGCCTCAACGTTCTCGGGCCCTTCCAAGCGCAGTGGTCCGACGGGACGCCGCTGGAGGTGACCGGCAAGAAGATCCAGGGATTGCTGGGCTATCTGGCGGTCGAGAGTGCCCGGCCACACAGCCGCGAGCAGGTTGCGGCGCTCCTTTGGAGCGAGACTGGGGACGAGCGCGCCCGGCACAACCTCCGCCAGGCGCTCTCCAAGATCCGCCGAACATACGGCCCGATGATCGCCTCGACCGGCGAGAGTCTGTCCTTGGACCTGCAGATGTGCTCGGTCGATGTACGGGACTTCCGGAGTCTCGCCCGCAGTAAGGACGTATCGGACCTCGCGCGCTGCATGAAGCTCTACCGCGACGATCTCCTCGATGGTCTCTTGCTGCGCGAGGCGCTCTTTGACGAATGGCTCCTCGGTGGCCAGCACCAACTTCGGCGGACTGCCTGCGAAGTGATCGAGCGGCTCGCGGCATCCCTCGTGGATGCCGATCGAGCGGAAGAGGCGGTCGATGTCCTCAACCGGCGCATCGACATGGACCCCGCCTGCGAGCCGGCGCACCGGCACCTGATGGAGCTCTACGAGCAGCTCGGCCGGCGTTCCGACGCGCTTCGGCAGTATCAGTATTTGACGGAGGCTCTCGAGCAGCAGCTTGGGGCGAAGCCCGAGCCCGAAACTCTGGCCGCCTATGACCGCATTCGGGGCGGCAAAAGCGCGGTGCCGGCACCGTCCTCGACGCGCGCTTCCGCGAAGGAAGCAGCACCGGTCGAACGCGAGCTACCTACCGTCGCCGTGGTGCCGTTCGACAACCTCTCCGGACCCGACGACGCGTACTTCGTCGACGGCATGGTCGAAGACATCATCACGGCGCTTTCCCATTTCAGTTCGCTCATGGTGATTTCCCGGGGCTCGACGTTCGCATTGCGGGGGCGGGAGGTCTCCAACCGCCAGGTGGCGGACGAGCTGGGCGCACAGTTCATCGTGAGAGGCAGCGTTCGGCGCTCGGGCAAGCGCGTGCGCATCAGCGTTCAGTTGCTCGACGCGCTTGCCGGCTCGACCCTATGGGCACACCGATTCGACCGGGAGCTGGAGGATGTGTTCGTCGTCCAGGATGAGCTCTCGTCCACCATCGTGTCGACGCTGGCGGGCAGAGTGGAGGCAGCCCGCCTCGACAAGGCCCGCCGAGCGCCTCCGGAGCGCCTAGACGCCTACGACTACATCCTTCGTGGCAAGGAGCACCACCATCGCTACACGGCGGAGGATTGCCGCGCCGCAATCCAGATGTTCGAGCGTGCGGTGGACCGCGACCCGGGCTACTCGCAGGCACACGCGTGGCTGGCGTGCGGGCTCGGCCAGGCAATGGCTTACCGCCCGAGCGAATACAGCGCGCTACTCGACCAAGCCGAGGCTGCCGCCCAGCGGGGCCTCGAGCTCGACGCGTGCGACAGCGAGTGCCTCCGCATCCTCGCGCAAATCGCCATGCTTCGACGTAACCTCGAGCTGGCGGTACGCCATCAGGAGCGCGGCTTGTTTCTCAATCCCAACGACGATCGCTCGGTGTGTGCGATGGGCGAGTTCCTCTCGTTTTGGGGGCGCTCCGAAGAGGCCGAAGGCTGGATCCGAAAAGCGATGCGGCTCAACCCCTACCATCCGCCGCGATATTGGTCGCACTTGGCGAGGGTCCTGTTTCACCTCGGCCGCTTTCAAGATGCTCTCGATGCACTCAAGAACATTCGCGCGCCCCGCGTTCGGGAGCGCGCCTACCAAGCCGCGGCAAGCTACGGGCTCGGTGACCCGGAGCTCATCCGGACGAGCGTTCGCGCGCTGCGGGAGGTGAAGCCTGACTTCGATCCGGTGCGGTTCGTCGGTGCGCTCCCCTACGACGCGGACGCGGATCGCCAAGCGTTGATCGACGCACTGCAGGGGGCGCTAGACTGAACGATGCCTTCGCCTCGCACCGAGCCGCTCCGCGCCGAGCAGTTCACCAGCGCGCGCGCCGTTCAACCCTGGTGGTACCGAGCCGTGAATATGCTGGGGCGCGTCTTGCCGGAGCTTCGAGCGCCCTCTGCCGATGTCTGGTTCGAGCTTGCCCAGCGCCAGAATCCCGGCGTTGGCGACCCGCGGCCCGAGACGCGTGTGGCGCTCGAGGCTTTGCTCCGTTCGATCCGCGAGGACGCAGCGCTGAGCTTTTCCGGAGGCATCGCCGCGAAGATGGATTGCCTCCGGATGGCGGGGCAGCACCTACGGATCGAGCAGGCGCTCCGAGAGACCCCGGAGATTGCGCGCACCGAGATCCCGGCTCCGATATTCCTCATTGGCTGGATGCGAACCGGGACGACTTTCGTACATCGGCTACTCGCCCAAGACCCCGACACCCGCACGATGCCCTACTGGGAGAGCATGTATCCGGTCCCGCCGAAGACGGGGCAGGACCAGCGAGCGGCGGAGCTCACGCGCGTGCTCGGGCAGCTCGAGTCGATCTCGCCGAACTACGAAGCGATCCATCCGATGGGTGCGGACGAGCCGGAGGAGTGCGTCGCGCTCTTCACCAACGTCTTTCGAACGCTGCAATACAACGTTCAGTACCGCGTACCGGGGTACATCGCGTGGCTGCAGGCACAAAGCCCGCGCATCGCCTACGGGCAGTACAGGCAGCAGCTGCAGCTCGTGCAGTACCATCGTCCGCACGGAGCTCGGTTCGCGCTCAAAGATCCAACCCATTCCGTGTTCATCGAGACGATACTCGAGCTATTTCCGAGCGCGCGCTTCGTCTTCACGCATCGCGATCCCGCGGTGACGCTGAGCTCGCTCTGCAGCCTCTACGCGTACACGCGAGCGCTTTTCAGCGACGATGTGGACCCGCACGCACTGGGCCCCGAGCTGCTCAACAGCTATCTCCCGGCGACGCTGGAACGCGCGCTGCAAGTCGTCGATCGTCTGCCACCCGGGCGTGTCGCGCACGTTCGAGCCACTGACGTGTTTCGCGACCCCGTCGCTGCGATGGAGCTGGCCTATCAAGACCTCGGCATGGAGCTTTCAGAGGGGGCACGTCAAGGGATGCAGGCGATGCTCGAGCAGAGGAATCGTAAACCGAAGGACGTCCACATCCACAGTCCCGAGGGTTTTGGGTTCCGCGCAGGCGAGATTCGGGGTCGGCTCCACGACTACTGCCAGCGCTTCGATCTATGAAGCCGGCGGCCTGTTGGTCATCTTGTTTTTGGCGGAGTGGAACAGCTTGCGTACCTTGACGCCGGCCCAGATGAACACGATCAGCAACAGGACCAGGACGACCATGTTCACCCACGGCACGTATACGTAGTCCGACTCGACCTCCTTGATGGAGAGCACGTTGGGGTAAGAGTCCAGGACGGCGATGCGCACGCCGTAGTATTTCACCAGTGCGACCTCGTCGACCTCGTTCTTCGCGAGCTTCGATGCCTCGGCGGCGATGTCTCCGGCGTCGAATTTGAAGTACCAACCGTTGTCTTCGTTTCTGAAGACGATGGCTTTGCCCGTGTCGAAATCGGTCGCGTAGACGAAGCGGACGTCGCGGGTCGTATCGTTCCCCGTCGTCGTTTCCTTGCGGTCCATGCGCTTGACCTCGGTGCCCGTGATCCGAGCCGTCGTGGCTCGCGGCATGAAGTAGTAGATGTTGCTGCCAACAAACAGGGCGATTAACACCGCAATCGCCACCCCGATCTTCCGCGTCGTCGTCATAGGCCGCAGTCATACGGCCATTCCGGCCCCGCGCGCAACCACGCAGGTGTTCAGAGCCCGCGCGAGCGCTCGGGACGCAGGGGAACCTTGCCGGCGAGCGCCTGGTCCAACACGCTCACGATCCGGTCCCGGTCTGCGGGAAGCCTGCCAGCCAGCGGAAGGTAGTTCGACGCGTGGTTCGTTCGAAACACTGCATCCGTCGGTGCGGCGTCGCTCACGATGGTCCGAAGCTCCTCGAGCATCCGGGTGACGGGCGGCAAGCTGAAGCGGCCGCTCGCTTGCAGCTTCGCGATCGGGGTTCCGGGAACCACCGTGAGGGTGAGCGCTGAGACGAACTCGGGGTCCATCTCCGTGATGAGCTTCGCGGCGCCAGCGGCGTGCTCCTCGGTGCGCTCGGTGCCGCCGGCGCCCAGGAGAAAAATGGCGGATACCTTCATGCCTGCCTCGTGCGCGCGACGTGCCGCCTCGACGTGCTCGTCGAAGTTGGAGCCCTTGGCGATGCGCTTGAACGTCACATCGTCGCCAGTCTCGGGGCCCATGTAGAGCAGCGACAACCCTAGCTCGCGCAGACGGCGAAGCTCCTCGGCGCTCTTCTCGTTCACGTTCATGGCCGTGGCGTAGGCGCTGACCCGTTGGGCCTTGGGAAAGGCCTGCCGGCAAGCGCCGAGAATCGCTTCCCAGTGTTCGAGGTCGAGGACGAGCGCGTCGCCGTCGGCCACGAACACCTTGCGGACCTTGTCTCCGAACGCCTCGCCTGCGGTTCGGACGTCTGCGAGCGTCTCTCGGAGATCGCGCACTCGAAACGACTTGTCTCGGTACATGTCGCAATAGGTGCAGTGGTTCCACGAGCACCCGATCGTGGCCTGCAAGATGTACGCGTCCGCCTCGCTCGGCGGCCGGTAGATCTGACCTTCGTATCGCATGACGTCAGTTCCGGGGGGTCAACTCTGGATCTCGAGCGTCAGGCCGGCTTTGCGGAGGCGCTCGATCAAGCGTTCACCCATCGCGCTCGCTGGCGTCAAGATCCCGCCCGGCACGTCGAGCTCTGCGCCCTCGAATGCAAGGCACAGCGCTGATTCGCTCAGCATCACCGCGGTCGATCCGTATCCCGGGTCGCGCTTGTCTGCGACGATGCCGCGAACGACATGTCCGTCGCCCACTGCGACGTGGTACGTATTAAAGTAACCCTTGGTGCGGGCTTCTTCGCTGGGGCCTTCGCCCGGCGCCGGGAGCCGCTTCACCACGAGAGGACGTGTCAGCGGGAACGCAATGGCGCCGACAAAGGCGGCGATCCCGCCTGCGAAGCCCAGCGCACGGCTGAGACCTCGCGGACCTCTGCCCGTGCTCATCACCTCCGAGTAGCGAAAGTCCTCTCCCCAAGGAAGCCCCATGAGGGCATGGCTTCGGCGAACGATACGCGTATTGATCGCGGCCATGATGAACGGGCCGGTCCATCCGAGGTGACGGTCGTATCCGACGCCGGTCTGGTCCCCCTTGTCAGGCCCTCGTACACCCTTGGGGTTCAGCGCGTAGGGGTTGCCAAGCACCTTCCGAATATCGGGGTTTTTGGTGATCTCCTCGAATATGTTGAGCATGCTTGCGAGAGTTCCGCCGCTGGGTCCTCCACTCATCTTTCCGGCGGCCATCTTGACCTCGGAGGCGTAATTGCCGTGTCGCTCCTTGAACGCTTGCTGCACCATCAAAGCGCCGAGGTCGGAGGGGATCGAGTCGAAGCCGCAGCAATGCACGATGCGCGCTCCGGTTTGCTGGGCTTCCTCGTGATGCGCATCGATCATCGCCCGTACGAATTGGGTTTCCCCGCTGAGGTCGCAGTAGTCGGTGCCGTTACGGACACAGGCGGCGACGAGCTCGGCGCCGTACTTCGCATAGGGACCGACCGTGCTGATGATGA
>Ga0316198_10000491_pt1 | contig 20779 bp, 15 predicted proteins | sample OudBieAanoxic_MG_FD_204935 | JGI IMG/M metagenome (GOLD analysis project Ga0316198, IMG submission 204935) | Coastal sediment microbial communities from Oude Bieten Haven, Netherlands - site A anoxic | ecosystem: Environmental > Aquatic > Marine > Coastal > Sediment | place: Netherlands...
CCCCCCGACGTGAATTTCATGGAAAAGTGGATTCTGCTTGAGCGGCCTCGAATCGAGTGCTAACCTCGAGCAACGAGGAAACGCGCAGAAAAATCAGCCGTTATGAGAAAGACACGCACGCCCTCCGGAGGAATCATGGAACCAAAGCTGATACCGGTGGTTTTTGTCCTTTTCTTGATCACTTGGTCACCGATGGCGATCGAGGGCGCCGAGCTCTGTGACGACAACGGCGACTGCACCAGCCCCGATGAGTGCGTAGGCGGCGCCTGTGTCCCGCCGGTGCCGGACCCCGACGCCTATGTCACCGAGGCCATGACCCGCTGGTCGAGCTATATCTGGGCGATTCAGTTCCCCGCGTTGCTCGAACCCGACCCCGATGTTTGCTGCTTTGACTACACCGGTGACGGCGTTGCTGACGACGGATTCGGGTTGCTTCTCTCGGCGATGGCCCCTTTACTAGGTTCCGATCCCGTTGCATTGGTCGACTCGGCCCTCGCAAACGGTGAGCTGGTCAAGGTCTTAGACTGGCGGGAGCTGGCGGGAGATCTGGTTGCGGGCGATGTGCAGATGTCGGTCTTCGATGGCCTCTGGACTGATTCCACGATCCATGCAGATCGAATCCTCGGCCTCGGTCATGTGGCGTTCCGCCGCTCCAGCTTCGGGCCTTTCGGCGCCCTCGACCAGCTCAACGCCGGAACGGTCACATCCGGATTGGTGGAGGTCACCGGCAACCAGTTCACGCTCACGCTGCCGGGGTTATTCCAGGGCGGCGACATCGTGTCGGTCCACCTCCTCGATCCAAGGCTGGAGGCGCCGGTGAGCTACGGAGAGCCGCTGCGAGACGCCTGCCTTGGTTTGTGCACAGTGGATGAGGACCGGGGACCCGGCTACACACCGCAGATCGTCCGCGGAGGCAAATTGGGCGGAGTCATCACCGCCGACGAAATGCTGACCCACATGGACACTTTCTATCGCCAGTGCGCCTGCGCGAGCATCAATTCCTCTATGCCGGTCTTTGAATGGGAGGAAAACACCTTCACCGCCACGTTCGAAATCTCGTGTACGACGAATATCGGCGACCCTTCTCTGTGTGACCCCGGCGACCCGTGCTCCGACCTGGGCCTGGTGTGTGGGCTCGTGGGCATTCTCGGTGGCACGCTCGACGTCGACCTTGACATCACCGGCATCATGGAATCGTGGTCCGTTGGGCTCCGCCTCGGTTTCGCCGGTACGTCGCTTGATCCAATGCCGGAGCTCTTCGCAGACGGGTTTGAATCCGGCGACGGAAGTGCCTGGTCCAACGGCACCATCGCCTTCGTCACCTCGACGCCGTACCACTCCGACACACAGATCTCCTGGATCAGCAGGATCTTCTGCCAGAGCGGCAACTGCCCGTGGGTGCCCCCGGATCAGCTCCACGACGGGATCGACTTCGTGCCGGTGGAGGATTTGGCGGAATTTCGCTCGGGCTGCGACGGCACCGTCAGCGCGGTCGACCTCTACTTCAACCCGGGCAACGGCTTCTACCAAGGCAATGTGATCATCGAGTGCTCGGCGGACCCCTCGGGCGGGCTGGTCTACGCCTTCGAACCCATGTCGCCCGACATCAGTGTCGGCAATCAGCAGATGTCACACCTCGCAGTCAATGTCGGAGATCCGGTTTATTCGGGCCAACACATCGGCAGCCTGGTTGTCACCGGTCCGGCATCACACCTCCACTGGGGCGTCACGTCGGAATTCACCCAGGTCTGTCCCGAGCCACATCTCTACCCGCCCGTGAGGGCCGACCTGCTCACCCTGATCCAACGCGACAACCCGACCTGGAACATGTGCCACTGAGTTTTCGCAACCAGCATCTTGGGTATCTTCTCGAAACACCGCACCCCATGCCGCATCATGACTCGCGCTTGTTGAGAAAGCCCTGGTACTCTCCCTTCGGAACGTTGAACATCAATCGTTTCCGGGGGGTTCATGGCCGCAGTTATCACGGACACGGTCGCCTTTGACAACGAACGCTATCTGGCCGAACAGAGCGAGGCGATCCTCGAGCGGATGCAGAAGGTCGGCGGCAAGCTCTACCTCGAATTCGGCGGCAAACTGCTCTATGACTACCACGCCTCACGCGTGCTGCCCGGCTTCGATCCCAACGTCAAGATGCGTCTTCTCCAACAGCTCGCCGGCCACACCGAGATCATCCTTGCAGTTTACGCGGGTGATATCGATCGCCGAAAGGTCCGGGCGGACTTCGGCATCACCTACGACGCCGACACATTCAAACTCATCGACGATCTCCGCGAGCGTGGGATCGATGTCCGAGGGGTGGTGATCACCCGGTATGAAGACCAACCCGCTGCCGAGACCTTCGCAAACAAACTCGATCGGCGCGGCATCACCGTCCACATTCACCGCCCAATCCCCGGGTATCCGGCCGATGTTGCCCGCATCGTCAGCGACGAAGGATTCGGAGCCAACGCCTATATCGAAACCGACGCGCCGTTGGTTGTCGTCAACGCCCCCGGACCCAACAGCGGCAAGATGGGGACCTGCCTGTCCCAGGTCTACCACGAGCACCTCCGGGGCGTCCGTGCCGGATACGCCAAGTTCGAGACCTTCCCGATTTGGAATCTGCCGCTCCGGCACCCGGTCAATGCCGCCTATGAGGCTGCAACTGCCGAGTTGCGGGACGTCAACATGATCGACCCATTCCAACTCGAAGCCTACGACGAGCGAGCCGTCAACTACAACCGCGATGTCGAGGCCTTTCCGTTGCTCAAGCGCATCCTCGAGAAGATCACCGGCGAATCCATGTACCAGTCCCCCACCGACATGGGGGTCAACCGCGCCGGTTTCGCCGTCGTCGACGACGCCGTCGCCCAAGAAGCGGGCAAACGCGAGATCGTCCGCCGCTTCTTCCGCTACGCGTGCGACGAAGCTCTCGGTCTCGAGGATGGAGCCGCCGTGCGGCGCATCGAGGCGTTGATGGAGGAGTTCGATCTCAAGCCCGAACACCGGACGGTCGTGGTTCCGGCTCGCGAGGCCTCCGAAAACCGCGAGAACGGGACCGACAAGGGCCACCGAGGGGTCTTCTCGGGCGGCGCCGTGGAACTCCCTGCAGGCGAAGTCGTCACCGGTCACAACAGCCCCCTGATGCACGCCTCCTCAGCCCTTGTCCTCAACGCCATCAAGGTCCTGGCGGGGATCCCGAAACACCTCGGGTTGATCAGCCCGGCGGTGATCGAATCCATCGGCACTCTGCGCAAGGACCTCCTCGGCCACGACTCCATCAGCCTCAACCTCGAGGAAACCTTGATCGCACTGAGCATCAGTTCGACGACCAATCCGACAGCTCAGCAGGCCATGCAGCAACTTCCCAAACTGTCGGGGTGCGAACTCCACCTGACCCACCTGCCGACCCCTGGAGACGAACGCGGTCTGCGCCGTCTCGGTGTCAACCTGACCTGCGATCCGAAATTCGCTACCAACAAGCTGTTCATGTCGTGAGTTCCGGCGGCGGGCATCGATCGCGTTTCTCGAGTCTCAGGCCCGCCCCGACGCGATCGAGTGGTCACGGAAGCGCACGATCCTTCGAATGCCCATGGCCCCGAGCCCGATGGCAAGCAGCGCAATCCCGGCCTTTGCGACCAGCACAACCGCAGGGCCCCTGAGACCATAGAGGTGTTCCGCCACGCCGGTCGCGACCGCCAGCCCAAGAGCGGCGGCGCCGAGTAGTTGCAGCACGCCGATGTATGGCCCGTCGGCGCCCCTGAAAACCGAGACGACGATGACGAGGCCGACGATCCAGAGCCCGGTCTTGATGAGTTCCTTGGTGCGGTGCCACCGCCTGCTCCTTTGGAAGAGCTGTTCCGAGTCTCCGAGAGCATAGACTGCGGTGAGAGCTGTTCCCACATCATTTCCGCCGAGCACATCGGTGTAGAAGTCCTGCAGATTGCGAACCCCGTAGCGCTGGACCAAATAGAAGAAGAGCTCCTGAAACTCCTGATAACCCTGACTCAGACCCGCATGAGGATCGTTGGCGAGATAGGTTGCCGTGCCCTCATGGAACCAGGTCGGGTAGGCCGATCGGTTGGAATAGCGGGGCAAGCCGAGTGCGGTGTTGGTATGGACGTGGACCAGTTCGTGGCGGAAGGTGTTGACCAGAGAGGCAAAGGACTCGTTCTGCCACTGCCGGATGGTGGCTTCAATATCGGCCGAGGGGCTGAGCGCACCCGAGCGTCGAAGCTCGTCGAGGCCCTCGCGACTGACATACGACAGCGGAAGAACGATGTATCGGCAGTAGTATGTGACCCCGCCGACCCGGCTCATCCGGTCGCTTGACGACCGGTTGAGATTCGCGAAGGCGTCGACGCTCTCCACGAGCCGGAGGTAGACCATTCCGGGAAGTTCGGGATAGCCGAAACGGGCCAACCGCCGGTCGATCACCTTTGTCTGACGGGGCATCTCCGCAAGAAATCGATCCACCGTCCGACGCTGCACATCGTCTCGATCAAAGGCCGCCGAGTGAGTGACGAGGAAGTCTTCGACAACCCGTCGAGTCGTCGTCAACGACGGCTGATCACCCTCGCCCAGGGTCAGGTCGACAAAGAGGCGGAGTGCCGCCTGATCGGTGGCATCGACCCGATCAACCTGCTGCTTCGCCGTCGCGACTGCCTGCTCCGCGGTGTCGAACACCGGGTTCTCCCACTGACGATCCGCCGCCCACACGGCGTTGGCGACCATGAGGCTCAATGCCGGGCCGATAAGAATGTGGGCCCTCACGGGGAAATACCTGATGGCGAGACGACGGCATCGTGGACTTCAGCGGTCAACCCGTCATCCAACGATGGTTGTTCGACAACCGCCTGCAGCAGCACGGTGGCCAGGAGGGTCGCCCCGAAGACCACCAGCACCGTCTTGAATCCCATGAGCAGGACATCGCGTTCACGGGGCTCGGGTCGATCCTTGAAGATTGATCTCCGCTTCACGCCGTACGCCACCGCCATTGCCGACACCGCCACAAGCCCCCTCGCCCACCAATTGCCGCCGGCGAGGAAATCAATCCCGATGACGGCTGAGCCCACCGCAAGGCAGATCGGCGCCGTTCGCCACCACGGCCAACCCCGAAGCTGCAACGTGCCAAGGACCGCTCCGACAAGAACGGCGGCCAGGATGACGACCAGACCACGGCCGAGTTCGGCCGTGAGACCCGGCGCACCGGCGAGGATCAGGAGATCGCGGAGATCGGGCTCGGCGCCCGGCGCCAGAGCGTCTCGATAGGGCGAGATCGCCATCACCCGCGGAAGATTGTTGAGGTGGATGGCGCAGACGGCGCCACCGACAAGCGCCACGCTGTAGACGATTCCGTCAAAGCGCTCATCCGCCTCAACCTGACCGGAGAGCTGATACGGCAGATAGAGCGTCGCAACCGTCACAGTAACGAAGAGCCACGGCCCCGACCAGAGAATCCCACCGTACAAAGACGAGGCGATGAAGATCAATGCCAGCTGACCCGCAAGCCCGATGAGGAAACTGTTCTGGATCAGATCGATGGGTTCAGGCTCGTAGCGATCAGCGAGATAGACCACGACCAGCAGCAACGAGCTCAGCAGACCGGCAAAGGTCGCGATATAGATTTCCATTACCAGAGATGGTAGTCACATCGGTCCTCGTTGTCATCCTGAGCATCGCCACTCCTTGTTTCCGGGAGGTACTGCCTACGTCACTTTACGAGCTAGTAGGAACAGCTCGACTCCGCAGCCTCGGAGGCCGCTCCGCTCCCAATGAACAAACCAGCTTATTTCCTGCAAGTGTTCATTGTTGAGCGATTGACCTGCATCCTCATAGATCAGATTGAGCGCGCTCCTGATCGGGTGCTTTCGAGCTTTCGACACCCTTGTTTTGAAACACGAAGGACACAAAGATCCACAAAGAAACCACAAAGCCTCTCTTGACTCATCGCAGGGTCGCCCAACCCTTGTAGATGGGTGGGGGCCCGGGTCAATATTGCGATGCTTCGTGGAACCTTCGTGGAACCTTGTGTCCTTTGTGTTTCAACTGCGCGCGCCACGGGTCTGTAAGAAATGGAATTCCACTACCCTTGGCCATCGCTATCGAGGCTGGTGTCGTCAAGATAGGATGTTGGTGGCCCGAACTCGCTGGGAATCACTGACTACCGGAGGAACGTCTGATGAACATCTCGACATCCACGTCGCACGCTCTTTTCCTCGCCGCCTTGATGTCGATCGCCCCGAACATCCAAGCTCAGGACATCTTTCTGTTCGACATGGAACGCTTAACCGATGGCTATGCACTGACGAACGGAAAGAACCTGACCGATCGTGCGGGCTACGACAATCAACCGTTTTTCACACGCGAGAGCAAAACCATCCTCTTCGCGTCGCAGAGGGACGACGACAACGACATCTACGAGTACGTGATCGAGACAGAGGAGATCCGACAGCTGACCGATACCCCGGACATCCCGGAGTATTCTCCGATGCCGAACCTGGAAAACACCCATTTCACCGTGGTACGCGAAAACACCGTCCCCGACCAGACTGTCTGGCGGGTGCAGCGGGATACCGGCGCCTCCGAATGGGCTCTCCATTCCCGAGAACCGATCGGCTACTACATGTTCAATCAACGAGGCGAAGCGCTTCTGTGGATTCGCTACGCCTATGTGATCCATCTGGTCCGACCGGAAGAGAGCGACCCGATCTTCATATCCGGTCACGCGGCGCCGTCGACTCCAAAATTGGTACCCGGTACAAACACGTTCAGTTTCGTCCACCGGCAGGTGAACGGAGAGAACTGGGTCAAGAGCCTCGACCCAACGACGCTTTCGGTGACTCCCGTTGCGCCGCTCGTCGATGCTCAGATCTACTACGGATGGACGATGGAAAGGACACTTCTCACCGCACGCGGCCAAACCCTGCTGCACTGGGTGCCGGGGACCTCGACCGAGTGGCGCGAGATCATCGATCTCGCACCGTTCGGGCTTCGCAATATCACCCGTTTAATGATCAGCCCGGACGGCAAGAAAATCGCGATTGTCGCCGATGACGCCAGCCCCGTGGATTGAGCCGAATCTCCGGGACCGCGTTAACCAATCACTTCGTTGATTGTCACCACATCGACCATCCCGCTGCAACCGTAGAGCGCGGGCAGGATCACCGCCGGGTCGTGCTTCCGCCGCCACTCGGCCACCGCCTCGGTCCCCGCTCGATACGACGGCAGATACATCCTCCCCAGGATCGGGTGCTGCGCCCACGGACCCGAGAGCTTGCCGGCCCGCTCTTCCGAGACGAGGAAATCGCGGCGGAGGATGGCGGCCACCTCGGGCTGCGGCATTTTTTTGTGCCAGGTCAGGAACGAAGCCTGGTTTTTGGCGTCGTCCTGGAGCAACGACAGGATCGTCCCGATCTGAAGATCGCGATCGGGTAGATCGCTGATCTCGGTGACCCCGAACGCCATCAGCAGGGCGTTGTTGGCGATGCCCTCCGCCAGCGTCGAGTAACGCGAGTTCATGGTCAACATCGTGCCCTCGAAACCGACTTTGCCGAGAACGTAGAGGTGCTGCACATAAGCGAAGGTCATGACATGACCAGGAACCACTTCGTGGCTCACCAGGTGCATGAACTCGGGGATCGAAATCTCGAGCGAAGCATTGATCTCGTATGCCGCGTCATACAACGGCCGGCCATCCGCCGTGCGGGCCCGCCCGAGATAGTTCATAGAACCCGAGAACCACGCGTCCTTGATGGGCAGGAACTCGACGTTGGCCCGAGGTACGCCATGCATTTCCTCCAGCAGGTAAGGCATCACATTGGCTCGGGTCCCGGCGTCGAGCTCGGCGATAAATGCGCGGGCTAACCCGCCGATGGAAGCCGACGGGACCATGCGATCGCGCCGCCAGGCGTCAGCCGCATCGAGAAGCGATCCGGCGGGAGGGTAGCCGGCGTCATCGAGCAGAGCGCCGAGGGTTTCGAGCATCGCCGCTGAGTCCGATGGCCTCGGCGCCGCTCCGGTCGATGCCTCGACCGAACGTGAATACGGCACGGGCTCACCGCGGTCGAGGGCTTCCAAGGCCAGATCCCACATCACCTCGAGGCAGGTGGAAAGACCCGCGAGGAACGGGCCACGCGCACCCGGTTGAGCCGCCCCTTCCTCGGCGATTACATCGAGCGCCTGGCGCAGATCCACCGCACCGAGGTAGGCCTCGATGACCGGGCGATCGACCTCACCGGCCGAGAGCCCGCCCGCGGCGCGCACCGCAGCCGCCGTGGAATCGGTGTAGCTATTCGGCAGCGCCTCATCGGAAAACCACGAATCGGCGATGAAACGCCCCGTGCCCGATGGGTTCATCACATCACCACCCCACACCGTGTCGATGCCGAGAATCGCTTCAGCCAGCGCGCGATCGAGAGTCAGGCTCATATTTCCTCCGGACGAGCAGTGTAACTCGGTCGACGAATCGATGTTGACGCCGACCTCACTGCGGGTGTATCACCTTCAAGATGAATCGAGGTTTCCACCATTGCGCCGCTGTTTGCGCCGTCCTCTTTAGCAGCGTTGTCGGCCACACCGCCGAGCGCCCCATCGCTGCGATCACCACCCTAGAGCAGGCCCCCGAGATCGACGGGCTCATCTCCGAAACGGAATGGCAGGGCGTTGCCGTCCTCGATCAGCCCTTTGTCCAGTTCGAACCGGAGCCCGGTCAACCCTCCCCTTTCCGGACCGTGGTCCGGATCGCCCAGACCGAGTCGGCCCTCTATGTCGCCATCGAGGCCTTCGATCCAAGTCCAGGGCGTCTCGCGGCAGCCGTCACCCGCCGAGACGGCTCGATGAACACCGATGACTCGGTCGCCGTGATGCTCGACACGTTTTCGGACCGTCGAACTGGTTATGTCTTCAATACCAACGCCCTCGCAACCCAGTGGGACGCACGAATCGCGGACAACGGCCGCACCGTCGACGAGCTCTGGGACGCCGAATGGAAGTGTGCAGCCCAACGTTTCGATGATCGTTGGACGGCAGAGTTCGAGATCCCATTTGTCGTTCTGAGGTTTCGCTCCGGGGAGGATCAAAGCTGGGGTCTGAGCTTCATGCGCACGGTGCCGAGACGGCTCGAGACCTCGCTGTGGGCCGGACCGACCGAGGATGTCTGGCGGGTATCCAGCTTTGGTTCGATGACCGGACTGACTCTCCAACGCCGGGCGGACAAGACCTGGGAGGCCATCCCCTACGGCCTCGCCATCGTCAACGACTCGGGCGACACTGATTTCGAGATCGGCGGTGATTTTCGCTGGAGGCCTTCGAGCGCCATCGGCGTCGACCTCACAGTCAACCCCGACTTCGCTCTCATCGAGGCCGATGTCGAGGTCATCAACTTGACCCGATTCGAACTCTTCATCCCCGAAAAACGTCCGTTCTTTCTCGAGGGCAGCGAACGATACAGCCAACGCATCCGCCAGTTCTACAGCCGACGAATAGGCGACATCACGTGGGGCGGCAAGGCCACAGGCACCGCCGGCAAAATGGAGTACGGCGCCATCGTCACCTCGGAAAACCGCGTGGACGCCGACGACGGCGGGAGCCGGCGGGCCGACTACGGCATCGTCAGGCTTCAGTACAGCCTGCCCCGCGGCTCCAACGTGGGATTCCTCGGCGCCAACCGGAGAATCGACGACACCGATCAGGGGTCCATCGGCTTCGACACGACCCTCTTCTTCACCGAAACACTCGGAATGACCGGACAGGTCCTCAGGATCAACGGCCCCACCGCCGACGGTGGCCTCGCCTGGTTTCTCCGGCCCGCCTTCGACAGCGCCACGACCCACTTCCACATCCGTTACACGAATCTCGACCGGGATATCACGGACGACTTCAACGCCGTCGGTTTCCTCAAGGACGACGATCGTCGTGAGATCGACACCAATCTCAAGCACACCTTCTGGTTCACCAATGGCGCGATGGAGAAGATCGAACCGGGCGTCAACTACAACCGGTTCTACAGCCAGGACGGTCAACTGAGAAGCTGGGAGTTCGACAGCGAGACCGATTTTATCTTCCGCAACGGCTTTGAGATCGAGCTGCAGATCATTGACGAGTACCAGGTTTTCGAGAAGGGCTTCCGGAACAACCGGATCCAACTCGAAGCCGGATGGGACAGCCGAGACGGCCGAAAGGTCTTTGTCTTCGCCGGCACCGGGGTCAACTTCGACAGCGACCTCCGTCTCTATGGCGCCGAAATCGAGTGGGCCTTCGGTGATCGTCTTCGGCTCGAGTATTCGGCGACCCGGCTCGAACTCGACCCCGATCCCGAACTGGAAACCACCTGGATCCACGTCTTCAACGGGGTCTACAACTTCAACCCCGATCTCTTCATCAAGCTCTTCCTGCAAACCAACACCGCGGTCGACAAGCTCAATATCCAGGCCGTGTGGGTGTGGCGGTTCAAACCACCGTTCGGTTCCTTCCAGGTCGCCTACCAGCGCGGAACATCCGAAGTCGGCGAGGTGTCACAGCAGGGCGACACCCTCTTCACCAAGTTGTCGTGGGTGTTCTGACCAACCCCATTTTGGTGTGCATACCGAATCAAAACTACTTACCGAAAAACCACGGATCCATTCCTTGGCAGATTTGTGGCGTGCGAATTTGAAACACAAAGGACACGAGGGGCCACGAAGGTTCCACGAAGCATCGCAATATTGACCCGGGCCCCTTGCGATCTTGAAGGTTTGATCCTCCGAGCGATGAACCAGCAACGACTTGGTGGTCTCTTTGTGATTCTTGGTGACCTTTGTGTTTCAAGACGCGGACGGCGACGAGCCGAAGGGTCCCCACAGATCCAGAAGCGCGCTACTCACAAAGGACCACTTCGTTTCTTCGGGGGACCCTTCGACTCACTCGCGGACTCATTCGCTCAGGGTGACAGGGTGCATTTCATTGGGAGCGAAGCAGCAAAGCCGATCAACCCAGCGCGATCTCGCGCACGCCGATCTTCGTGAGATCCGCGGTGCCGAGGCCGTGCTTCTCCGCCATCGCGATCACCGGGATGGCCGCCGGTTCGAGACCGAGGTAGCGCACTCCGTAGGCATCGATGGCCACCATGTCGGCTGAAGCCACCACCGCCTGCGGGTTGGCCAGCTTGCCGGGGCCGAAGGGCCCGTTGGTGGTGAGGATCTCGCCGGCGTCGAGGATGCAGAGATCGGGCCGCCGAACAAGGTTGAGATCGGCGACGCACTGCGAGAGATGGTTCAAATCCGGATACCAGTCCTCGGAATCGGGATTGTTCCCGACGTGAAAGAACCGGCAGGTGGGGTCGTGCGGGCATGCGCCCATGGTGTTCTTGAGCGCACCCGTAAACTCACAGCCTTTGTGGTGTTTGGCCACGGTGACATCGAGGTAGTGGTCGGCCTCGAGAAGACGACGATCCACATGGGCCTGTTTGAGCGCAACTCCACCGGCGATCTCCACAACCTTCATTTCGCGCTCGGAAACCTTGACGCTGTCGATCAATCCCGGGAAATCCGCCGCACGATCGCAACGCTCCCAGAAGTTGTCCTTGGTGCCCTTGATGAGCCACATCTCCCGAGCGCCCGCATCGGCGCAGAGCTTGAGGGTCGCCAGCAGCATCCCGGGATCGACGATGCTTCCGCGGTGCTTGAACGCGGTGTTCGCATTGATGACGACGCTCGATCCCTTCGACACGAAACGAGCCATCCCACCCACCGCGTCCACGGCGGCAATGGTATTCGCGAACCCGTCGGGACTCGTCACCGCCGCCAAACCCGCCGCAGCGGTCTCCTTGGCCGATGCATCGGCGGCAAACTCGCCGAACAACCCACCGCCAACGGACACCGTCGCCCCCACCGCTGCGCTGCCCGTGATGAATCGCCGCCGTGTGATCCCGTATTTCATGACACTCCTCCGAGTTGGGCCGCAACCGCATGGGCCAGCAGCAGGATCCCTTCCGTGGTTTCCGGTTCACTGTCGAAACCGGTGATGGTGACGAGGAAACGACCCGAACGGAAATTGAGGTAGTAGTCCTCACCCGCCGACTCGTCGCCGATTTGGAGCGGCTGACCCGAGCCCCCGGTCTTGTCCGAATAGATACTCCCCGCTCCCTCGACATCCTTCATCTCGAAGACCTCGAGGGAGATGGACCGCCCGGCGTCGTCGGCGTACTGCGTCGCGAGCGCCTGTACAAATCCGAATCGATGGTAGACCTCGGCGCCGCCGTTGATCAGTTCAAAGAGCGAGTCGCCGACAAAGATCTCCGGATCGTACTCCTGGTGCCACCCGTTGATCTCCACGGCGGCCGCGCTGATTCCAGGCGGCTGCGGGTTCACCACCGGTTTGTCGGCACACTGGATGACCGCCAGCAGCACGCACACCGCAGCGGCGGATCTGATCGAAACTCGGAGAATCCTCATGGCCCTGTCCTCCGCGGCAATTCTACAGCGGCAAAGGGAAACCCACCTCGATTCGACCCCGGCGTTCACCTCAATCGAAGAACTCGTCGCCGGGCTACAGCAGGGCGACAACGACACCGAGGGCGGTCTCAAGCACCGCAGAATCGGCTTCCCGATCTCTTCACTCGATCCGATTCTCGGATAAATTCCGCAAAGAAATCAAGCACTTTCGTGCGCGCTGTTGTACGTTGGAGGGGGTCGAATTCAATTCACCACGTTTTGCGCGTGATCGCCATCGTGTACGCGATCCCAGTTGAATTGACCCGAAAGCACCTTCGGCTGCACTACAAAAGGAGCGCTCGTGACTGATCAGAAGATCGAGGTCGGGACCATTGTTCATCATCCCAAGCGACCCGCATGGGGCCCAGCTAAGGCTCTCGCGGTCGGCGGCGGCGGCAATGTGACGCTGTATTTCCGGGATCTCGAGGAGGAAAAACCGAACGACGCGGTCAAGACCATCTCCACCAGCGTCGTCGGACTCGATATCGCCGACGAGCAGACCGATTTCCTTCTCGACAACCTGCCGATCTTTGAAAACGGCAAGTTCAAGGGCCTGCGCAAACCGAGGCTGAGCCTCGATCAGGCGGTCCAGGCGTTCATCGACAAGCAACCCGCCGCCTTCGCGAACCCGAAGTACATCAAGGAGTATCGGGAGCCCAAGCTCAAAGCCCACGAATTGTGGATGAGCACCCTGGGCGACGGCCAGGGCACCGAGCTTCTGGACGCTGGAGATCTTGCCGAAACACGCAAACGGCTTTTAAAAATCGACGCCAGCCTCGATCTCCTGAGTTCTCAAGAGAGGGCGACCCTCAAGAAGGGTCTCAAACACGACGATGCCGAGCAGTTTCTCCGTGCGCTGATGGCCGTGTCCGCCGAACCCGAAGCCGAGCAGTCGACCTATCAGAAGTTGATCGATGCGGTGGATCTGGTGATGGAAGTGGAACCCGGCAGCCGAAGCACAAACTGGTCTGTTCTGACCCAATTCCCCTTCATCGCCAATCCCGAGCATCACTTCGAGTTCAAACCGACCGTGGTGCAGAAGTGTGCCGCACGTTTGAACTTCGACCTGCGCTACTCGGCGACACCCAACTGGTGGACCTACGAGCGGCTCCTTTTCCTGGTATCGAATCTTCGAACGCGGTTGGAGCCCATCGGGGCGAAAGACCTCATCGATGTGCACTGGTTCATGGCTGTGATCGCGGCAGTTTGACGGTTTCACTGAGAAGTGCAATCGAGCCGGGCCCTGGGCTCGATGGCATCCCTGATCCGATTCTTTTTACCGGCTCACCGTTGAGCCGGAGGAGGACGTCGCCTTGAAGCCGAACACCCACATCGAACCGGACCTCATCGACAACGCCGGGATGTTCACCGATGCCTTCTTCCGTCGGTTCTCCCTCCGTCCTGCTCCAACCCCACTGGAGTTGGGCGACGGCGTTTCCAAAACCTATTCCTTCCCCACTTTTTATGCAGACGTGACCTGCGCCATCGCCATTTTTCTCTGCGACCTCAAACGGGCGGAAGCGATGATGCCTCACCCGTCCATGAAACCGGTCAAAATGCCGGGTGGGCGGGCGGTGGTCCTCTTCTCGTGCTATGAGTACGCCAATGTGATGAACCTCGCCCCGTACAACGAGATCGCCATGACCCTCCCGATCATGGTCAGTGCCGCCTGGGCTCCGCCATTGCTGCCGCTCATCCTCGATTTCGAGAAAATGGGCTACTACGTCTTCTCCATGCCGGTGACCTCGTTGGAAAACCAGATCCGCGGAACACGAATCTGGGGTCTGCCGAAGATCGTGGAGGAAATTGACATCTCAACCGATGATCAACAATGCACAACCACAGCCAGGGACAACGACGGTGAGGTCTATTTCAGACTCTCGGTGCCCAAAACGGGTTCCGCCAAACACTTCGACGAGACGGGCCACCTCTACAGCATGCACGACGGAGAGCTCCTCAAAAGCCGAACCTGCTTCAAGGGGGACTTCGCTGTCAATACCAACCCGGGTCTACTGTGGAAGACGGATCGGAAGTCCGAGGTTCCTGCCCTCGAACTCGGAAACTCCGCGCGAGCCGACGCTCTCCGGGCGCTGAACATCGAGGAGACCGCGTTCCAGTACCGCTTCTCGGCGAGCATGAACAGTTGTTTCGACCTGCCGGCGGGACCGAAGTAACGATTCAGCTGTCGGGAACGACATCCGGGTTTTCAGCGAGGAACCGGTACAGCGTCGCGCGTGAAACGTCGAGTCTCTTGGCAGCATCCGTCCGATTGTCCCCGGTCCGATTGAGGGCCTCGACAACCGCATCTTCGGTCAAGATCTTGCGGGGCTTTCTGGGCGGGATCACGCTGGCGATCACATCACGAAAGCTCGGAGGAAGGTGTTCCGGCAAGATCTCACCCGCCGTGCATTTGATAAAGGCGTACCGAATGGCATTCTGGAGTTCTCGAATATTTCCGGGCCACGCGTAGGCCATGAAAACCTTCAGAACATCAGGCGAAAGCGAGACTTGCCTCCCACCGCTAATGGCTGACTCCTTCTCGACAATGAACTCGGAAATCAGCGGCACGTCTTCGACTCGATCCCGCAATGGCGGCAACGTGATCGGGACAACACAGAGCCGGTAGTACAGATCCTCTCTAAAGGCGCCGACCTCGACCTCATGCATGAGATCCTTGTTGGTCGCACAAATCACCCGGGCGTCGACGGTGATGGTTTTCTCGCCTCCCACCCTCTCAAAAGTGCCTTCCTGCAGGACTCTGAGAAGTTTGGCCTGCATCGCCTGACTCAGATCGCCGATCTCGTCGAGGAAAATCGTGCCGCCGTGGGCGAGCTGGAACCTCCCCTTGCGGTCCCGAACCGCTCCGGTGAATGCACCCCGTTCGTGACCGAAGAGCTCGCTTTCCAGGAGACCGTCGGGGATGGCACCGCAATTCACCGGCACGAAGGGCTTTCTCGACCGCGTCCCCTGACTGTGGATCGCCTCGGCCACGAGTTCCTTGCCGGTGCCACTCTCGCCGAGCACCATGGCGGGGACGTTCAGGTCGGTGATCTCTCTGATGACATCGAAAATCTCCATCATTGGGGGCGTCGCTCCCACGATCCCTGCAAAGGACTTTTCGGCGGTCAGGAGCCGGCGAAGACCGGTGAGCTCGGTGATGTCCTCCAAAATGAGAATCGCCAGGTCTTCACCCCGATGGTGGAGGGCTGCCGAGCTGAGCTGAAGCGTGAGATTGCGCGAGTACCTGGTGTCCCGGGATTCTATCCTGCAATGGACCTTCCTGGTCGATTCTCCTTCGATTGCGGTCTTGGTCGCAATGTGGACCTTGCACCCACTGCAACCGTCCAGGGTGCCGCACCGCCCGGGGCTTTCCAGGGCGATCGAGCAACCCAGCACATCGCCGATGCAGCTATCAAAGCTCTCGACTTCGGTCACACCGAAGGCATCAACAAATTCGCGGTTGACCATCCTGATCCGATGATCGGAGCCGACGACGATGATCGAGCAGGGAACCCCCTCGAAGACAGCGCTCAGGAAGGCCCGCTGATCCCTCAGCGAGCGGTCAAGCTCGTGCTTGTAGAGAGCGAGCTCGATGGTCGAGTGGAGATCGCGCTCCGAGAACGGTTTGAGGATGAATCCAAACGGATCCGCCACCTTGGCTCGGTCCAGAGTGTCATCATCGGCGAAGGCGGTGACGAAGACCACCGGAATATCGTTGTTTTCGCGGATCTGCTCCGCGGCCTCGATTCCATCGACCTTTCCCTTGAGGCGAATATCCATCAACACGAGGTCGGGCGAAGATTTTTCGGCCTCGGCGATCGCATCTTCACCGGAGGTGGCCCAACCGGCGATGCCGTAGCCTTGCGAAATCAGACGATTCTGTACGTCCCTGGCCACAAGGGCCTCGTCCTCGACGACGAGAATCGATCTTTGGGGCACCATCGCCTCCATTCGCGAAAAATCTCGAATCGCGCTGAATACCACTCTAGCAGGCGGCGCTATTGATTCTCGGGCGGAAAACGCACCCTGACATCAGCCCCATGATCCCAACGCATCTCGAGTTCGCCGCCGAGCTGTTTCGCCAGCAATTCCACCAAATGCAGCCCGAGGCCTACTCCTCGATCGCCGCCGGCGTCGAGCGTTGATCCGACTCCGTTGTCCATCACCGCCAGTTCGTACAGGCCGTCCTCGCAGATCTCCAGCGCGACGACGATCTCACCCTTTTTCTCACCCGGAAATCCGTGCTCGAGAGAATTGCTGATCAGCTCGTTCAAAATCAGACCGCAGGGAATGGCCACGTCGATGGTCACGGCCGCATCCGAAATCCGGGTTTCGAGGGCGACCATACCGGCCTGCTGGGAACAGGTCTGGAAAAGCGCGTCGCTCAGACGCTGGGCATAGGCGCCGAGATCAACTCTCTGAAAGTCTTTCGACTGGTACAACTGGTCGTGGGCCAACGCCATCGCCCGTATGCGTCCCGCAATCTTGTTCATCCCATCCGCAGTCTCTTGATGAACAAAGCCCTCACTCTGAAGACCGATCATGCTCAGAATGACCGCCATGTTGTTTTTTACCCGGTGGTGGACCTCTTTCAGGAGAGCGTCCTTTTCGCCCAGCACGCGATGCAGTGCCGCCTCAGTGCTTTGACGTTCCTGTTCCTTGATATCTCTGGCCAACCGCGCGTGCAGAATCGGACCGATACGGCCGGCGATGGCCTCCATCAGGTTGCGGTCCGCATCTCCGTAATCTGTATCGCGGTTCGCTACAGCAAGCAGGCCGATGAGTTCTTCCCGGTCGACGATCGGGACAAACACGCACCTCGTGATCGGGATGTGGCCCTCGGGAACCTTGCCCGACGAATTCGAGAGTATCGTCCGTTTCGTCGTCAAGCTCTCGCCCCAGATTCCCGACCATGAGTCCGCCGGGAAGACCGTGTCCGCCTCGGACATCCGACACTGGGCAAAAATCTCCCGGGTCATCGACGGACAGACCAGGCTGCCCTCAGGGTCGATGTAGCCGAACACCCCGTGCCTGCTCTCAAGCGCCTCGAGGACGATGTCGAGTACTTTCTCGTACATCTCCTCGTCTCCGACGGTCAGAAAGACATCGGCGATCCGGTTGTGGATCGCCAGTTCTCGGTCCGATCCGGACAACTCCGGATTGGCCTTCTTGCGCACATTGATCTCGGGTTTCAGGACGACTCCCTTCGACGGTCGGCGCCGCAAGCATCCTCTGTCAGTCGATCTCCGAGGCACCGGAGAGAAAGAACGTGCCCAGGGTCTGCTCCAACTCTCCATATTCCAGCGGCTTTACGAAGATGCCTATGGGGCGGACATCCGCGACTCTCCTCATCATCTCCTCAACGGGAAAACCCGAAAGGAAGGCCGACCGGGTTCCAAACCGCCCCCGGATGTGACGAGCGGCTTCGATACCGTCCATTTCCCCCCTGAGACTCACATCCATCAAGACACAGTCCGGCCTTTCTCGCTCAGCGCACTCGATCGCGTCCTCACCCGAACTCACCATCCCGCACACCGTGTAACCCATCCCCTCGAGGGCTCCCTTCAGTTCGAAGGCGACGATGAACTCATCTTCGACCACCAGAATTTTGGGTCCGGTCATCCTCTGATCGCCAATACGGGTTCGGTCGGGGTGAAGGTGATGGTGAAGCGGGTCCCATCCTCACGGTCGAGGTCAACCCGTCCCCCGAGTTGACTCTCCACCAGACCGACCACCAACCGCATCCCCATCGTCTCGGTGTTTCGGATATCGAGATCGGCAGGGAACCCGACACCATCGTCGTACACCACGAGCATGATTCGATCGCTCGTCACGAGCATCGCTTCGATCCCGATCTCGCCGGTCCGGCCGTCTTGAAATGCGTACTTCAGAGAATTCGAAAGCAACTCGTTGATCACCAATCCACACGGCACGGTGTCATCGATCCCGAGGTTGACATCCTCGGTACCGATCCGAATATTGATCCTGTCGGGACCGGTGCCATACATCCGAACCAGACTCGTCGCAAGTTTGGTCACATAGTCCCCGAGGTCGATCCGGCCAAGGTGGCCCGACTGGTAAAGGATTTCATGAATCAGAGCCATCGCTCGGACCCGACTCTGGCTCTCCTGGAAGATCTTGCTCAGGCGTTCATCCTCGATATTCTTCGCCTGCAGATTGAGCAGGCTGGATATGACCTGCATGTTGTTCTTGACCCGGTGGTGAATCTCTCTCAGCAGAACTTCTTTCTCGGCGAGCGAACTCTGCACCGCCATCTCAGCGTTTTTTCTTTTGGTCGTGTCCTCGGCCACCGCAATGAAATAGCTTGGATCCCCGGACTCGTCCCGGACCAGAGAAACGATCAAGCTGACCCAGACAAGCGAACCGTCCTTGCGAACGTAGCGCTTCTCGAGAGCATGGCTGGTGATCTCTCCACCGACGATCCGGCTCACATTTGCCAAGTCCTCCTCGAGATCATCCGGGTGTGTGATGTCTTGAAACCTGAGTTCGAGCATCTCACCTTCGGTGTAGCCGACGATCTCGCAAAAACGCTTGTTGACACGAGTGAACCGCCCGCTGAGCGAAACCTGCACGATTCCCGCGCCGGCGAGTTCGAAAGTGGTACGAAACAGTTCCTCGCTCCCCCGCAACGCGGCGACTGTCGCCTCGAGATCCCGCGACCGGCGTTCAAGCGCCGTCACCAAAGGGGTGCTCACGCGTACGAATAGGATCGCCCCCGCAAACACCACGAAAACTGCAAATCCTGCGGCTGCCAGACCGGCCTTTTTAAACGGCGCCTGCACTTCAGCCAGGTCGATCTTCGCCACGATTCCGAGATCGAGTTCGGCCACCGGTTCGTGGGCGGCGACCACCCTCTCGCCCCGATAGTCGAGCCCGACAACGGTGCCCGACTCTCCGAGAAGCGCCCGCCGCATCGGCTCGGCAAGCTCTGAATCGAACGGAACCGGTTCCGGATGCTCCACAGTCTGGTGGCGATGCCCGAGAACAAAGACGATGAATCCGCCCTCCAGTTTGGCGAGGGTAAATTCTCCGGTCTCTCCGAAACCTTCGTATTCAAGGTGGGCCTCGTTGACCTGGCTCAACGTCGCCTCTCTCCACCCGCCGGGATGGTCGGTGTTGTGAAACCGATCGTAACGCGCAACCGCCTCGATCAGACGCGCCTGACTCTGAGCCGTTTCGACCAACCGCAACCGCTCTTCCTCGAAGGCGGCGCTATACAGCATCCAGATCGTCGTCGCGGCGACCAGCAGCGAGCCGACCGCCATGATCAGGATCAGGATCAACACACGGAGTCGTTCAGCCAACGTCTCTCCACCTTGGTCTCATGGGTTCCGACTCGATGTTAGGACATCACGCCCCGATCCGCAACGATGGCCCAACCCATACCGCCCCCCCGGATCTGGTCCCCTCCCTGGGGGGTCATGCGCCGCCGATCGATCGAAACGCAGGAATGTACGCCATCACCGAGCGTCCATCCACGAACTGTGAAGAAGGTGAACAGCCGATTCGATCGACTGGTGGAGAACGGTGCAGATTCGAATCATGGCCTCAGGGCTTCGATTTCCTCCACCGTCATCGGCTTCGGCGGACCGAGCCGGCGGGCGCCATCGACGGTGATGAGATAGTCCTCCTCGTTGCGGAGACCGCCGAAGTCGCGCCACTGGTCGAGCTTGTCGAAATCGAGGAACTCCGCACAGTTGCCCTGGGAACGCCAGAGATCCATGAGCTGAGGGATGAAGTAGATCCCCGGCTCGATGGTGATGACGAAGCCGGGTTCGAGTTCGCGGCCCAGCCGCAGCGATTTGAGCCCGAACTGGGCGCTCTTCGGCTCACCGGCCCAACCGACGTGGACTTCACCGAGATCTTCCATGTCGTGAACGTCGAGCCCCATGAGATGACCGACACCGCACGGGAAGAACATGGCGTGGGCGCCCGCGGCGAGGGCGTCCTCGGTGTTGCCCTTCATCAGGCCCAGCTCCTTCATTCCGTCGGCGATCACGCGACACGCAGCAAAATGGACCTCGCGGTTGGACACTCCGGGCGCCAGGAGATCCACCGCTGCACGGTGGGAAGCGAGTTGGATCTCATAGATGGTGCGTTGACGGGCGCTGAAGGTCGGACTCACCGGAAAGGTCGATGAAAGATCGCCGGCGTAGCCCGCAGTGGTCTGGGCGCCGGCATCGAGCAGAAAGAGATCTCCCTCAGTGAGCGTGTTGCCATGAAAGTGGTTGTGCAGGGTCTCGCCCCGGATGGTCGCGATCACCGGGAACGAGATACCGCCTCCG
>Ga0316198_10000492_pt1 | contig 20758 bp, 19 predicted proteins | sample OudBieAanoxic_MG_FD_204935 | JGI IMG/M metagenome (GOLD analysis project Ga0316198, IMG submission 204935) | Coastal sediment microbial communities from Oude Bieten Haven, Netherlands - site A anoxic | ecosystem: Environmental > Aquatic > Marine > Coastal > Sediment | place: Netherlands...
CCTTCGACTTCGCTGCCGCGATCATTGCGACGCCGTTCGCGGTCGATAGGTGCTGCACGTGGTAGCGCGCGCCCGTGACTTCGACCAGCTCGAGATCGCGCGCGATGATCACGTCGTCGGCTGCGGAGGGAATCCCGTACATTCCGAGGAGCGAGGAGACCGCGCCCTCGTGCATGTGCCCGCCCCGAGAGAGCCCCACGTCGACGGCATGCTGAGAGATGACGCCCCCACGGGCGGCGAGGTAGTCCATGGCGCGCCGGAGCAGCCCTGCGTCGGCCACAACATCGCCGTCGTCTGAGAACACTCTGACACCGGCCGCCCAGAGCTCATCGAGGTGCGCAAGTTCCAGTCCGGCGCGACCCTTGCTCACGGCGCCGGCCGGCACCACGTCAACCAGACCCACCTCGGCGCCGCGATCCGCGACGAATCGGGCGAGGTGGCCCGCGTCAATGGCGGGATCGGTGTTCGGCATCACAACAACAGCGGTGTACCCGCCGGCCGCCGCCGCCCTCGATCCGGTCGTGATGTCCTCTTTCCACTCCTGGCCAGGTTCCCGAAAGTGCGCGTGGAGATCCACCAAACCCGGACCGACCCAGGCTCCGGTGCAGTCGATCGTTTCGTTGCCATCGAGGCCAACCCCGATCTCAGCGATGTGGCCATCGGAGATACCGATGTCGGCCTCAATGGGCCCGTCCGCCGTCAGGACGGTGCCTCCGGCAAGAATCAAGTCACTCTGCATGCTCACCTCCGAGCAGTCGAAAGAGAACCGCCATTCGAACGGCGACACCGTTGAATACCTGGTCAAGGATCAAGGCCCGGGTGTCATCGGCGACGGCACCCTCGATCTCGACGCCGCGGTTCATCGGGCCCGGATGGAGCACGATCGCATCCGGCTTCAGTCGCGCGAATCGCTCCTTCGTGATGCCGTATCGCGCGGTGTATTCGGCCAGGGAGGGGAACACGGATGCCCCACCTCGCTCAGCCTGGACCCGCAGCACGTACACCACGTCGAGATCCGATAGTACGTCGTCGAGGTCCTCGCTCGCTGCTGCGTCGAAAACCTCGGGCACAACCGGCAGCAACGTGCGCGGCGCAACCATGGTCACGTCGGCGCCCAGGGTCGAGAACGCCTGGATGTCCGATCGGGCGACCCGGGAGTGTCGAATGTCACCAACGATCCCGATCTTCAGTCCATCGAGTGTGCCGAAATGCTGACGGATCGTGAGCGCGTCGAGGAGCGCTTGTGTGGGGTGTTGATGGGCCCCATCACCGCCGTTGAGCACCGGTTGCTCGATCCACTCGGCGATGCGCCACGGCGCACCGGTGGCGGTGTGGCGCACAACCATGGCGTCGGTTCCCATCGCCTTGATCGTCAGAACCGTGTCCTTGAGGCTCTCACCCTTCGAGAGTGACGACGTTCCCGGCGAGAACGACATCGTGTCGGCGCTGAGCGCCTTTGCCGCCTTCTCGAACGACATCTTCGTTCGGGTCGAAGCTTCGAAGAACATGGTGGCAACAGTCTTTCCGCGAAGCGCAGGGACCTTCGGGATAGGCCGATGCAGGACCTCGACGAACTCGTCGGCGTCGTCGAGCAGGCCACCAAGGTCGTCTCGCGTCAGACCCTCAATCGTGAGGAAGTGGTTCATGCAGGTTCCCTCGTCTCGATGATCACGCCGTCCTCCCCATCTCGTTCGACGAGGCTCACGGTGACTCGTTCGTCGCGCGATGTCGGGACGTTCTTCCCGACGTAGTCCGGCCGGATCGGTAGCTCCCGATGGCCACGGTCGACCAACGCCGCTAGCTGCACTCGATTCGGACGACCGAGGTCGGCGAGAGCGTCGAGCGCTGCGCGGATCGTGCGTCCGGTGTACAACACGTCATCCACGAGCACGACCGTCTTGCCGCCGAGCGCGACGGGAACGTCGGTGGCGCCCAGGGGGCGTTTGGGCCGACGGTCCAGATCGTCCCGGTACATTCCGATGTCGAGGCTGCCCCAGGCAACGGGCTCGCCCTCGATCTCCTCCAGGGCGGCTGCCAATCGCTGGGCTAGTGGGACACCCCGGGTCTGGATTCCGAGGAGGACAACATCGTCCGACCCTCGATTGCGCTCGAGAATCTCGTGGGCGATCCGTCGAATGGCTCGATCGACATCGCCGGCGTCCATTACACGCGCCATGGAGCCCACCTCCGGACATAAGAAAAGCGGCTGGCGGCTCCGATGGATCCGCCGCCGCTCCGGGCGTCGTACATGCTGTCTCCTTCCTTTTCGGCCTCGCGGGACCGGGTTAAAGGGCGGTATTGGTTCGTCGAAGCGACGCTAGCCGAAAGCGGTAGGAAGTAGCAAGTAGTGCCGCAGGCTCCTTCCCCTCCACCACGCAGTGGGGGAGGGTGCCCGAGCAAAGCTCGGGCGGGAGGGGGCGGCCTAGGAGCCCGCATCGCGAAGATGAGGTCGGTCGCGGCGGGTGCCCGAGCAAAGCTCGGGCGGGAGGGGGCGGCCTGGGAGCCCGAACCACCACGATGCGGGCAGCCCGCGGGTGCCCGCGCAAAGCTCGGGCGGGAGGGGGCGGCCTGGGAGCCCGAACCACGAAGATGAGACCTGCCGCGAGTCTCGTGTCTCAAGTCTCGTGTCTCGGATCTCGGATCTCGGCCCTGTCTTGCTACGGACTACGGACTGCGGACTACGGACCTCCGACTACCGAGATCTATCACCTCGCGGTCTGTTGAGCGCAGTAGTCTGCGACTCGGGCGTGAGGCTCGGAATGCCGGTACGAGAGGGGACAGGACAAATGATGACATCTGCTGAAGATACGGTACGGGCCGTCTGGGATCTCTACAACGAGATGACAACCGACCTTGCCGTCGAACATGCAAATGCCGAATTCAAGGGCGTAGACGTCGACGACGGCTGGGATGAGATCCCGGCACGGGTTTCAGCGGCCCAGGCGCAACTCAAGGCACTCGCACACGAGAAGAGCTCGCGCAACGAGCACCGGCATGCCCGCGCCGTCAAGGGTGCGCTCGGCGAGCTCTACAGCGCCCTGGTCGAGCGGTCTGCTTCCCAGGTCAACTACCTGACCGTGGAAGCCTCGGTCAAGAAGGTGATTGCAGATGGCGGTTCTGGAGACATGGTCGGTCTCGACCTGGCCCGCAACCGACTCGACAAGGCGGTCCAGCGGATGGCGTCGGATCAGTCGAGCCTGTTGTACGACCTCGAGAACCTGAACGCGGATCTGAAGGGTTGAGGCTGCCGGGGTCGCGAACGATTTCAGCCAACATCGGGGTTGAGGGGCTGAGCGACTGGCTGCCGCCGTGGCCGCGACTCTATGTTGGGGGGTCGGCGGCTACGTTCGCCAGGACGGCATTAATGAAACTCCCCGACTTCGCCGTCGAGTAGCGTTTCGCGAGTTCAACCGCCTCGGACACCACCACGCCGACCGGGGTGTCCGTGTAGCGCAATTCGTACACTCCCATCCGGAGAATCGCCCGGTCAACGGCCGGCATGCGCGAGAGGCGCCAGCCCGTCGAATGGTTGTTGATGGTGATGTCGATCTCATCGAGATGACCGAGCACCCCGACGGCCAGGCGACCGGCGCGGCCCGTCGGCTCGAGCGAACCCGTGTCGGCCCCTGCATCGGCCGCATACAGCAGCCCGAGGGCTCGCTCACGTGCGTCCTGTTTCGTCACGTCACCCGGGTGATGTAGTCCCCGGTCCGGGTATCGACCTTCAACACGTCTCCAACATCGATGAAGAGCGGCGCCTGCACAACTAATCCGGTGATGAGGGTGACGGGTTTGGTGGCTCCAGACACTCGGTCTCCCTTGACCCCCGGCTCAGCGTGAGACACCACGAGCTCTACGGCAGCCGGCAGCTCGATCCCGATGGGCTTCCCGTCGTACATAGAAAGACGGACGGTCGCTCCGTCTGCGATATAGGAGCCGGTATCTCCCACGGCTTCCTCCGAAAGGCTGATCTGCTCGAACGTCTCGCCGTCCATGAAGTTGAACCCCATGTCGTCCCGGAACAGGTACTGGAAGTCCCGCCGATCGATGGTCGCCTTCGGGACATTCTCGCCTGCGCGAAACGTTCGATCGAGGACGGCGCCGGTGATGAGGTTCTTGAGTTTCATCCGCACGAATGCCTTGCCCTTGCCGGGTTTCACGTGCTGATATTCGACGACCTGGAACAGCCCCTCTGGAAGGTTCAGGGACATGCCCGGTTTCACGTCGTTCGTCGAGATCATCGGTGGGGGCTCCTCGTATTCAGTCGATGCCAATCGCGCTCAGCGAGGCCCGTACGGTAGCGTCGTCCGGGTGTACGATCCGTGGGACACCGTACTCCTCGAGCACGACGAATCGAGTCCCGCCGGCGTCTCGCTTTTTGTCGAGCGCCATGAGGCTCGCGATCTCCGTCGGGTCGACTTTGGGCGATCGCGTTGGGAGGCCAAGTGCATCGATGAGCTCCTCCTGCTCGATGCGGCGTTCGAATCCGACCATCCTCTCCCCCACGAGCCCCGCGGCCGTCATCCCAATCGCAACCGCTTCTCCGTGGCTGATGCCCCCAGCCACTTCAACGGCATGACCAACGGTGTGGCCGTAGTTCAGGTAGGCGCGGACGCCCCCCTCCCTGAAATCCTGGGAGACAATCCGGGCCTTCACAGCGATCGCACGCTCGATGACCTCCTCGAGGGGCGCGTCAATCCCCTGCTCCCGGTAGAGGTCCACGAGTTCCGGATCTCCTACGAACCCTGCCTTGAGCGCCTCCGCGGTGCCCTGGATCAGCAGATCGTCGGGGATCGACCGCACTACGGCAACGTCGACCAACACCCGCGACGGGTGGCGGAAGACCCCGAGGAGGTTCTTCCCGCCGACGTTCACTCCCGTCTTGCCCCCGATCGAAGCGTCAACAGCACCCAACAACGTCGTCGGAACAACCACACACTCAACACCGCGCAGGTAGGTGGCGGCGATGAATCCTGCCACGTCGGTCGCCGCGCCGCCCCCGAGGCCGATGATCGTGTCGCTTCGGCTCAATCCCAATCTGTTCAGTTCCAGAGCGACCGCTTCAACCGTCGCGAGCGCCTTCGCCTGCTCCCCGTCCGGCAGCGGCACCACCGCCACTGCCGCCCCCGTGGTGGCGAGGGAGCTCGCCAATTGATCAGCAAATAGACCGACGGTTGGTTGTGCGATGATCGCGATCCTCTGCCGAGATTCGCGCCCTGGAAGGTGCCGCGCTGCGTCGGTGAGGAGTCCATCTCCGATGATGATCTCAGAGACTGCTTCGTCCCCCTCGGTGATCATGATTCGCTGCATGCCGCCTCCACTTCTGCGACGACCGCGTCGACCGTGCCGGTTGCGTCAACGACGACATCGGCGGACGATCGGTAGAGCTCTCGGCGCTCGGACGCGATCGTTTGGAACCGTTCCTCGTCGTCCGCCGCCAAGAGGGGGCGATCGTCCCCGCGGCCGACCCTGCGTCTCAGCGTCTCGACATCACCCGCCAGCAGGACGATTGTTCCCGATCTCCGCATCCTCGCAACATTCGCTGGATCGAGGATGATCCCGCCACCGGTTGCAACGATGCCCGATGGGCGAGAAGCGACATCTTCGACAATCCGTTTCTCTCGATCCCTGAACCCGGATTCCCCTTCTGCGGCGAAGATCTCCGGGATCGAGGCATCTCCTGCCTGCTCGACGAGTTCGTCGGTGTCGTAGAACGGTCGCTCGATGCGATCCGCGACGAGCTGCCCCACGGTGGACTTCCCGCTCCCCATCATCCCGATCAGCCAGACATGCCCCATCAGAAGTCGGACAACCGGCGCCGATGGGCTGCATCGGCCTCAACGAACGCCTCGACGCTGTCTCCCCCGTAGACACGCTGCATCTCGCGAGCAAGGGCAAGTGCGACCATCTGCTCGGCCACAACGCCGGCGGCCGGAACCGCACAGACGTCGCTCCGCTCGCGAAACGCCACGGAGACTTCACCGGTGGTGACGTCGACCGTCGCAAGGGGCCGCATCAACGTGGAGATGGGCTTCATCGCGGCTCGGACCCGGATCATGCTCCCGTTGCTCATGCCACCTTCGATCCCACCGGCGCGGTTGGTCTCGCGCTCGAACGCGACACCGCCGGGATAGATCTCATCGTGTGCCTCGGAGCCGGGGCGCGTCGCGGATTCGAACCCGTCCCCGATTTCCACACCCTTGATACCTTGGATGGACATCAGGCCTGCCGCGATTGCAGTGTCGAGCCGGCGGTCCCAGTGCACGTGGCTGCCGATGCCGGTCGGCACGTCGTAGGCAACCACTTCGACCACGCCGCCGAGTGTGTCTCGCGCCTTCTTCGCGGCATCAATCGCTTCGACCATCGACTGCTCAATCGATGGATCACTACAGCGCACCGGCGAGGCGTCGATGGACGCGAGGTCACTCGGGCCCGGGAGTTCTGCGCTTGATTGAACGTCGCCGATCTGCACGACGTGGCTCACAATCGTGACGCCAACCTCAGCCAGAAGAAGCTTCGAGATGTAGCCGGCGACAGTTCTCGCAGCCGTTTCGCGTGCTGATGCACGCTCCAGGATGTCACGAGCGTCGTGGGTTTGGTACTTCAGCATCCCGGGGAGGTCGGCGTGGCCGGGTCGCGGCGACGTCATGGCCCGGCGAGATGTGCCTTCCCCCGGCGACATCTCTTCCGACCAGCGCTCCCATTCGGTATTGCGGATGATCACCGAGATCGGCCCGCCGAGTGTTCGGCCAAACCGCACCCCTCCGAGGATCTCGATCTCGTCCCTTTCCAACCGCATTCGCGGGCCTCGACCATGCCCAAGGCGTCGACGGGCAAGCTCCTCCGCGAGCCCTTCCGCGTCAAGCGGAAGGCCGGAGGGTGCACCTTCAACGATGGTCGTGAGGGCGGGTCCGTGAGACTCGCCCGCGGTGAGAAAGCGGATCATTGAACCATCGTTGCAGGAGGCGTTCGTTATGTCACGCTGCGTTGCCCAAGTACCAGTCCGCGATGGTGGCCGCCCATACGATCGCGAGGTACGCCCCTGCAACCAGATACGGCCCGAACGGGATGGAGTCCTTTCGACTCCTGATGCGGAACACCACGAGGACGGCGGACACCAGGCCGCCGAGGAGGAAGGCCGCGAACACCGCGATGATCAGGGTGTCCCATGACTGGTAGGCGGTGAAGAGGCCGAGCAGGAACGCCAGCTTCACGTCGCCGAATCCGAAACCACCTCTTGCGATCAGCGCAAGCACGAGGAGAAGCACGAAGTAGATGACACCGCCGGCGAGCGGCCGCACGATCGGGCCGTTCTCAATGATGGCGCCGGCCATGAGCAGCACGAGACCGACGGCCGTACCGGGGAACAGGATGCGATTTGGGATGAGTTTCGTGTCGAGATCGGTGAGCGTGAGCGTCACCGTGACCGCGACGAACCACAAGTACGCAGGAAGAACCCAGTCAACGTCAACAGCGAGCGGCGTGATGGCGAACAACACCGCCGTGGCAATCGCGACCAAAGGGGTTCGCCCGGGATTGGCGCGAAGAGACGGAAACGACCGGTCGGTGGCGATGCCTTCAGCTATCACGCCGACGAGGAGACCGACAACTGCGAGAGCGAGCGAAACCATTGGCCGGAGAGCCTATCGCCTTCCTGGCCGGTGACCGCGTATACCCGATCCCGGCAGCCCAGCATTCTCGGAAGAGGATGAGGTCCCGCTCAACACGCCGCTAGAACGCGCGACGCATTACATCGACCGGTGCCGGAATGCCGGTCCAGATCTCGAACGATGCCGCGGCCTGTGCCACGAGCAGATCTTTGCCGTCAGCGACGGGAATCCGCCGATCGCGAGCGTACCGCACAGAGGGTGTCCCCACCGGGCCGTATGCCAAGTCGAAGAATCCGGACGCCACCGCCAGCACCTCTGACGGGAGGGAGTCCCCCCGCATCCCGATGGGAGTCGCGTTCACGACTACGGCGCCATCGACGGGCGTGCCCCACGGCACGATCGAGCCTTCCGTTCGTGTGCGTTCGAGCAAATCGGTCGCCGCTTGTTCCCGCCGACCGGAGACCACGATCGACTGATCGGCGACCGCAACGACCACACCCGCAGCCGCTCCCCCCGATCCGAGGATCAAGACGGGCCGGCCCCTCGGAAGCGGTACCAACTCCCACACCGCTTGAATCCCCTGCACATCGGTGTTGTATCCCCAGACCTCGCCGTCCCGGCGAACCAGGGTGTTGACGGCTCCCGATCGCAGCGCCACCTCAGTGACGCGATCCGCGAGTTCGAACGCAAGCTGCTTGTGCGGCATGGTCACGTTGGCTCCCGACAAGCGGCCGTAGCGCACTTCGTCGACGGCACTGACCATGCCGGCTTCATCAACCTGGCGGGCGGTGTACGTGCCTTCGACCCCGCAGGCGTCGAGCGCCGCGGTGTGGATCGCCGGAGAACGGGAGTGGGCGACCGGGTCCCCGAGCACGACAAGCCTCACGGCAGCACCCCATCGGCCTTCGCCTGCGCGATCTTGTCCTGGTGCTCTTCGTACGTCTTCGAGAACCCATGGCTGCCGTCCGGCGCCACCAGGACGTAGAACAGGTAGTCACTGTCCGCAGGATCGGCCGCAGCCTCGATCGACTCGATCTGCGACGTTCCGATTGGCGTTGGCGGCAGGCCTTCAATCCGATAGGTGTTCCATGGTGAGTCGATCTCCAGGTGCTCCGCCAACACACGGCCGGGGCTCTCGCCCAGCGCATAGACAACGGTGGCGTCGATCTGCAGCGGAATACCCTGCTCGAGACGGTTGTAGATGACGGACGCGATGAGGGGCCGATCCTCTTCAGTTCCGGCCTCGCGCTGGATGAGCGATGCGATGATCAATGCCTCGTACTGTGTGACACCCAGCCCGGGCAGGCGGCTCCAATCGACGGTGTCCACGCGCCGCTCGGTTTCCGCGGCCATCACCACGAGCATCTCAGCCGGTGTTGAGCCTTCGGGCATCTCGTATCGCGCCGGATAGAGCAGACCTTCCCAACGTGTGAGCGAGTCGACGCCCTCGGGAAGCTCGACGGGGAGAAGCGACGACGTGACCTCACCGCTGGTCAAGGCCGCCTCGAATTCCACCACCGGGTAGCCCGTCTGTTCCGCCAGACCGTCGAGAATGTGTCGAATGTCATGGCCTTCGTAGACGATGATGCTCGACCCGGTCCCCTCGTCGGGGCCCGTGAGCAGTCGTCGCACCACGGCTTCGGGGACCATCACGGTCTCCAAGTGGTAGGTGCCGGCCTGAAGCTGCGATGCAACACCCTGTTCGGCGACCGCCGCTTGGAGATCCCGCGACAGCACGACACCGGCTTCCTCCATAACGGCGGCGATGTCCTTCGCGGACGACCCTGCCGACACATCGACGGTGACCGGGAGGCCTGGCTCCACGTTCAGAGTCGGTCCACCCGCCACAGCGGCTGCGAGGAGGCGCGCTGCGAGGAACAGGACGATCACGCTCACGATCGCAGCCGCGACAATGACCAGCGGCTTCATCCGCCGCGAATCAGCTTCGTTCGGAGCTGTCGGTTCCGTCACCGTTGAGGTCCTTGCGGTCGAGATATGTCTGGAGGATCACAGCGGCAGCGACTTTGTCGCGGACTTCGCGTCGCTTGTCTCGACGCACCCCTCCTTCGAGGAGTGCCGCTTCTGCCGTCACCGTCGTGAACCGCTCGTCTTGGTATTCCACGGGGAGACCGGTCGCCTTTGCGACGCGATCGCCGAAAGCTCTGGCCGCCGTCGCAGACGGCCCCTCGGTCCCGGATAGGCCGGTCGGGAGACCAACCACAACCCGTACAACACCATGCTCTTCGCACAGTTCGCGAACGGCGATCGCAGGATCCACCGTACGTCGATCGATCACCGCGTGGGGTGAGGCAATGGTACCGGTGGGGTCCGATAGCGCGACACCGATGCGCCGCTCCCCCGGGTCCAGCCCGAGGATACGTGTCACGATTCGACGACCGCCTCGCGAGCCGCAGCGAGCGCCGCCTCGAGTGCGTCGTCAAGCCGGTCACCGTTCGGCCCACCGGCCTGGGACAGGCTGGCATCGCGGCTGCCGCCGCCCCCAAGAACGCGAGCTGCCGGCCGAATGAGCTCTCCGGCGGAGATGCCGTCCGCCACCAGGTCGTCGGACACAAACGCGATGAGTGCTCCCTTGCCTCCGCTCGTCGAGCCGAGAACTCCGATTCCGCTTCCGAGGCGGTCCCGAATCTGGAATGCAAGCGCCCTGAGTGCGTCTCCGGTGAGCCCTTCCTGGCTGGCGACGAGGACCCGGTGTCCACCGTGTCCTTCGGCCTGGTCTATCAACGTGCGAGCCGCCTCCGACCTGGACTGCTGTTCGAACTGCTCGATGCGCTCTTCCTGCTCCTTCGAGCGGAGCACGAGGGCCTGGGCGGCGTCGACAACATGGCCTGGCTGAGCACCAAGTGCCGACTCTGCTCGCTCCAGATCACGGCGCAGGCCACTGAGATACTCGTACCCAGCCGTGCCCGTGACCGCATCGATGCGCCGCGTGTTTGCGGCGACGGATCCTTCGGACACCACGATCAGGGGGCCGATCTGGCCGGTCGTTGGAACGTGCGTGCCTCCGCAGAACTCGGTCGAGTAGTCGCCGGTCTGCACGACACGCACTTGGTCGCCGTATTTGTCGCCAAAGAAGGCGAGCGCCCCCATCTTCTCCGCGTCGTTCTTCGTTGTCTCGAGGGTCATGACGGCCGCGTTTTCAATGACTCGTTCGTTCGCGGCGAGCTCAACTTCGCGCAGTTCCTCCATCGACATGCCGTGGTAGTGGCTGAAGTCGAAGCGGAGCCGATCGTCGGACACGAGAGACCCAGCCTGGTGCACATGATCTCCCACGATCTCGCGAAGGGCCCAATGGAGGATGTGGGTTCCCGTGTGGTTCTTGCGGATCCGCTCTCGACGTTCGTGGCTGACCGTGAGATCGGCTTCCTGGCCGAGCTGGACAACTCCGGACGTCACCACTCCACGATGGCCGTGAAGTCCCGGCACGGCGAACTGGGTATCTCTCACCGTCACGGTGCCCGTCGGCGTGACGATTGTGCCGGAATCGCCAACCTGGCCTCCGGATTCGGCGTAGAAAGGCGTACGGTCCAGGAACACCTCGACCTCGCGTCCCTCCTCAGCCTTCTCGATCGTTTCCCCTTCGGAGACCATCGACAGAATTCGGCCGAGCCCCTCCTCACGTTCATAGCCGACGAAATCGGTGGTCTCGACCCCCGCCAGGAGCGTCCGATAGGCATCGGCGCGTGCCGCAGCGTCGGCACCTTTGTACGCGGCTCGGGCTCGCTCCCGCTGCGAATCCATCATCTTGTTGAATTCGGCGAGGTCGACGGCGAATCCTCGTTCGGAGACGATTTCCTCCGTCAGCTCCTTGGGAAAGCCGAACGTGTCGTGAAGCTTGAAGGCCGTCTCTCCGGACAGCATCGATCCCGGCGCGAGTTCGCGCAGCTCCTCGTCGAGGAGTTGATGCCCCGAACGGAGCGTCCTGCGGAACTGTTCTTCTTCGCGAGCGACCATTTCGACGATCGCGCTCTGCTGCGTGTGAAGCTCCGGATAGGGTTCACGCATGACCTCGACCGTTGTGTCGACCAGCTTCGGCATGATGAGATCCTCGGCGCCGAGGAGGAACGCGTGGCGCACCGCCCGACGGATCAGCCGGCGAAGCACGTATCCCCGACCCTCGTTGGACGGAACCACCTTGTCCCCGATGAGGAACGTGACCGCTCGCCCATGGTCCGCCATGATCCTCAACGAAACATCGGTGCGGTCAGCGTCGCCGTACGTGACACCGGTCGCCCTCTCCGAGGTTGCCACCATCGGGCGGATCACATCGGTTTCGAAGACGGTATCAACACCCTGCAGCACGGTGGCAATACGTTCGAGGCCCGCCCCGGTGTCGATGTTCTTCGCGGGCAGGTCCCCCACGACGTGATAGGGCTCATCTTGGATATTCTGCATGAACACCAGGTTCCAAATCTCGACATGGCGTTCGTCGTCGACCGCCGGTCCGCCGGGCAGACCGAATGCCGGACCCTTGTCGAAGAAGATCTCTGAGGACGGCCCGCAGGGGCCGGGGACACCCATCTGCCAGAAGTTGTCCTTGTCCAGGCGCTGCACACGATCGTGCGGCACTCCCACTTCGTCGATCCAGATCGCAGCGGCATCGTCATCGGTGATGTGCACGGTGTACCAGAGCCGCTCTGGATCGATTCCGAACCCCTCCGTGATCAGGTCATAGGACCACGGAATCGCTTTGTCCTTGAAATAGTCGCCGAATGAGAAGTTGCCGAGCATCTCGAAGAACGTCAGGTGGCGAGCCGTGGTGCCGACGATGTCGATGTCGATCGTACGCGCAACCTTTTGCACCGTTGTGGCGCGTGGATACGGAGGTGTCTCTTCGCCCAACATGTACGGCTTGAAGGGAACCATCCCGGCGTTGGTGAGCAGCAGTGTCGGGTCGATCGGAATAAGAGACGCCGATTGCACGACGGTGTGATCGCGTTCGGCGAAGAAATCGAGAAAGATCCGGCGTATCTGGTTGGAGTCCATGGAAGTCGGAGGTTAGCTCGGCCCGGACTCCACGCCCTCTGACTCATCGGAGACAGCGGCACGCTGCATCCTGCGGCCGGTCGCATTCATCATGCCCGCGACGGTCACGACGCCGGCTCGCGCCAGATTCTCCGATGTGAGGCGTTCGCGTGCGCGTTTCACTTTCGTACCGAGGTAGGCGCCGACGCCGATGGTCGCCGCGGAACCAAAAAGAAACCACTTGAGTCGTGTGAACATCTCCGGGAAGGCTAGCGGCCTCGCGAATCTGATCCCCGCCAGGTGCTTCGACGCTGCGCATTGTGACCCGGTGATCAGCACACACTGAAATCAAACGCGGCTACCGCCGCCGCCCCAAGACTCGGTCGATTCGTCCGAGCCGCTCACCGATCTCGGACTCCTCGCCGTGCTCGCCCGGGTGGTACAGCGACATACCGATCGCCTCGTCGGGAAGGTACTGCTGGGGAACCACACCGAGCGGGTCATCGTGCGGGTAGCGGTAGTCCCCGCCGTGTCCCATTGCCCGTTCTCCTGCGGTTGAGGCCGAGCGAAGATGGAGAGGAACGTCGGCTCCGGGTGTGCCCTCGACCGCTTCCCGAGCTGCCGCGATGGCGGTTGCGAGCGAGTTCGACTTGGGGGCGGTGGCGAGGTACACGGTGGCGTGGGTCAATGCGTACGCGCCCTCCGGGATGCCGATCACCTCGACGGCGCGAAATGCATCGACCGCGATCCCGAGCCCCCGCGAGTCGGCCAGGCCGATGTCTTCCGAAGCGAGAATCACGAGACGCCGAGCGATGAACTTGGGATCCTCCCCTGCCCCGATCATGGTGTGCAGCCAGTAGAGCGCTGCATCGACGTCAGATCCCCGGACGCTCTTGATGAAGGCAGAGATCACGTCGTAGTGGCGATCGCCTCCCTTGTCGTATCGGATCACTCTCCGCTGGAGCGCTTCTGCGATCTCTTCGCGGCCAACCGACTCCTTCCCACGCCCCTCAGCGATCGTCACCGCCAGTTCGAAGCCGTTCAGGGCCAGACGAGCGTCGCCGCCGACCCGATGTGCAAGGTCCTCCAGCGCGTCGTCGCCGATCACAACGTCGGGGATACCCCGCACCGGATCGGCCATGGCTCGATGGATGAGATCCTTCACCTCCTCGGGTGCCAGCTCCTCGGTCCGGAACACACTCGATCGGCTGATGAGCGGCGAGTTGACTTCAAAGAAGGGGTTCTCCGTCGTCGCCCCAACCAAGATGATGATGCCGTCTTCGACGCCCGGGAGCAGGGCGTCCTGCTGAGCCTTGGTGAAGCGGTGGATCTCGTCGAGGAACAGAACGGTGCGTCCATCGCCGTTCTCGATCCGCCGTGTTGCCATTGCCAGCACCTCGCGAACGTCTTTGACCCCGGCCGACGTCGCCGAGAGCTGCTCGAAGCGGGCGCTGCTGTTGACGGCCACCAGCCGTGCAAGTGTTGTCTTCCCGGATCCGGGAGGGCCCCACAGAATCATGGAGACGGGGCGGCCAGCCTCCACCATCGTGCGGAACGCCGCTCCGGGCGCAAGCAGTCCTTGTTGACCGACGACCTCGTCGAGGTTCGCCGGGCGCATGCGTGCGGCCAACGGTGCATTTGCGCGCCGCCGTTCGGCTCGCTGGTCGGAGAAGAGGTCCGGGTCAGTCACCTGCCGCCTCGTCGGCAGCCCACTCAGCCTGCACTTCGGGTCGGACCTCGATCCCCAGCTCTCGGAGTTGGCTGTCCTCGACCCTGCTCGGCGAACCGGTCAAGGGGTCGGCGCCGCTCTGGGTCTTGGGGAAGGGGATCACCTCGCGAATGTTCGGGACGTCCTGGAGGATGGCGACGAGCCGGTCGATGCCAATGGCGAAACCGGCATGTGGCGGGGTCCCGTAGCGCAGAGCTTCGAGGAACCAGCCGAATCGGCGCTCCGCGTCTTCCTCGGAGATGCCGAGCGTCTCGAACACCTGGGCCTGTACGGCCGGGTCGTGAATTCTCACGCTGCCCGAGCCCAACTCGGAGCCGTTGAGCACCAGGTCGTAAGCCTTCGAGATGGCATGACCCGGGTCTTCGCGCATCGCGTTCACATCCACCGGCGCCGTGAAGGGGTGGTGGAGCGCGACCCAGTCGCCATCGTCGTTCCGTTCGAACACGGGGAAGTCGACGACGAAGAGATAGGCCAGCTCGTCGTGTCCGCTCGGCTGCCCAAGGTCGATCCTGATCTGCCCGAGCACCTCGAGGACCGTCGGGGTCGCATCCGCCACAAGAAGCAGGACATCACCGACTCCAGCTCCAAGCGTGGTGCTGATTCCGACCAGCTCATCGTCCGAAAGGAACTTCGCCACCGGCGACCTCAGGGTTCCGTCCTCCTCGACGACCAGCCACACGAGGCCCTTGGCTCCGAGCTCCTGAGCTCTCGAGGAAACTCCGTCGAGTCCGGAGCGCGAGAGGCCGAGCACCCCGGCGTTGATCCCGCGAATCGATCCATTCGCCGCGAGCACACCTGAGAAGGCTTTGAATTCGGTGGCGGCGAAGACGAGGCTGAGATCTTGGATCTGCATGCCGAAGCGGATATCCGGTTTGTCGGTCCCATACCGCTCCATCGCCTCGTGCCAGGTGAGGCGCGCGAACGGCCGGTCGATGTCGATCCCGCGGATCGTCTGGGTGACCTTGGTCGACACCGCTTCGAGCGTCTCAAGAACATCCTCTTGGCCCCAGAACGAGCCCTCAAAGTCGAGTTGGGTGAACTCGAGCTGACGATCGGCCCGGAGGTCCTCATCCCGGTAGCACCGGGCTATCTGGTAGTAGCGCTCTACACCGGAGATCATCAGAAGCTGCTTGAAGAGCTGCGGCGACTGGGGCAGGGCATAGAAGTTCCCTTTTCGCAGACGGGACGGGACGAGCATGTCCCTGGCGCCTTCGGGTGTGGAGGCGATCAGCGTCGGCGTTTCGATCTCCATGAAACCCAGATCGTCCATCACATCTCGCATGGCGCGGATCGTCTTTGACCGGGCGCGTACGTTCTCAGCCATTGCGGGGCGTCTGAGGTCGAGGTAGCGGTACTGGAGGCGTTTCGCTTCGTCGACGTCGCTCCGATCGTCGATCTGGAACGGAAGCGCCTCGGACGGGCTCAACACCACCATCGCGGACGCGGCAACTTCGATCTCGCCGGTCGGGAGCTCCGGATTTGCCATGTCGGCCGGGCGGAGCCGAACGACTCCTTCGACCGAGATGCAGAACTCGGTGCGCAGACCTTGGAGGTCTGAGGCCGACGCAGGAGCGCTTTCCGGATTCAACACCACCTGCACAACACCGCTCTGGTCTCGCAGGTCAACAAAGACCACGCCGCCATGGTCGCGGCGGCGCGCGACCCAACCGGCGAGGATGACGCTGTCTCCCGCGTCGTCGGCCGTCAGCGTCCCTGCAGCTCGATTCTTCAGCGTGTCAGCCATGTCTCGATCTCCTCTACGGCGACTGGTCGTTGATCACCGGTCGCCAGGTCACGCGCGGCAACGCGGCCTTCGTTCCATTCCTCGCCGACCACGAGGGCGTTCGCCGCTCTGGCGCGGTCGGCTGCCTTGAACTGAGCTTTCACAGAACGGTCTCCTGCCGCAGAGTCCACCCTGAATCCGGACCGACGTAGGTCGCGCACCAGAGCTTGCGCCTCAACTCGCCTCTCCGCATCTGCGACGATCACGAACGCGTCCAGGGCAGGCTGCGGATCTGACTCCTCCTTGGCCAACAGGATCCGGTCGAGGCCCATCGCCAATCCGACGGCCGGTGTCGGCTTGCCGCCAACCATCTCAAACAGCGGGTCGTAGCGGCCTCCACCCCCGACCGAGCTCTGCGCCGCTTCGAAGTTGAGCGGCACGTACTCGAAGACGGTCCGGTTGTAGTAGTCAAGGCCGCGGACGAGGTTCGGCGCGATCCGATACGGGATCCCGGCCGAGTCGAGACCTGCCCGGACGCCCGCGAAATGCTCAGCTGCCGCTGGCGAAAGATGGTCGACCGGTGTTGGAGCGCCAGCGACAACGTCCACGTCGGCCTTCGAGTCGAGCACTCGCATCGGGTTCTCGTACATGCGGCGAACGGCGTCCTCGGACAGGTCGTCCCTGCGGGACTCCAGAAAGGAAGTCAACTCGGCCCGATAGTCGGCACGGTCGCTGCCATCTCCAATGCTGTTCAGCTCCACCTCGACATCGCGAACGCCGAGTTCTTCGAGATATCGATAGCCGAACTCGATGATCTCAACATCGGCCTCGAACGATGCTTCGCCCAGATACTCGATGCCGGCTTGCGAGAACTGGCGTCGTCGGCCCTTCTGCGGTCGCTCGTAGCGGAACATGGGGCCCCAGTAGAACCCTTTGAAGGTACCCACCACACCCCCGGCCTGAATGAGGGCGCGCACGACGGACGCGGTTCCCTCGGGTCGGAGGGTCAAGGAGCGCCCGCCCTTGTCGGTGAAGGTGTACATCTGCTTCTCGACGACTTCGGTGGCCTCACCAATGCCTCTGGAGAACAACTCAGTCGACTCGAACAGTGGTGTGAGGACGAGGCCGTATCCGTAGCGCTCCGCGAGGTCGAGGAAGACGCGCTCCGCCGTCACCCACTCGTATGAGGCGGGCGGCAGGATGTCGTCGGTGCCTTTCGGCGCGCGATACGTCATGACCCTCCGGTCACCAGAAGAACGGCAAGGGTAGCGGCGCTGTGAACCCAGGGTTCTCCGCCTTCTATGCGGCGCTGTGAGCCCGCGGTTCAGTCTGGTCGACCTTTCCGCGGGCTGACGGCGCCGTATACAGGGTGGAGAACCCTGGGTACGCGGCGTTATATGTCCAGGTACTCAACGATGAAGGGATTCACGACCCGCTCGCGACCGATCGTCGTCTCCGGGCCGTGGCCTGGGAGAACTCGCGTGTCATCCGGGAGTGTCATCACTTGCGTGCGCATCGAGGCCATCAGCGTCCGGAAGTCGCCACCCGGGAGATCCGACCGGCCGATCGAGCCGGCAAAGAGCTGATCACCCGAGAAGATCAGGCCCTCGTCCTCGACGACGAACACGCAATGGCCGAGGGTGTGGCCCGGGGTGTGCCGTACCTCGAAGTCGAATCCGGCGAGTTCGAGGTGCTGGCCGTCGGCGAGATCGACCCACCGCTCCGGCGGGGCGAACTCCTCTGCCCCCGGCGGGACGAAACCGAAGATCGATCTCAACTGCGTTGCAGGATCGGAAACGAGGTAGTCATCGTCCGGATGGAGATACGCACTCACGCCGGTTTGCTCGACGACGCCGGCCGCTCCGCCAGCGTGATCGACGTGGCCGTGGGTGACGAGGAGTGCCACCGGGATCAGGTCGTGGGCCGTCAGAAGCCGTACAACCGCTTCGACGTCGGGCGGCGCATCGACAACCACGGCCGGCCCGCCCCGCTCGGGTGCGATTACGTAGCAGTTCGTCGCCGCCGCCCACAGTTCGGCTGAAGAAAGAATCATCGGCCGCCCCCGGGAACGAGCCGGTAGGCCTCGTACACACCATCGACTTCGCGCAGGTCCGAGAGCACTCGTTCGAGTTGCGCCGGATCCGACAGCTCAACCTCATACCGAAGGAACGCCACCCGGTCGCGCCCGGCGATCGACGAAGAGGTATGGATATTCGCCCCGTGGTCGGACAGGACCGATGTGACGTCTCGCAGCAATCGCGGCCGATCGAGCGCCTCGACCTGAATCCATACGAGGAACGACTCCGCCTGGTTGGGTGCCCATGCGACCTCGATGAGGCGCTCCGGTTGTTCTTCTAGCGAGCCGATGTTCGCGCAGTCGGTGCGGTGGACCGAGACTCCCCGGCCGATCGTCACGAAACCCATGATGGGATCCCCTGGTACCGGCCCGCAGCACCGTGCAAGGTTGACCAGAACGTCGTCGAGGCCCTCGACGATGACCCCACTGATCGGACGCGTGCGTCGCTTTGCCGGATCGACCAGGAGCCCAAGCATCTCCTCGGTATCGTCGTCCGTTTCCGAAACCGTTCTGCGCTCGAGACGGTCAATCACCGTCTTCGCGCCGACGCGTCCCTCTCCGACGGCACCGTAGAGGTGCTCCAGGTCGTTGAAACCGAGTTCGGCAGCGACCATGAGCAGGTCCTCGTCGTGGCCGCTCAACGCCATCGAGTGCCGCCGCAGCTCCTTCGTCATCTCCTCCCGACCGCTGGCGAGAGCCGTCTCGCGCCGCTCCTTTGCGAACCACTGCCGAATCTTTGCCGCGGCCCGCGCCGACGTGACGAACTCGAGCCAGTCGCGGCTCGGATGTGCGTCCTCGGACTTCGAAGTCAGCACTTCGACGATGTCTCCCGATTCGAGCTCCGTCGTCAGCGGAACCAACCGGCCGTTGACCTTCGCTCCCACGCAGCGGTGTCCGACCTGTGTGTGGATGCGATAGGCAAAGTCAACTGGTGTCGCCCCTCGCGACAGCGTGATCACGGCACCCTTTGGGGTGAGGGCGAAGACCTCGTCTTGATAGAGATCAAGCTTCAAGGCCTCGAAGAACTCGCCCGCGTTGGCAGTCGCGTTCTGGAGGAAGTTGATATCGGCGACGAGCGGCACCGCGGAACCATCGTCACCCTCTTTGTATCGCCAATGGGCAGCAATTCCCGCTTCGGCCTGCTCGTGCATCTCGAGTGTGCGGATCTGAACCTCAAGACCCTTCCCATCCGGGCCCACCACGGTGGTGTGCAAGGACTTGTAGAGATTGAACTTGGGCATGGCAATGTAGTCCTTGAACCGCCCCTGGATCGGTGCCCACATCGAATGCACGAGGCCGAGCGACGCGTAACAATCACGAACGTCGGGGACGATGATCCGAATCCCGATCAGGTCGTGAATCTCCTCGAATTCCAGGCCCGAGTCGACCATCTTCCGGTAGATGGAGTACACGAGCTTCGGTCGTCCGGTGATCGTGGCCTCGATTCCCGCCGTCTCGAGCGCAGAACTCACCTCGGCCATGACGCGCTCGAGGTAGACCTCTCTTTCAGGCGCCCGCTGACGAATCTGCTCTTCGAGTGTCCTCCTCCGTGCCGGATGCAGGGCGGCGAAACTCCGTTCCTCGAGTTCATGTTTGATCTCTTGAACCCCGAGGCGATGAGCGAGCGGGGCGTACACGTCCAGCGTCTCAGACGCCACGCGGCGCCGCTTCTCTTCGGGCAGCGGATCGATCGTCCGCATGTTGTGCGTCCGGTCGGCCAGCTTGATCAGCAGGACACGGATATCCTTGGCCATTGCTACAGCCATCTTGCGAATCGTTGCTGCCTGCTGCTCTTCCCGACTTGAGAACTTGATCCTGTCCAGCTTGGTGACACCATCGACGAGGAGCGCCACCTCTTCGCCGAAGTCGCGCTCGAGATCTTCGAGGCTGATGTCGGTGTCCTCGACAACGTCGTGCAGAAGGGCGGCGGCGATCGTGGCGGTGTCAAGTCCGTATGTTGCGAGGATCTGGGCCACGGCGATCGGATGGGCGATGTACGGGTCGCCGGTTCGGCGTGTCTGGCCGGCGTGGGCCTCGGCGGCGACGGCGTAGGCGTGACGGATCGCGTCGACGTCCGTTCCCGGATGATGCTCCACGGCGACTTCGATGAGGTCGTCGAGCATCTCTTCGGGTGCCTTGCGTGGTTCTGTCGCGAGGAGGGCGTCTGCCATCCTTGGATTCTACCGACGCTTCTTCCGCTTCCGGGGGGCACGCGCTGCGGCGCCGCTCGGTACGGCCGGTGCAGATGGTGCCGCTTCAGCCGGTTTCGCCTCGACAACGGCCTCCACCGGCGCGCCCGCTCCGCCATCGCGGCGTCGACGTTTGGCACGCTTGCTGGCCGTCTGCCAGTCCGGTTCCCGTTCCTTCCAGATCGCCAAGAGTGGTGCGGCGACGAAGATCGACGAGTATGTTCCGAGCGCGATTCCGATGAACAAGGCGAGAGCGAATTCACGCAGCGTCTCGGCGCCGAACGCAAACGAACCGACGAACAACAGCGACCCCACCGGGATCAGCGACGTCAGCGATGTGTTGATCGAGCGCATCAGCACCTGGTTCATCGAAGTGTTTACGATTTCGGTGTACGTGTACTTGTCGTGCATCAACTCGACGTTCTCGTTCACCTTGTCGAACACAAC
>Ga0316198_10000493_pt1 | contig 20751 bp, 13 predicted proteins | sample OudBieAanoxic_MG_FD_204935 | JGI IMG/M metagenome (GOLD analysis project Ga0316198, IMG submission 204935) | Coastal sediment microbial communities from Oude Bieten Haven, Netherlands - site A anoxic | ecosystem: Environmental > Aquatic > Marine > Coastal > Sediment | place: Netherlands...
ATCTTTGTGATTCGGGCTCCCAGGCCACCCCCTCCCGCCCTCGCTGCGCTCGGGCACCCTCCCCCACTGCGTGAGGGAGGGGAGAAGTAGGGGAGTCTTCGCCTCCCCCACAATGTGGGGGAGACCTAGGCGGGTCGCTCGTTGGTCTCTTCAGTCCGGTGACTTTGGTCTTCTCTCAGGTACGCCACCGGGCCTGGTCCTCTCACCAAGCCGTGCAGCACGCCGAGGCCGTATGACGTGTGCATGATCATGGCGGCTGCCATCACGCCGGCGATCGACTCGCGAGAGCGGATCGCCACCGTGCCGACGACGGTCAGCCATGATCCGAGTCCGAGAAGGAACGGCCACCACTTCTTGGTGATTGTCCCGGCCAGGGCGGTGCTCGTCAGCCCGACGACCAGGACGGCGGGTGCCAGGGGACGGGGCGAAGGGAGTCGCCCGTTGATCCACAACATCTCCGACTTGCCGAGGCCGTATCGGAAATACTGGCTCCACAACGCTCGGGGGTCCTGTCTCGGCGTGTATTCGGAATGAATGACGGGGTCAACGACGACCGTCCTGCCCGTGCGATTCCATCGGTGATAGAAGTCGGCATCCTCGGCCGCTCCGGACGGGAACGCCCTGAACCCACCGAGTTGGAGGAAATCCTCCCTCGGGAACGCACCGAGATACACCGTGTCGACCTCTTCGCGACGGTCGGCGTGGTGGAAACGAGCCGGACCCATCGTGAGTCGGCTGTTCATAGCCGCCGCGACCGCACGGCCGAACGGGTTGGTACCGACCGGGTTCATCCGGCCGCCGGCTGCCGCCCCGGTCTCGATGACGGTGTTGACCGACTGGCGTACGTAGTCGGTTGCGTAGTGCGTGTGGCCGTCGGCGCGCACCAAGAAAGGGGCGCCGGACGCCTCGGCGGCGGCGTTTAGCCCGTATGACTGCACTCGGCGGTTGTTGTCGATCACGGTTACGTTCGCTGTCGAATCTGCCCACCGTTCGAGTTTCTCCCGCGTTCCGTCGGTGGAGCCGCCATCGGCGACGATCACGTCGAGCGATCCCGCGTAGTCCTGATCGATGAGGGATGTGAGGGTCCCGTCGATGGTCTCGACCTCGTTGAAGACCGGGAGGATGATGGTCACGGGCGGCTGTGGCATTGCCCCTGAAGGTTACCGGCACGGCGGTCACGTCGTTATCGTGCCGCATGTATGGAGCCCTCCCCGTCCCAACCGAGCGCTGCCACACGTCTGAAGATATCGGGCACCGCCGCAATGATCCTCGGAACGATGGTGAGCGCGTTCTCTGTCTACGTCTACCAGGTGATCGCCGGGCGGATGCTGGGGACGGACGGATTCGCCCCCATCGGCGTGATGTGGACGGTGATGTTCCTCGTCTTCACGGTGCTGTTGCTGCCTGTCGAGCAGTACGTCACCCGTCATTTGACGATCACCGGGGGACGAACAGCGGGGGACCGCACCGGAATCATGTTGGTGGCGGGAACGATCGCCGTCGGCATCGTGCTGGGCGTCGGATTTGTGCTGGCGACGCTCGATCGGTTCTTCGATGGAGCTGCGGTTTATGGCGCGGTGATGTTTGTCAACCTCGCCGGGCGCAGCATGCTCGCAATCGCCCGCGGGTACCTCGCCGGCCGGCGGAGGTTCCATGCATACGGCGGAGCGATTGCGATCGAGGGGGTTGCGCTTGTCATCCTCTCTCTGCTCGCGGCGGCGGTGAGCCCGACGACGCTGGCGTTCGCCATCGCGATGAGTCTCGGGCCGCTCTCGGTGCTGCTGGTCCGCCCGTTCTCGGGAGGGCAGCGCACCGAGCCGCTGCGGGACGCAACATCACAAGGCATCGGATTCCTCGGTCCGCTGATCATCGCGACGGGCGCGTCGCAGCTCGTGCTGTCCGTGGGGCCGATCGTTGTGGGATTCGTCGGTGGCACGGCGGCCGCGATCAGCGTCTTCTTCATCACATTCACACTGTTCCGGGGCCCCGTCACCTCGTCGTACAACATCGTGGCCCGTGTACTCCCCGACTTCACCGCTCTGGCGGCCCGAGGCGAGCAGCACCGGTTGAGCGCGTGGGCGGGAAAACTGGGCTTGATCGGCATCGCCACGATGGTGGTGTTCGGCGTCTCCGGATGGATTCTCGGGCCTGCCGTTGTTGACTTCCTCTACGGCGGCGAGTTCCGACCGTCGTCACAGCTTGCCGCACTCGGTGCAGCCGGTGTGGGCGCCGCGTTGATCGCGCTGTTTCTCAATCAGATCTACATCGCGCGCGGTGAGACCGGCCGCATGGCGATCATCTGGGTTTCGAGTCTCGTGGTGGCGGGAGTGGTGCTTGCCGTGACCACAGCCGAACCGGTGATTCGGGTCGGTACGGCGTTTCTCGCGGGCGAAACGACGGCGATGGTGTTGCTGGCCGGCGCCGCGACGTTCGCTCACTGGCGGGACCGGGCGTGACCTCGATTCTCTCCAAAACCCGGACGATCGCCCCCACCGACGTGCGGCGGTGGCTGGTCGTCGCTCTCGTGTTTCTCCTTCCTCTCCACACCGTGTTCGTCCCGGCCGGGATCTCATGGAAGCCGTACCTTCTGATCCTCATCACCCTGGTGGTGTGGGACGCCGTCGACGGGATCCGCGGACGACGATGGCCGTGGGATCTCCGAGCGTCCATCGCTGCTGGTGCTCTCCTCGTTGCCACGACGATCGGATGGTCCGGTCTGCCGGAGGCTCGCGGGGCCCGCCTGTGGCTCGCGCTCCTCGCGGGGACCCTCCTGCTGCTCGTCGTCGAACGATCGCTTCGCGAGTTCGATCTCGACCGGTCGATTCTGCGAGCCGTCGTGTGGTCTGCGGTCGCGATGGCGGCTACTGCTGCCGTGCTGTCGTTCGCGATCGTCGGCACGTTCGGCGCCGACCTGATCGAAGCGATTGACGACGTTCCCGGAATCGACCGTGTCGGCAAAGCGACCTACCTGACCGAGGGTTTCGTCGCGTTGACGAATTGGCACCAGGACCCGGGTTACGCCGCCGCGTGGATGAACCTATGGGCCGCGCTCGTCATCGCGACGTGGGCCCGCGGATGGGCGTTCAGCCGGTGGTGGCTGAACGCGGCCGTCGTCGGCGGCCTCGGCGCCGGGACGTTCATGACGATGAGCCGCACCGGATGGCTCGGCTTCGTGGTCGCCGTCGGAGCGGCGGCGCTCTTCGTGCACTTCAGGGATCGCATTCCATGGCCAAGCGTTCTTCGCCTGATCGGCGTGGCCTTCGCGGTTGGCGTGCTGCTCGTCGCAGCGTTCTGGGTGGCCGATCGGCCCGGTGTTGGCACTGATCTCGCCGAGGCCGTGGAATACCGGCTGTCTCAGGGGGCCTCTCTGGGTGCGCCGATCGACGGTTTCGTCGAAGAAGGCATCGGGCTTCAGGACACAAGGTCGGTTGTGTGGCCCCGATACGTCGACGCGTACCAGACCCACCCGATCTCCGGCATCGGCCTCGGAGTCGGCTGGGCCACGCCCGGTATGCAAGAGCCGCACAACCTGGGTCTGCAACTCCTCGGCGAGACCGGACTCCTCGGGTTGTTCGCCTTTGCTGCCGTCGCCTACGTGGTTGTCCGTTGGGGCGGGGGAACCATTGGGGCGGTCGCTCTCGTTGTTGTGGCATCAACAGCCATGACTCAGACCGTTTTGTTCGAACCGACCTTATGGTTTTCCGGTGCCCTCTATCTCGGAAAAGCAGGAGTCGATTCTTCGAATCTCCGTTCAAGCGACGCCTGAAGCGCGCCGATAGCTTCATGATGAGGGGTCTTCGCCGCTGGACCGTGGTACTCGCGCTCGTCGGGCTGGTCGTGTCTGTCGCGCCCGCCGCCGGCGCCGGCGAGATCGTTATCGAGGATGAGGTCCACAGCGGGATCTACTCCTCCGAGTTCTTTTCATCGAGCGATTTTGATGCGCTCGGGAAGGCCGCCGGGGGCCGCGCCACGTTCGGCGGGACGTTCCACGACATCGCCGAGAACGACTCTGCTGCCGGCGGCTGGTCGAATACACGCGAACTCCTCGACGAGGTCTGGCGCGGCAGGGCAACTCCGTTCGCAAGCGTGATGGTGAATGCCTCCGCGTACCGAGTGGCCGCAGGCCAGTTCGATGCGAAGATCCATGAGTGGGCTTCCCACGTCGAGCAGTATCTCGACAAGGGTGAGGGCCGCGCCGTCATCATCGCTCCGCTCCAGGAAGCCAACGGAACCTGGGTCCCCTACGGGTGTGATCCCGGCAACTTCAAGGGTGCGTATCGCAAGTTCGTCGACATCTTCCGGAGTCGCGGACTTGACGAGACCAAGGTCCGCTGGGCGTTTGCACCCAACGGGTGGACATCAAACGGCTGCGGGTCCCTCGCCGACTACTACCCCGGTGACGGCTACGTCGACGTCATGTCGTTCTCCGGATACAACTTCGGCACGTGCCTCTCGACGAAGTGGGAGAGTGTCGCCGAAGTGACAGACTTCGCGATCAACGAACTGACGGCCATCAACTCGACCAAGCCGATCGTCATCGCGCAGACGGCTGCCGGCCGCAACTGCGGTGGTGATCAGGCGCAATGGGTGCGTGACCTCTTCGCTCATCTCAAAGCGAAGTCGAACGTGTTCGGGTTCATTTGGTTCAATCTCAACAAGGAGACCGATTGGCGCGTCTGGACCGGTTCGTGGGTGTCTCCCGGCTGGCGGGACGCGACAAGGACGGCGAGCTACCAATGGCCGCTCAGCGACTGGTTCGCTCCGGGCCCGCTCGTGATAGCACCTCCGACACCCCAGACGCCACCCTGCCCGAACGGATCATGCGACTCGGTCGGGTTGGTGGACTCGGGCGGGGAGTGGCTGTTGTGGGACGGCTTGGGTGCCGGATCGGGCATGGACGGGTTCTACTTCGGCAACCCCGGTGACGTCCCGTTCATGGGGGATTGGGACGGTGATGGAGTTGCAACGCCGGGCCTCTATCGGCGCTCCGACGGGTTTGTGTACCTGAGGAACTCGAACACGCAGGGAATCGCAGACACAACGTTCTTCTTCGGGAACCCCGGCGACTGGCCGCTGGTCGGCGACTTCAACGGGGATGGGAAGGACACGGTGTCGATCTTCCGCGAATCGGAGGCCCGCGTATACGTGGTCAACCGCCTCGGAGTGAACGGCGGCGGACTGGGGGCGGCCGACTACGACTTCTACTTCGGCAACCCCGGCGACGTTCCGTTCGTCGGTGACTTCAATGGCGATCGGATTGACTCCGTCGGGCTGTATCGCCAGTCGTCCGGATTCGTGTACTTCCGCAACTCGTTGTCGACGGGTATTGCCCACCTGGAGTTCTTCTATGGCAACCCCGGTGATGTGATTCTGGCCGGTGACTGGGACGGCAATGGCGATGACACCGTGGCGGTCTTCCGGCCGTCGGACGGCCGCGTGTATGTGAACTTGAAGAACGCACCGACGGCAGCCGACTACTACGTCTACGTTGGGTCCTATCCCAACGCCGTGACCTGGTCGCGAGGCCGGTAGGGCATGGCGATCCGGCGGCTTCTGCTCCTTCCGGCCCTGATCGTTGGGTTTGTCCTGGCACTGTCGGTGGCACCGGCATTCGCTGGTGAGGTGACGGCCGAAGAGCAGCAGTTCGTCTACGACCTCAACGAGGCACGACGCGATCCCGGCGCCTATGCCGCGACCCACCTCTCCGGCTCATTGCGGGACCTGGTCGCTAGTTACCAAGCCCGGCCTCCGCTCGCAGTTGGAGATGTGATCAGCGACGCCGCCCAGGCACGCACCGACGACATGGTGGCCTACGGCTACTTCGGTCACTACAACCCCACGACCGGATTTGGCCCACAGCAGGCATTGGCGCAGGTCGGCTACGACTGGTCGAGTTGGGGCGAGAACATCGGTCGCGGCTATCGGACTCCTGCCTCGATGCTGATGGGTTTCCTCAATTCGAACTCGGGGCATCGTGAGTCGGTCATGGGGCAGGGAGCCATCCCACAGACGTTCCGCGAGATCGGAGTTGGCCACCACTCTGGCAGCAGTACCTGGACCGTCATCCTCGCCCGGCCGGGGAACACGCAACCGGCGCTCACCGGCGTGGTCTACGACGACAAGAACAACAACAATCGGATGGACCTCGGTGAGGGTATTCCCGGTGTCTCGGTCAGTGCGGGATCTGCGACGGTGCAAACCAACCTCGGCGGCGGATGGTCGATCCCGATCGGTCCTGGAACCTGGGAGGTCACGGCGTCCGGCGGCGGCCTGCCGAACACACTCCGCACATCGGCATCCATGAGCTCCACAAACGTGTTGGTCGACTTCGAATCCGAGCCGCTCCCGGATCCTCGGCCGTCGCCCTGTGGCGGCGGGACGTGCGACTCGGTTGGATTGGTGGACGCGGGGAGTCAATGGTGGCTGTGGGACGGGCTGGATGCGGGCTCGGGGCTGGGGGGGTTCTTCTTCGGCAATCCGGGTGACGTTCCTTTCATGGGGGATTGGAACGGAGACGGAGTCGCGACGCCCGGGCAGTATCGGCGTTCTGACGGCTACGTCTATCTCAAGAACGCCAACGCACAGGGCACCGCCGACATCAGGTTCTTCTTCGGGAATCCCGGCGATATACCGATCGCGGGCGACTTCAACGGAGATGGCAGGGACACGGTCTCGATCTACCGCCCCTCCAATCAGACGATCTATGTCATCAACGAGTTGGGATCGAGCGACACCGGTCTCGGCGCCGCGGACTACTCGTTCATGTTCGGCAATCCGGGTGATGTGCCGTTTGTGGGCGACTTCGATGGGAACGGCGTGGATTCGATCGGGCTGTATCGCCAGTCGTCCGGATTCGTGTACTTCCGCAACTCGTTGTCGACCGGGGTTGCGGACCTCGAGTTCTTCTATGGCAATCCGGGTGATGTGATCTTGGCCGGAGACTGGGATGGCGATGGCGACGACACTGTTGCGGTGTATCGCCCCTCTGACGGTCAGGTCTACGTGAATCTGCAGAATGCGCCGACGGTGGCTGACTACTACGTCTATGTTGGGCACTATCCCAGTGCCGTTACCTGGCGACGCAACTGAACTGAAGCAGATTCACGATGGTCAAAGCATCTCCGACCCCACGGACTGCCTCCGTGCTCATTTCCGCGGTGGTCGTGGCTGCCATGTTGGCGGCGGTTATCCCGAGTGCCCACGGCGACGACGCCGGGTCGTTGGCGGTTCCTGGAGTCGGCGAACTCGCCGATCAGCCGCTCCTCGTTTCGTACGGTGCCGATTGGTCGCGATATTCGGCCCCTCCAGGAGACCAATGGGTGGCTGAAGTCCCCGCTGATGGTGAGACGATCGAAGATGCCTACGTTCGGCTGAGCAAGTCGCCCGGCGTCGAGGACGTGGCGTTCAACTACCGCTACGAAGCCCATGGATTTCCGAACGACCCGCTCTACGAGTCTCAGTGGCATCTGGCGAGGATCAACGCAACCGCTGCGTGGGACCGAGGGTATGGAACCGGGGTGACCGTGGCCGTTCTCGACTCAGGTGTGGCTGCAGGCGGCGAGGACCTCGCGTGTCACGAATACGTCGACCCGTACAGCGCCATCACCGACGAGTCCGGCCTTTCCTCAGTCATTGATGACAACGGGCATGGCACTCATGTGACCGGAACGATCGCCCAGTGCACGAACAACGGCATCGGCACTGCGGGTGTCGCTCCCGGAGTCACGATTATGCCGGTCAAGGTGATGGACGGAGATGCGGAATCCACGACGCAGACGCTCTACCGCGGCATGATCTGGGCAATCGATCACGAGGCCGACGTTGTCAATCTCTCTCTCGGCATGGACTGCCTCGATCCGTGGCCGGTGTGCTCAGATCCCGTCATTGAATATCTGTTGGATCGTGCCCTGGAAGCCGGGATCCTCGTCGTGGCATCGAGCGGCAACGACGGCAGTGCGCACGCGTCGTCGCCGGCCAACTATTCAGCGACCATTGCCGTTGGAGGCACGAGGATCACCGATGAGCGGGCGGGATACAGCGCCTACGGTCCGGCGCTCGACGTGATGGCGCCGGGCGGTTCGAGGTATGACGGGATTCTGCAAGAGACGTTCGATTCCTACGGCGTTTGGGACTACTACGAGTGGAACGGGACGTCCATGGCTGCACCCCAGGTGACGGGGATCGTGGCCCTCATGAAGTCGGTGAATCCGGCCGCGACAGCCGACCACCTGCGGGATGTGCTTACGGCGACTGCCGAGGATCTCGGCGAACCTGGGTGGGACGAGATGACCGGGTACGGCATGGTCGACGCCGCCGCCGCTGTGGAAGGGATCCGATTCAATCCGGGCGATCCGTGCCCGGTAGACACGGCGTGCGATGGCACCTACACGGTGGGCTCGTCCGGGCTGTGGTCCCTCAGGACGGAGCTCCCGCGTGCTCCGGAGACCGAGTTCTACTACGGCAACCCGGGGGACATCGCATTCTCGGGTGATTGGAACTGCGACGGTGAGCGGACTCCCGGTCTCTACCGGCAATCCGACGGGTTTGTCTACCTCCGAGACTCGAATACTCAGGGGATCGCAGACCTCGAGTTCTACTTCGGCGACCCCGGCGACATCCCGATCGCCGGCGACTTCAACGGAGACGGCTGCGACACGGTGTCCGTGTACCGCGCGACGGAAGGCCGCGTCTATGTCATCAATCGCCTGGGGGAGGATGGCGGCGGACTCGGCGCGGCAGACCTCGACTACTACTTCGGCGACCCGGGAGACAAACCCTTCGCGGGCGACTTCGATGGCGACGGAATCGACACGATTGGGCTCCACCGCGAAACGACGGGCCTTGTCTACTTCCGTAACTCCCACACCGAGGGTGTGGCCGACTCCTCGTTCATCTTCGGGGATCCCGGGGATCAGATCCTCGCCGGTGACTGGAACGACGACACGATCGACACCGTTGCCGTGTATCGGCCAGCCAACGAAACCCTGTACGTCAAGCTCGCGAACAGTCAGGGCGTCGCCGATCACGAATATGTGATTGGCTCCTATGCTCAGGTCATACGAGCCGGGGATTTGTTCAGCGGCTAGCCCTGGAGCCCCGGCCGACGGCCCGTCGCCGATCCAATCCACGGACACGATGATTCAAGATTCTTCTTTCGTACGCCGAAGATCTCCCATGGGTGCTTTTGCCCTCGAACAACCGCGCCGCCTCCTGCGCCTTGTGGTGGCCGCAATCGCCCTCGTTGTCGCGTTTGCTGCGATCCCCGCATGGGCTGACTACCCGATGCCCGCGCAGCCCGACCCGCTTCCCGCCCCTGCCGAGGACGGCCTCTATCCGATGATCTTCCCGGTTCAGGGTGACCACTACTTCTCCGACACGTGGGGCGCATGCCGAAGTGGTTGCAGCCGTGGCCACCTCGGCGTCGATATCCTCACCTACGGCGTCAAGGGTGTTCCGGTCGTCGCGGCGGCCGCCGGCACGATCGGCTGGGTCAGCAGCACCTGCTGCGCCATCTCGATCGAGCACGACGACGGTTGGAAGAGCTACTACATCCACCTCAACAACGACACACCGGGCACGGACGACGGCCAGGCGTGGGGCATCGCAGACGGCCTCGTGTCGGGTTCTCACGTCGAGGCCGGACAGCTCATTGGCTGGGTCGGCGACTCCGGCAACGCCGAAGGTGTGAGTCCGCATCTCCACTGGGAACTGTGGGCTCCGGTCGATCTCGACGCCGATAACTGGCGCGACCGTCACCAGGCGATCAATCCGACGCCGCACGCCGCGGCGGCCGACGTTCCACTGCCGGATCCGCGACCTGCGCCGTGCGCGGATGGCGTCTGCGACTCGGTCGGCCTCATTGATGAGGGCGGCGAATGGACGTTGTGGGACGGCCTCGAAGTCGGCGGCGGCATGGACGGCTTCTTCTTCGGAAATCCGGGTGACGTCCCGTTCATGGGGGATTGGGACGGTGACGGGGTCGCAACACCCGGCCTCTATCGACAGTCGGACGGTTTCGTCTATGTGCGCGACTCAAACTCCGAAGGGGTCGCCGATTCTGAGTTCTTCTTCGGGAATCCCGGGGACTGGCCGTTGGTCGGCGATTTCGACGGCGACGGCACGGACTCGGTCTCGATCTACCGCGAATCCGAAGCGCGGGTGTACGTGGTCAATCGGCTCGGTGAAGATGGGGGTGGCCTCGGCGCGGCGGACTTCGACTTCCTTTTCGGGAACCCGGGCGATGTCCCGTTCGTGGGCGATTTCAACGGAGACGGCATCGACAGCATCGGGTTGTATCGCCAGTCGACGGGGTTCGCCTACTTCCGCGACTCGCTGACGACCGGGGTCGCTGACTTCGAGTTCTTCTATGGAGATCCCGGCGATGTGATCATGGCCGGTGACTGGGACGGCGACGGGGACGACACCGTGGCCGTCTATCGGCCGTCGGACGGCAAGGTCTACGTGAACCTCGAGAATGCGGCGACGGTTGCCGACTACTGGGTCTACGTCGGGTCCTACGCCAACGCCGTTGCCTGGTCCCGCAACGAACCCGCGAACCCAGGGTTGTAGACGTCCTACTTGGCGTCCCCAGCCCGCGGAATGGCGGCGCTGTGAACCCTGGGTTCTCCACCCCGTATGCGGCGCTGTCAGCCCGCGGAATGGCGGCGCTGTGAACCCTGGGTTCTCCACCCCGTATGCGGCGCTGTCAGCCCGCGGAATGGCGGCGATATTGGCATGCGGTCCGTCGAACGCTATCCAGGATGTGGCGGAGCCGCTACTTGGCGCATTCGCCGCCGCAAGACGAGCGGCAGCGCCGAGGGATAGCCCGCGCGGAACGTGTCCGCTACGATACGGAGCGTGGCAACGCGTCGATCCCTCCTCGTCGTCCTCGTGGTCGCGCTGATGTTTGTCGTCGGCGTCGTCCCGGCGGGCGCGGCGCCTCAGAACTCGGTGAGCGCTGGTGCGGTCCGCGTCGATGCCACGTTCCAGCACATCGGGGTCTACTGGGAGATCACCGGAGACGACGATCTCGATTCGACCATGACACTCGAGTTCCGACCGGCCGGCACGTCCGACTGGAAGATGGCGGCACCGGCCATGCGTGCCTATCCGTCCGTCATCGTCGACGGGAGCCCGCTCGGACTCAACTCGTGGGCGGCGAGCGCCATGTTCGTTGACCCCGGCGTCTCCTATGAGCTTCGCTTGACGCTGGCCGATCCCGACGGAGGCGGAACAACACGCACAGCCACCGCCACAGCCCGCACCAAGCCGGTCGCTGATCCGACCGGGCGGCAGCTCAACGTCGTCCCCGGCGCCGGTGGGGGAGACGGCTCCGCGGCAAATCCGTTCCGGGGCCTCCAAGCGGCAGCCGATGCCGCGGTTCCGGGCGATGTCTTTCACGTTGCCGCGGGCACCTACAACGGATTCACGATCACAACAAGCGGAACAGCCACCCGTCCGATCAGCTTCGTCGGCCCCGACGCGGGCCAAGCGATCGTCGACGGCAACGGAACCGACCGCGAGGTAATCGCCATCGGCGCATTCGACACGCCGACCGGATACGTGATCGTGCGCAACCTCGTCATCCAGAACGGCACCTGGGGTATCGACGCGCAGCGTACCCACAACATCGTCATCGAGGACAACACCATCCGCGATGTCGACTTCGGCGTCTACAACCGCCGGGGTTTTGGGGACGAGTCGAACCAGACGGTCTGCAACAACACCATCACCGGACGCACCGCCTGGCCACAAGCCGGCATCCCGAGCGAACGGGGGATCGACCTACGCGGCACCGGAAACGTCGCGTGTTACAACCGGGTGACGTACTTCGGGGACTGCATCTCGGTGCAGCCATCCACCGGGCCCTCCTACGGCAACGACGTGTACGGAAACGACGCCGCCTACTGCGTCGACGATGGCATCGAGGTCGACTACAACCGCGCCAACGTTCGTGTCTGGCGCAACCGCGTAACAAACGCACGTATGGGTATCAGCGTCCAGCCGATCTACGGCGGTCCCGCCTACCTGATCCGCAACGAACTGTTCAACCTCGAATCCAACCCGATCAAGCTCAACAACAGCCCGAGCGGCCTGGTCGTCGCCCACAACACCGCGGTCAAGCACAACAACGGGCTCGGCGACCCCGGTGTGCCCTGGACCAATGCGATCTTCCGCAACAACCTCTTGCTCGGTACCGCGTACGCCTTCGAGTTCACGACCGTCGCACCAACGGGGTTCCGCGACTTCGACTACGGCGGGTGGGGCACGACGAGAGCCGTTGGCGGAGCATCCGCTCCATACTTCAAATGGGACAACGTGCGATACGACCGCATCACGGACCTGCCGCCCGGCGTGGAGGACCACGGCACCGCGGTTGCCTTCTCGGACCTCGTCGACGCCGGCCTGACGGCCAGTTGGGACGTCCCGGCCACCCCCGGCAGCCGCGATCTGCGCCTCGCCGCGACGTCCGTCGGCATCAACCGCGGCACGACGCTTGCGAACCTGAACGACGGATTCACCGTCAACGGCCTCCCCGACCTCGGCGCCTTCGAGAAGGATCAGCCGGTGCCGCACTACGGACCGGGTGGCAGCGCGGAGCCGGGCCCCGGGCCCGCACCCGCACCGGCGATCTACGACTCGGTCGGCCTGGTGGATCCGGCAACGGGCGTGTGGCGGCTGCGAGTGCCCGACACGACGGTCGATGTGTTCTACTACGGCAACCCGGGGGACGTGCCGTTCGTCGGCGACTGGGACTGCAACGGTTCTGAGACCCCGGGCCTCTACCGCCAGAGCGACGGCTTCGTGTACCTGCGCAACTCAAACACGCAGGGAAACGCGGACGCGGAGTTCTACTTCGGCAATCCGGGCGATGTTCCGTTGGCCGGTGACTTCAACGGGGACGGCTGCGACACGGTCTCGATCTATCGGCAGTCCGAAGGGCGTGTCTACGTGATCAATCGCCTCGGCGACGGCAGCGGCGGACTCGGCGCCGCCGACTACGCCTACTACCTCGGGAACCCGGGGGACAAGGCGTTCGTCGGGGACTTCACGGGTGACGGGGTCGATACCGTCGGGCTTCATCGCGAATCGACCGGCCTCGTCTACTTCCGCAACACGAACACACAAGGTATTGCCGACGTCTCGTTCATCTACGGGGACCCCGGCGATCGGATGGTCGCAGCGGACTGGACTGGAGACGGCATCGACACGGTTGGGCTCTACCGTCCGTCGGCGTCGCGGTTCTACTTCCGGTTCACGAACACGCAGGGCAACGCCGACGCCGAATTCGGCTGGGGAGAACCGACCTGGCTCCCGGTCGCCGGCCGCCTCTTCGAGAACTAGCCGCAGGCTTGGTTCCCGGCAGGCCTACTCAACAGGCATATCTCTGCCGCCGCGCCGTCCTGCCGACGTGCGGCGCCGGCTGACGAACACCAACTGGTCCCACGCGTAGTTCCAGCTGAATGCATTGAGCACCCGCCAGTCGGAGACGCGGCGCAGACCACGGATCGCGGAGCGACGCTTGGCGACGATGCCGCGGCGCGTGCCGATCGACGTGTAGCTCCGCTTCTTCGCCAGGAGCATCGAACGACCCCTCAACGCGCAGTACGACCACATCATGAGTTCGGTCCACAGCAGGAACGGCGAGATGGCGAACCGTGTGGTCCAGTTCGTGTTCGCAAGCAGCGTCTCCCATCGGTTGCGCTCGAGCAGGAACAGCTTCTCGGGCGACATGGTCAACGAATAGTGGTGGTCGACCCGCGGAGTGGGCACGAACGCGATGCGATACCCCATCAATCGCAAGGTCCATGAGAGCTCCACATCCTCGTGGTAGAGGAAACCCTCCGAATACCAGCCGCCGGCCGCCTCGAGGGCGTCTCGGCGAACAACGAACGCTCCACCCTGCAGACCGGGGACCTCAGTCGGCTTCACTTCGGCTGCATCGACCAGGCTGTGGAGCATGCGATTGAATCCGAGTCCCGTCACGTGAATGTCGAGGCCCGCGGCGTTCAGCCGCTCGGTGCCCGCCAGCGTCACGGTCGGACTCGTCGCGGCGAACTGGGGATGTGTATCGAGATGGGTGACCTGCGGGCCGAGCCAGCCGGTCGATGGCACAGAGTCGGCGTTGAGCACAGCGAGGTAGCCGGTGGTGATCGACGGGAGCACACCGTCAACAGCTGCTGCGTAGCCCACGTTCTCAGGGTTCTCGATGGTCTCGACCCGCGGGTCGAGCGCCCGGAGGCTGTCGAAGATCTCCGACGTCCCGTCGGTCGAGGCGTTGTCGACGACGACGATACGAGCAGCCGCCGGGTCTGCGGCGAGGGCCGCAACACACGTCGGGAGGGACTCGCGATCGTTGTAGCCCACGACAACCACGGTCACGTCAAGCGGGCGGGAGCTCATGAGCCGGGCGACGTCGGCACGGGCCGGTCCCGGAAGAGCGTGAGGAACAGCGACGCTGAGACGAGCTGGAGTCCGAACACGAAACCGGTCGACGTGAACACCAGTTGCCGGGTCTCGGTGAACGCCGGTCCTCCTGCGACAAGCCAGCTGATGATGAGAATGGCAAGGAACACACCGGAGACCACGGCGAGGATGCCGCCGACAACGGCCATCGTGGTTCGCACGCCGGTGGATGTGGCTCGCTGGAGCCAGATCGTTGGTGTGAAGCCGAGGCTGGCTCGATAGAGGGCAGCGGCGAGTCCGAACACAACAAGCTGGAAACCGGCGAGGATTCCGAGCGCGGCAACGATGAACGTGTGGATGCTCAGCCCGAGGTAGTCCGTGACGATCGGGCCCTGGGACAACGCAAGCGCCCCGATGATGGAGAAGACCAAGAGAATGAGCCCCGGTACCGCGAAGAACACGAGCGGCCGGTACAACAACACCATGGTCAGGATGCGGCCGAGGATCCCCATCCCGTCGGTGATCGGATCGAGCTTCTTCTCTCCTACACGAGGGTGGTAGTCGGTCGGCAACGTGGCTACCTTCAGCTCGTTGGCTTGCGATTTGATGCCGATCTCAACCTCGATGTCGAACCCGTCGGCCTCCGTGCCGAGACGTTCGAACACTTCTCGTCTCGCTCCGTACAGTCCAGAGAGGTAGTCGCCGGCATCGAGTCCGTGCAGCGACGTCATCGCCTTGCCAAGTAGGACGTTGCCAAGCCGGTTGATCGCAGGTGTGTTCGAAGCATCGATGTTGCGTTCGGCCCGAACGAAGTCGTTGTCTTCGAGGAGGTCGACCATGGCGGGGATCGTCGACGCGGGATAGGTGGCGTCGGCGTCCATGACGATCACGATCTCACCTGACGCAGCCGCAACCCCGGTTCGGATGGCGGCACCCTTGCCCCGGTTGGTGGTGTGGACTTCAACCGCACAACCCAGTTCCCGTGCCACATTGGCGGTTTCGTCGGAGCTGCCGTCGTCGACGACGAGGATGTCGGCATCTGTTCCGAGGACCGACCGGATGTCTGCGACGACCACGGGGAGCGCTTCCTCCTCGTTGAAGGAAGGCAGCACGATCGTGGTGTTTGGTGGCACAGGTTCTGCTCCGACCCGGTTCTCGACGTTGGCGGTCGTCGCGACAATACCCGCCGACGGCTCGGTTACTCGCCCCAGAAGCCGGTGGTCGGATTCATGAAGCTCTCGCCGAACTCGAAGACGATGTTCGCCGACGTCTGCGTGTACGTGTCCCGGAGGTACCAGGTCCCGGTCGAGGGTCTGAAGATGCCAACCGTGTCGGTACCGTCGCCGTCCCAATCGCCGGCGATAATCCGGTCACCGGACGCTGCACCCGCGTAGAAGAACGAGATGTCGGCGACCGGTTGGCTGAGGTCGTTCATCAGGTAGACCATTCGGGTGGACGGCCGGTAGACCCCGACGGTGTCGTCGCCGTCGCCGTCCCAATCGCCCGCGATCGGGACATCACCCGGGTTGCCGAACGGGAAGTCGATGTCGGCGATGCCCTGGGTGTTCGTGTTGCGCAGGTAGAACCGACCCTCGGACGACCGGTAGATACCGACCGTGTCGACGCCGTTGCCGTTCCAGTCACCCGATATCGGAAGGTCGCGCGGGATGCCGTAGTAGATCTCGATGTCGGCGATGCCCTGATCGTTCGTGTTCCGGAGGAAGAGATACCCGTTGCTCTCGCGATAGAGGCCCATGGTGTCGATTCCATTGCCGTCCCAATCGCCTGCGTACGGCGTGTCCTTCGGGTTGCCGTAGTAGAAGCTGTCGACTGATCCGTCGGAGTGCCTGATGTGCCAGACCCCGGTGCGGGGGTCCTGCATGGCGACCTGGTCGGCGTCGGGGTCGTTCAGTGGCGGCGGCCGGTTGATCGTGATGCTGAAGTACCACGAGCGCAGACCGTATCGCGAAGTGACTTCACCAACGCTCTTCTCCACGTTGGCCGAGGACCCACCGCTGGTGATCCCGCCGAAGCGGAAGCGACTCGGGCTTCCTGAATCGTTGGTGGAAATCACGTCGACGGTTTCGACGTCGGCGAGGCCGAGCCAGGATGCGAGGCTGGCGCGACTGATGGTCTCGGTCCACGAGCGGAACGGGTTGATCGACGCAAGCGACCAGGGGTCGGGCACGGAGACGAGATAGGGGAATGCTCCGCCCCATTTGTCTTCGGAAGACTCGGTGGCTCCGCCCGACGACGAGGAGTAGAACGCACGGACGATGGTCGAGTCCGGAGCGGCCGGGTGGACGATCACCTGACCGGTCGTGGCGACGGCCGCGGCATCCCACGTCTGCCAGAGCGATCGTGCGCCGAGCCATCCGGCAAAGACCTGATCGGCTGAACTGTTCTTGATGTCACAGAAACACCCGACAGCACGATGGTCCGTTCGAAGGTCCGCGGTGGCGGCGTACGATCGTGCGGCAATGGCCTGGACCTTGAGCGTTTCGACGTTCCACGAGAACGGCACCTCGGCGATACCCCGGGTGTAGGTGTCGAGCGGGAGTTGCACAACCAGGTCGAAACCCGGCCAGAGCGGACAGGTGCCCGGACAGACCGTGTCGGCAACGGTACGCGGACCGCCGTTTCCGACCACGCTGCCGTTGTCAACGAGCAGCAGCGCGGTCCCCCACGCAAATGTGCAGTTGGTGGTCCGGCACGAATCGAGAGCGACGACGTATGCCGGAAGCTCCGCGTCTGATGCAAGGGGGACGGTGATGTCACACGATCCCGCCTCCCAGAGTGTCCCATCGCTGAATGCAACCGTGCACCCGCCGTTGACCTGCGGGGTGGTGTCGACCACGGTGAACGAGGCACCTGCAAACAACTCTTTCTCAACGTAGGTGCCGTTGGCGCCACGAGATACCACGACGCCGGTGGTCGATGTGCCGGGGCCGTTGCTGATCGAGATCTTCCGTGTCGTCTGATCTGAATCGACGCCAACGAAGATGTCGCCGACAGTTGGGACGTTGTTGATCCCCATCGTGCCGAGACTCGTGCCCTGGTAGTAGGTGCTCAGAATCTGCTGGTGGGTGAAGCCCTCGGCTGCCATAGCTTCGGCGCCGTATTGGCTCATGCCCACGCCGTGGCCCCATCCTGCTCCGTCAAACGAGACGGTGTCGTCTTCGACGGCGCCAGCGGGCGCGGCGGTGAACACAACGAGGCAGACGACGAACGCCGCAATGATCCGCCACACGCGAGTCATCGAAAGGATGCCCATAGGTGGTGTATCGAACGATGTGGACGACGCCTTGAGGAATGCCATACCTGCAGTGTGGTGCCGAATCGGCTGTATTCGACACGGTGCCCAGAGATCTCCTCCAGTCGCAATGTTCCCCTGCCGATACCGAGACGGGTAGTCTCGCTCGCTCGGGGCCCGGGACAGCTGAACGGAGGACATGTGCGTACTGGAACTCGGATCTTCTTGGTCCTCGCTCTCATCGCGGGTTTGCTCGCAGCAATCGGCGGCACCGCATCGGCAGTGTCGAACGACGCAGGCGTCGGACTCGTCGATCCGACAACCGGTGAGTGGTTCCTCCGCGATCCCGCAACCGGCGAAACAACGCATTTCTACTTCGGCAATCCCGGCGACAAGCCGTTCACCGGCGACTGGAACTGCGACACTGTCGACACGCCCGGCCTCTACCGCAGCTCGGATGGCTACGTCTACCTGCGGAACTCCAACACGGAGGGCGTAGCCGATGTGCGCTACTTCTTCGGAAACCCCGGTGATATTCCGATCGCCGGCGACTTCAACGGAGACGGCTGCGACACCGTCTCGATCTACCGGCCTTCGGAACACCGCTTCTACATCATCAACACCCTCGGTGCCGACGGGGAGGGCCTCGGTGCAGCTGATGTTGTCTACGCCTTCGGCGTTCCCGGCGACCAGCCGATCGCCGGTGATTTCGACGGTGACGGCACCGACACAGTGGGTGTGTACCGGCCCTACACCAGCACGGTCTACCTCCAGAACTCGCATAAGGGTGGCGCCGCCGACGTCTCGTTCACGTTCGGCGAGCGATCCGACAAGATGGTCATGGCCGCCTGGTCCGGCGGCGCCGATACGGTTGGCGTCTATCGGCCGTCAACCGGCGCGTTCCATGTGCGCAACAGCAACACACCGGGTGCCGGCGACGCTTCGTACGACTACGGGTACTCGAAGTACGTTCCGATCGCAGGTTCGTTTGGGACCCTGCCGGGCGGTCATGAGGCACCGCCGACGTCTCCTCCGTATCCAAACGTTGGCTCCGGGAAACGGATCATCTACTCGAACTCGATGCACCAGGTGTGGCTGATCGACGAGCACGACAAACTCGTTGATACCTATCCCGTAACGGGACGCAAGGGCATCCCACTCTTCGGGACGTACAAGGTGTTCTCGAAATCGGTCAACGCCTGGGCGCCGTACGGCGGCATCACCATGAAGCACATGGTGCGGTTCGTCCGACCCGGGACGTTCGGCAACCAGTGGTCGTATGGCTTCCATTCGATCCCGCGGTACTCGAACGGCCGGCCGATGCAGACTGAGGCACAACTCGGTTCGTTCGGATCCGGCGGGTGCGTCCGGCAGGCCGACCACAAGGCGCTTGCGCTCTACTACTGGGCGCCCATCGGCACCACGGTGCACGCAATTCCGTAACGAACGACGATCCTAGGGACTCACATGACCAGCCAGTATTCTTCGCCGCGATGACCTCTTCGACTTCCCCGCGTGCCTATGCACGAATCCTGATCGGGTTCTTCTCGCTCATGGTCATCGTTCTGGCCTGGGCCCTGGCTGCTGAAGCCGACGACACCACCACAACGACGACGTCGGCCACGACCACGACGACGACCACGACGACCACGTTGCCCCGGCCGCCCGAGAAAGCCGGTGTCGGCGTTGTCGACTCCGAGTCTGGCCAGTGGTGGTTGCGCGACCCCGTCAGTGGTCAATCAACCCGGTTCTACTACGGAAACCCGGGTGACAGCCCGTTCACCGGCGACTGGAACTGTGACGGCATCGACACTCCTGGCCTCTACCGGCAGTCCGACGGATACGTCTACCTGCGGAACTCGAACACGCAGGGTGTCGCCGACATCAAGTTCTTCTTCGGCAACCCGGGTGACATCCCGCTCGCCGGCGACTTCAACGGCGATGGGTGCGATTCCGTGTCGGTCTACCGCCCCTCGGAGAGCCGCGTCTTCGTGATCAATCGACTCGGCACCAGTGACGAAGGTCTCGGAGCGGCCGACTACTCGTACGTCTTCGGGGATCCGGGTGACAAGCCGTTCGTGGGCGACTTCGACTACGACGGCATCGACACCGTTGGTTTGCACCGTGAGAAGACGGGCCTGGTGTACTACCGCAACAGCAATGATCAAGGTCCGGCCGAACACGAGTTCCTCTTCGGCGACAAGGGTGACCGTATCGTTGCCGGCGATTGGACCGCTGATGGCGTTTCCACCCCCGGCATCTTCCGCGTGGCGCAGGGGAAGTTCTTCCTGCGATACACCAACACGCAGGGAGCGGCTGATGACGAGTTCCTCTACGGCGGGTCCCTCATGTACCCCGTTGCCGGCGTGTTCGGCGATCTTCCGGGCGGTGACGCCCCGCCGCCGCAGGACAAGCTGCTCGTGGCCGAGTTCACGACGTACCACCCGTGCTGTCAGAGTCGTGTGATCAACATCCACCGCATTGCCGATGCCGTCGACGGCGCCGTCGTGCAGCCGGGGGAGACGTTCTCTATCAACTCTCATGTTGGCAAGCGGACGGAGGCGAAGGGGTATGTCGCGGCCGGGGCCATCGTCGGCGGCGAGATCGTTTGTTGTGACCACCCGGCGAACATCGGCGGCGGCACCAGCCAGTTCGCCACCACGCTCTACAACGCGGTCTTCTGGGGCGGATACGAAGATGTCTACCACAAGGCCCACAGCCTGTATTTCACCCGGTACCCGGTGGGGATCGAAGCCACACTCGGGTATCCAGGACCGGACGTGGTCTTTCGAAACGACACAAGTGCACCGCTCTACATCGACACCTCGTACACGTCGCGGAGCGTCACCGTGCGCCTCTACGGCACCAATGAGGGACGCGTGGTGAACGGCTTCACAACTGGCTCGGTCACGTCGAAAGACGGAGGTGTCGTGCGGATTACGCGCACCATCGAGTACCCCAGTGGCGCCTACGAAATCCAACGTTGGGCGCATCGCTACAACCCGATGCCCGAAGACTGAGGCGCCAGCCGGATTCCTCGGCGGGCCTCATCTCCAAAGTCCGGGCTCCCAGACCGCCCCCTCTGCGACCGG
>Ga0316198_10000494_pt1 | contig 20750 bp, 15 predicted proteins | sample OudBieAanoxic_MG_FD_204935 | JGI IMG/M metagenome (GOLD analysis project Ga0316198, IMG submission 204935) | Coastal sediment microbial communities from Oude Bieten Haven, Netherlands - site A anoxic | ecosystem: Environmental > Aquatic > Marine > Coastal > Sediment | place: Netherlands...
CAGCGGGACCGATTGCAGCAGAGTGGCCGCCAGCCTGGCGGATTCCGCACCGGCCAGTAGCAGCAGGGCCTTGTCCTTGATGGCCACATGCATCGGCGGAGTCGATTGCTGCAGACCCAAGTCGCGTGGCAGTTCGACCAGCGTGCCGTCAGTGGGCACCTGCAGCGACGCCAAGGCCGGGTTGAACAGCGCGCCCAGCGCGAATACGCCGCGCGGATCATCGACCGCGGCCAGCAGCCCGCCACGTACCTCGGTCGCCTGCAGGGTGTCCTGGTCGATGACCAGGTCATCGATCAGCAGATTGAATCCCCTGATCCCTGCCGTCATCGGCCCCAGCGCCAGATTGAGTTGCGGGATCACCGCCTCGAGTGTCTCTTCATGGACCCAGTTGCAACCCCTGCCGGCAGTCATCACCTCGCGCAGCAGATCCTCGATCACATTGCGCAGCTGCGGCAGATTAAGGCCCACGCCCAAGGCCAGCAGGCCGTCGAACGCTGCGCCCACGCCGGGCACGGGCGACGCCAGTCTCTGTAGATGGACAGCCACTTCCGGGCTGCTCTCCCATACGCTGCGGACTGCCAAGAGACTGGCGTCGGCCTGGGTGACACCTACCACCACCCGCGGCATCCCGCCGACCAAGGTGTCAGTCATACGCATACAAGCTTCCGAGACCGGCAACCCCGGTGCATCGAGCGCCAGCATAACCTCGGCGTTGAGACCATCTCCCCTGCCCTGCAGCGTGGCCACCAGCTCGTCGAGGCGGACGAAACCCTCGCCATAACCGGCGAAGCCATGGCGTTCGATCAGCGCTTGCATGTCGGCTGTTTGCGCCAAGCTGCGCGCCGGCAACTGCTGGCCGAGCAGGACCGGCAGATCGCGCTCCAACAAGCCGTCCGGCAGCACACCGACGATCAGGTACCGCTCGGTCACCGCCACGAACACAGCGAGCTGCCCGAAATCCATCCGGCGATATGACTGGCCATCCAACTCGCCACGCAGGGCCCTGACCCCGGCACGCTGTTCGACGCGGTCGAGCATCGCGTCGAGACGGGCCGCATCGGAAATCTCGATGCGCATCGCCGGCAGCAGACCGATACCATAAAAGACTGCACGGGCGACCGGCTCTATCCCGAGTTCGCGGATCTGCGCGGCGCTGCCACGGCCCTCGAACTCAGCAAACAGGGCATCCAGGACGACGAGAAACCGGTCCGCGCCCGCGGCTAGCGAAGCGGCGTCAGGCGACGCCTCCATCCGCTCTCGTACACGGGCGAAGGCGGCGCGTTGCGAGGCGAGCTGCACCGCATAGTGATCAGCAAGGCGTTCGCGCAGGTCGTCCGGCAACTGTCTGCCGGCGACGAACACATAAGGCGTCTCGGCCGGCACATGCTGCAGCAGGTCCATGGCAGGCTGTTCGGCCTCCCGACTGCAGCCAAACAGCAGTCCCAACAGGCCTGCCCCGGCAACTATTCTCGAAAGATTGGGGGACATTCGACGCACTCCAACATGAGCGAAATATCAGTATCGCCGCAATGGCGCGATCCTTGGGCGCATACCCGGCACTTGTCGCGCTAACCACGACGCAGGCTTGCGATCACGGTAGAGGTATCGGGCTGCACCCCCCGCCAAAGGCGAAACGACTCGGCCGCCTGCTCAACGAGCATGCCCAGACCATCCAGCGCACGCGTCGCGCCATGGACCTTGCCCCACTCGACGAAGGCGGTTGGCCCTTCGCCATAGAGCATGTCATAGGTCCACCCGCCCTCGGCCAGACAGTCGTCCGGTATGTCCGGCACCCTGGCGTCGAGTCCGGCCGCCGTCGCGTTGATAATCAGATCAAAACGCAGACCCTGAAGTTCGTCCAGACCACAAGCGATCACATTGCCGGTATCCGAAGCAGCGCCAGCGAGCTCGTGCGCCTTGCCGGCCGTGCGATTGGCCAGCACCAGCTGCGCGGGCCTTTCCTGCAACAGCGGACGCAGTACACCACGCGCCGCCCCACCGGCGCCGAGCAGCAATAAGCGCGCGCCGTTGAAACTGAACAGATGGTTGCAGCCGAGATCACGGACCAGGCCGACGCCGTCGGTGTTGTCACCGAACAGGCCCGCGTCACGCACTACCAGCGTATTGACCGCCCCCGCATCATGCGCACGTGCGCTCAACTCCCCCGCCAGACGGAACGCACGCTCCTTGAACGGCAGCGTGACATTCAGACCACGCCCGCCGGCGTCGATGAACGCCTCGACGTCCGCCTCGAACCCGTCAAGATCACCGAGAATCCGCTCATAGCGTATGTCCTGCCCGGTCTGACGGGCGAAAGCGGCATGAATCTGGGGTGACCTGGAATGCTCTATCGGATTGCCAATCACGGCATAAAGATCGGTCATCGGCGCAAGGTTCCCGGACTGCAACATCAGCCTTGTATTGTACGCGGCGGCGGCCGATTCGGCAGCGAGCCGACGGGCGACGCGCGGAGGAAAGGTATTCGGTTTAAGAATCGGCTTCCGCGGCCGATGCCCGCTAACATCCGGAGAAACTCAAAAAGATCAACCATCATGCACCGTGCGAAAGTCCAGCGCGTCAATTTTCGCCCGACGTTGCCGATCGGCGCCCTGATCCTGCTGCTTGCCTCCACGGCCCTCGCAGCCGGACAGCCGAAATGCCTCTTTGTCTCCTCCTATCACCGTGGTTACGCCTGGTCCGACGGCGTCGAACGCGGACTGCGCAAGACGCTGGACGGGAGGTGCGAGATCCGCCAGTTCGACATGGACACCAAACGCAAAAAGAGTCAGGTACAGAAAGAGGAGTCGGCACGACAGGCCAAGGAATTGATCGAAACCTGGCAGCCGGACGTTGTGATCGCTGCGGATGACAATGCCGCCAAGTACCTGATCCAGCCCTATTACAAGGATAAGGATGTGCCGTTCGTCTTCTGCGGTGTGAACTGGACGGTCAAGGAGTATGGCTTCCCCTACAGCAACGTCACGGGCATGGTCGAGGTCGCACCGGTCAAGGCAATGATCGAAGAAGCCAGCGCGCTGGTGCCGAGCCCGAAGCGCGTGATTTACATCGGCGCCAATACCGCCACAGAAAAGAAGAATGCGTCACGGATTCGGCGCGTCGCGGAAGGCCATGGTCTCGCCTTCGAATCGCAGTTCGCGGCCGACCTTGCGTCCTGGATCGGTGCCTACAAGAACGGCCAGGACTACGACTTCATCATCATGGGCAGCAATGCGGGGATCAACGACTGGGACACCCAGCAGGCGATTCAGGCGATCCTGCCGTCAACCCGGCGACTCAGCGTGACCAGCCACGAGTGGATGATGCCCGTCACGATGCTCGGCATGACCAAGGTGCCTGAGGAGCAGGGGGAATGGGCCGGGCAGGTCGCACTGCAGATCCTGGGAGGGGCGCGACCAGACAGCATCCCGGTGATCGCAAACCGTAAATGGGACCTGTTTCTGAATCCGACATTGACGAAAGCAGCCGGCCTGGAGCTGCCCGGGCAATTGCTCAGCAAGGGCAAGGTCTTCCAGTAACTCCGATGCCATGAGCCTGGATCCCGCGCGCACTCGCCGCCGAAAGCTGGTAGCCGGCCTGCTCGGGCTCATTGTCGTTCTGGCCGCCGTTGCCCTTTCCATCCACAGCGATGTACGCGAGGCCAGGGCGGAGTTCAACGCACTCAGTGACGAAATCGACATCACGGTCACCCGCCGCCTCGACAACCTGAATGCCGCGCTGCGATCGCTGAGTGGGATGCATCACGCGATGGCGCGCCTGTCGCAGCAAGAGCTGTCGGCATTCGCGCAGGACATCGAGCGCAGCTACCCCTATGTGCGGGCCATCCTGCAGCTGCGCCTGGTCCGTGCTGAGGGCCGGTCGAAGTACGAACGCGAACTGCAGGACGCGGGCTTCCCTACGTTCAGCATCCTTACCAGCACAGCGTCGGGCAAGCTCACCAGCAGCCCGCCCGGCGAGCGTTACATGGCTCTGAATTTCGTCGAGCCACTCGACCCGGATCTGGCTAGCTACCTTGGATACGACTTCTACTCCAACGACCGGCTCCGGGCAGTCATGGGACGAGCGATCCGCAGTGGCGAAGTGACGGCGGCACCGGCCTCGCCGATCGGCGACGACTCGCTGCTGCTGCTGAAGGCAGTCTACAAGGGTTTCTTCGTACCCAGTACGGCCGGGGAGCGGCTCAACCAGGTTCAGGGCGCCTATGCGCTGCTGATCGATGCGCCGGCCTTTCTCGCCGACATTGCAAACGAACACCCGAAGCTGAGCCTGCAGTTGGCCACCGGCACCGGTGATGCAGAGACGACGCTGTTCGAAAGACCCCTGCCTGAAACCCGCGATCTGATCGCCCGACTGCTGCCCGAGCACCGTGCAGACAAGGAAATCCCACTGCCCGCCTCACATTTCCGGATCACCATGCAGCGCTCGCTGGATGCCCAGGCCGTTCGACCATCGCGCTGGGGCACCCGGATCGCAACCCTGCTGGGGCTTTATCTGGCTGGCGTGCTGGTCTTCTTTACCCGTCGGCGCGCAGCGGAGGCGGCACGCGAGGCCAAGGAACAGCTTTTCCAGGAAAAAGAGCGGGCCCAGGTGACCCTGCAGTCGATCGGCGAGGCGGTGATAACCACCGACCCGGCCGGCGTGGTCGACTTCATGAACCCGGCGGCAGAGCAACTGACCGGGTGGCGAGCCGACGAGGCCTGCGGTCGACATTTGAACGAGATCTTCTCTCTGGTATCGGAGGCGGACGGTGGGGCGCTGCCCGATCCGATTGCGCGCGCGCTGCGTGACCACGACGAGTCAGAGGCCGCGGCCATTATGGTGCGCAGTGACGGTGCAACTGTCGCGGTGGTCGAGAACGCGGCAGCCATCCGCCACAGTGAAGGCGACTTCACGGGTGCGGCACTGATAATTCGCGACGTCAGTCGCGAGCGCAACCTGTTGCGCGAGATGGCGTACCAGGCAACACATGACCCTCTGACCCGTCTGATCAACCGCCGCCAGTTCGAACGCGAACTCGCGGCCGTCGTCGAGGATGCCCTGAGCACCGACAGCCAACACGGCCTGATGTACATCGACCTGGACCAGTTCAAAGCGATCAATGACAGCTGTGGGCATATTGCCGGCGATCAGCTCCTGAGGCAGGTCGCCGCGCATCTCGGCGAAAATATCCGCCGCTTGGATCGCCTGGCGCGCCTCGGTGGCGATGAGTTTGGCGTCCTGCTGCGCGACTGCACCATCGAAAAGGCACTCGAGGTCGCCGAGGTATTGCGGCACGAAATCAAGGATTTGCGCCTGCACTGGGAGGATCGTAGCTTCCGTATCAGCCTGAGCGTCGGCGTAGTCGCGATCACCCGAGCCAGCGGCAGTCTCGACGAAGTGCTGCGCGCGGCCGACGCGGCCTGTTACGTCGCCAAAGACCAGGGACGCAACCGCGTCCACTTCTACCAGCCCGACGACAACCTGTTGGCCCAGCGCAGCACCGATATGCAATGGTTGCAGAAACTGCGTGAAGCCATCGACAACGATCGCCTGGTGCTACATGGCCAGACCATATTCCCCTTGCAGCAGATCGGCCAGCCCCCACCGATGTGCGAGCTGCTGGTCAGAATGCTCGACAGCGACGGACGCCTGGTACCACCGATGACCTTCATACCGGCCGCCGAGCGATTCAACCTGATGTTCGATCTCGATCTCTGGGTGATCGGCGCGGCCTTTCGCCAACTCTCGGAACTGTGGCGGCAGCGCCCCGACGACCAGCGCATCTTCACCATCAATCTGTCCGGCCAGTCGATCGATCACCCGGATCTCGAGCTTGCCATCGTGGATCTGCAGCTGAAGCACCGCGTCGAGCCGCACCGAATTTGTTTCGAAATCACGGAAACCAGTGTGATCGCGAATATGGATCGTGCACTGAGCTTGATGGATGAGCTTCGCCGGCGTGGCTTCCTGTTTGCGCTCGACGACTTCGGTACTGGGCTCAGTTCATTCGCCTATCTCAAGAAACTGCCGGTCGACTATCTGAAAATCGATGGAGAGTTTGTACGCGACATCCTGGAAGACCCGGTCGACAAGGCGATGGTCGACACCATCAGGCGCATCGGCGGGGTGCTCGGCATGACCACGATCGCCGAGGCGATCGAGGACGCCGAGACATGCCAGCTGCTGACGGCAATGGGCATCGACTACGGCCAGGGATACCATCTGTCGAAACCGGCACCGGACTCGTTGCAGGCAGAGCCGGAGTTGATCGCATTATCGCAGAAGGCTTGAGTCGATGGCTCCCGGGGGGAGTCAATCCCAGCGGTCGGGATAACTGCCCGGCTCGTATAGATTGTTGCCGATCAGCGCGACTACCAACAGCAGCAGTGCCCCGATCATGACCGGGAAAAGGTAGCCCCAGCCCAGCCCGCGCACTGCATCCGAACCCACGACCGCTATCAGTGCGGTCGCTCCACCGGGCGGGTGAACCGTGCGTGTCACCATCATCAGCGCGATCGCCGTGGCAACGGCGGCTGCCTCCTGGAGCGCCAGTATATCCGGCAGGTAGCGGAAGCACGCCACGCCGACCGCCGCCGAGATGAGATGCCCACCGACGAGGTTGCGTGGTTGCGAGAAGGGTGCCCTGGGTGCCCCGTACAGCAGCACGGCCGAGGCGCCAAAGGAACCTATCACCAGCAGTTGCAACGCCGGCAAGCGGTCGACGGCGATCACCAGCAATCCAATGCCAACGAATGCGCCGAGCCAGGCGACCAGGATCTGCAAGGGGCTGACCGGCTTCCCCGGTCCGTGCCGAACCAAGGGGCGTGTCCGCGCGTGCGCCGGATGGTCGACGTCGGGGACCTCGGTGTCGGGGCGACGCGAGCCTTCAGTCATTCAGCCACTGCGCGGCGCGTTTGGCGAAGTAGGTCAGGATGCCGTCGGCGCCGGCGCGTCGGATGCACAAAAGGGATTCCATCACCACCGCCCGCTCGTCCAGCCAGCCGTTCTGCGCAGCGGCCATGTGCATCGCATATTCGCCGCTGACCTGGTAAACCAAGGTCGGCACACCGAACTGATCCTTCACCCGTCGCACGATGTCGAGGTATGGCATGCCCGGCTTTACCATCACCATATCGGCGCCCTCGTTAAGGTCGAGCGCCACCTCGCGCAGCGCCTCGTCGCTGTTCGCCGGATCCTGCTGGTAGGTGTACTTGTTCCCCTTGCCGAGATTGGCCGCGGAACCCACGGCATCGCGGAACGGGCCATAGTAGCTGCTGGCGTACTTGGCCGAGTAGGCGAGTATCCGCGTATGCGTATGCCCCTCGGCCTCCAGGGCATCGCGGATGTCGCCGATCCGGCCATCCATCATGTCGGACGGCGCAACCACGTCCGCGCCGGCCTTGGCATGCGAAAGCGCCTGCCGCACCAGTACCTCGACGGTTTCGTCGTTCAGCACATAGCCCGTCTCGTCGATCAGGCCGTCCTGGCCGTGGGTGGTGAAGGGGTCGAGCGCGACATCGGTTATCACGCCCAATTCCGGACATGCGTCTTTCAGGGCCCGCACGGCACGTTGCGCCAGGCCATCCGGGTTGAACGCCTCCGCAGCGTCCTCGCTCTTCGCAGCGGGCGGGGTGACCGGGAACAATGCCAGCGCGGGGATTCCCAGAGCGCTTGCCTCGCGGGCCTCCTGCACCAGCAGGTCGACACTCAGACGTTCAACGCCGGGCATGGAGCCGACCGGCTGGCGCTGACCCTGCCCTTCGAGCACGAATACCGGGTAGATCAAATCATCCGGGCTCAACCTTGTCTCGCGCATCAGACGGCGCGAGAACTCGTCGCGCCGCATGCGCCGCATGCGCGTGAAGGGATAGCCCGCCAAGGCCTCGGTGTCTGTGCTCATCTGCCGGTCCTTTCGATGCCTGAATCGCCAATGTTAACACTGCGATCAGTCCGAACCACGCAGCAGGCGCCGCACCTCGGGCGCATGCCGGCGGCTGACCTCGACCGACTCGGCAGTGCCGTGCAGCGAAAGCAGAAGCTGTCCAGCGGCACCCTTGCGTAACTCTCGCGCTTTGTCCGCCGCCACCAGGGCATTTCGGTGGACGCGAAGGAACAGGCCGGGCAGCCGATCCTCGATGGTGCGCAAGGACTCTTCGGTCAACGCCATCCCCGTCGGATGCCAGACCTCGACATATTTGCTGTCCGCGCGCAGCAGGATCACGTCAGCGGCCGGAATGCGCTGCACGCCGCCACGGTAGCTGACGTTGAGATAGCTGCCGGCCTCGGCAAGTACCGACTGCTGCTCATGGCTCAATACACGCGCCTTGTCGAGCGCGCGCAGCAAGCGCTGTGGGCGAACGGGTTTGAGCAGATAGTCGATTGCGTTTGCATCGAACGCAGCCAGCGCATGCTCGTCGTATGCGGTGACGAAGATCACCGCCGGCGGATTCGGCCGCGCCGCCAGTGCCAGTGCCGCGTCGATTCCATCCATTTCCGGCATACGGATATCGAGCAGCACGAGATCGACCGGCTGCTGCTCACACTGCGCCAGAACCTCACTACCATTGGATGCCTGGCCCACGACCTGAAAATCCGCGCCCGCGCTGTTCAACAGTGCGGCCAGCCGTGCACGGGCCGGGGCCTCATCATCGGCAACCAGGACCCTCATATCGCCGCCCTCGGGAAATGCATCCGCACCTGATAGAGACCGTCGACCCGGCCAACCACCAGCCCGGCGCGATCACCAAACGCGGCATCCAGGCGTTCGCGGACATTCTGCTGGGCCATACGGTTACCTGGCCGCACCACCCGAACTGGCCGCTCGGGCAGACTGTTGCGCACGGCCAGGCTGATCACCCCGTGCCTGCAGCGACCATTGATGGTGATCTCGCCGCCGTCGGTCGCCGGTTCGATGCCGTGATAGACGGCATTCTCGAGCAGGGGCTGCAACAGCAGTGCCGGCAGCCGCGCATCACCAGGCACGGCGTCGACATCCCACTGCACCCGCAATCGCTCCCCCAGCCGCTGGCCCTCGATCCTCAGGTAGCCCCGGGCCAGCTCAAACTCGCAATCCAGCGTCGACATCTCGCCGGCGTCGGAAAGTGTTGCGCGGAACAGGTCGGACAGGTCCTCGACCACCTGTTCAGCCAGTTCTGCATCTACCCGGGTCAAACTCGCGATGGTGTTCATGCTGTTAAAGAGAAAATGCGGCCGGATACGCGCCTGCAGGGCCTGCAGGCGGGCCTGCGATTCCGCCAATTCGCGTTGCCGCTCCCGGTGCTGCTCGTAGAGGTAGCGCAACAGCACGGCGCCTACAATACCGGCAATCGCGAGGTGATTCGCCAACTCGGCCATCGACTGCGCCCCGGCGGACAGGCCAAGCCGGCCGGCGGCAAAGAACACGGCCGCGGTCACCAGCAGGATCATCAGCCAGGCAGTGACGCCAGCCAGCGCATGAGAGAGGCGGCTGAGCGGCCTGCGCAGGCCGCAGTACAAGGCACTGAGCGTCAATGCGACCCATTGAATGTAAAGGGAGCGCAGACTCAATTCGCTCCAGAACGACCCGGGCAGCGGAAAGGCGCCGAGGGTCAATACGATGGCAAGCAGCTCGGCGCTGACCACGACCGCAAACACCATGCGGATGGCACAAAAATCTGGCAGAAACGCACGCAATTCGATCCCGGTCATTGTCGGAAGTATATGAGATCAGCGTCCACCCGCCGGATGCCCGGCAGATACCGTTCGCACTTAGCGAATATAATCACGCTCTCACAGTAATCCGGTGCCTATCCGATGTCCGAAAAAAAACTCTGGGCCGGCCGCTTCGCCGAACCGACCGACAGCTTCGTCGAGGCCTTCACCGCCTCGGTGGAATTCGATCAGCGCCTCGCACCCTACGATATCCAGGGTTCGATCGCGCATGCGACCATGCTGGCGCGCCAGGGCATCATCAGTAACGAGGAACGCGATCTCATCACCGCTGGCCTGGAACGCATCCAGGGGCGCATCGAAGCGGGCGACTTCGAGTGGTCGGTAGCGCTCGAAGACGTCCATATGAACATCGAGGCTGCTCTCACCGAGGACATCGGCGTCGCCGGCAAGAAGCTGCATACCGGCCGCTCACGCAACGATCAGGTGGCGACCGACGTCCGACTGTGGCTGCGCGCCGAGCTGGGCGAGATCCGTGGCGCAATCCGTCGTCTGCAGTCCGGCATGCTCGACCTGGCCGAACGCGAGGCCGATACCATCCTGCCCGGGTTCACCCACCTGCAGACCGCGCAACCAATCACCTTCGGCCACCATATGATGGCCTGGTTCGAGATGCTCGAGCGCGACCATCAGCGCATGCATGACTGTGCGGAAAGGCTCAATCTCATGCCCCTCGGAGCAGCGGCGCTGGCCGGCACCAGCTATCCGATCGACCGCCACTACACGGCCGAGCTGCTGGGGTTCTACGGACCCGCGGAAAACTCGCTCGACGCGGTCTCCGACCGGGACTTCGCCATCGAGTTCGCCGCCGCGGCGAGCATCCTGATGATGCACCTGTCTCGGATGAGCGAGGAGCTGATTATCTGGTCGTCGGCCCAGTTTGGTTTCGTTACGCTGTCGGACAGTTTCTGCACCGGCTCGTCCATCATGCCGCAGAAAAAGAACCCCGACGTGCCGGAACTCATCCGTGGCAAATCCGGGCGGGCTTTCGGTCATCTGATGTCGCTGCTCACCCTGATGAAGGGCCAGCCGCTCGCCTACAACAAAGACAATCAGGAGGATAAGGAACCCCTGTTCGACCTGGTGGACAACATCAAGGGCTCGCTCAAGGTCTTCGCCGATATGGTGCCCGCGATCGGCTGCAACCGGCAGGCGATGCGTCAGGCGGCGCTTAAGGGTTTCGCCACCGCGACCGACCTGGCCGACTACCTGGTGCGCAAGGGCATGGCCTTCCGCGATGCCCACGAGGTGGTGGGCAAATCGGTCGCCTATTGCGTGGAGCATGGGCGTGACCTGGCGGAACTCAGCCTCGCGGAGCTGCAGCAATTCTCCGCCACGATAGCTGCCGACGTATTCGATTACCTGACACTGGAGGGCTCGGTGGCGGCACGTGACCACATCGGGGGGACCGCCCCCAAGCAGGTCAAGGCCGCCATCGAACGGGCACGAATCAGACTGACCGCATCCGACAGGCAATAGATCTCAATACGACAGACCTTCGGCCGTTACCTGATGGCATGACATGCGCCGCCCCGCGGTGGCGCTTTTCGCCGGTACTGATAAGGCCAACGATGTCGATACCTGTCACGCGTGCCTGCTCGCGACTTCTGCCCCGCCCGGACGGCGGCATGGCAACCGCCGAGCAGTCCCGGCGCAGGCCACCGCCGCCTGACGCAGTATCATCGCTCCGGCCTTTAGGCCGCGTTTATGCCGTCGTCATTCCCCATGCCGCCTGAATACGGCAGGCGATGAAAACCGCCAGCTATCGCAAGGGCGAGAGGATGATCGGCGTGGCAGGATCCCTGCTCACCCTCTATCTCGTCTTGTTGATCGGCCTGGCTTACGCCAGTCAGACCCGACTGCGGGAGTCGCTGCTCGCACAGCAGCAACGCAATCTCGAGCAGCGGGCCGGCGCGATCGCTTATCTGCTCTCCGGCCAGCAGGGGGTTCTGCAGGGACTTGCCGAACACCGCCAGGTCCAGGCCTTTCTCGCCGAATATGCGCGCGAAACCTCGACAGAGGACACCACGCCCACCGGCCCGGCCGAAATCGCCGTCGACATCGCGGACCTGTTGAACCGGGCACTCAGCGGACTGGTGCCCGCCACGATCGCCTATGTGGCAAACGACGGGCGGAGCCTCATCGAGGCGGGAGATGACCCGGCCGGGTGGCAGCCGCACAGGGTCCATCGGGTGAACATGCCACTTGAACCTGGTGTCGTGCAGCTGAGGCGTGGCAGTGCCGGCACCCTGATCGGTCTTAGTGCCGCAGTCATGTACATGGGGCGGGGCGTGGGGTTCGTCAGCGCAGAGATCGAAACCGCGCACCTCCTGGGGCCGCTTGGGTTCAATGACGCCGAACCGATTCCGGGGCGCGGCGTGGCGATACTGGGACCAGACGCGGAAACGATCTCTGGCGACGACCGGGCCGGTGGGCGACCGGACGGCTCCGCTGTTGACGAGAACTTCCTGCTTGCCCCCGTCCCGAACACTGGCTTGAGTCTGGTCGCGCATGCCGACATGGCCATGCTGAATGGCGCGCTGACATCCCCCCTGCTTCTGGTTGCGCTGGCTTTGATCTCGCTGCCGCTGGCCGGTGGGGTCGTCTACCTGCTGCGCCTGAGCGTCCACATCAGGACGCTGCAGGCCCGCTCCAGCAAGTCCAGCGAGCAGCGCACCCTGCTGCGCAGGCAGATCAAACGCCTGCAGCATGAGATCGACCAGCGTCTGACCTCGGAACAACAGCTCAGCCACCAGGCCAACTTCGATCAGCTCACCGGCCTGCCCAACCGGGGCCTCGCGATGGACCGGCTGGCCCAGGCGATCAAGTGGGCAAAGCGCGAGGCTCGCGGTGTGCTGGTGGTCTTCCTCGACCTCGACCGTTTCAAACAGGTGAACGACTCGATAGGCCACGCGGCAGGCGACGAGTTGCTTTGCGAGGCTGCCCAAAGGCTGCTTACACGGGTCAGGGAAAGCGATACCGTGTCACGATTGGGGGGCGACGAGTTCCTGGTGATCTGCACGGACGAACAGGCCCAGCCCGACTGGGAACGCCTCGCCGGGCAGCTGCTCAAGGTCTTGTCACAACCCTTCTACATTTCCGGGCATGAGGTCTTCGTCGGCGCCAGCATCGGCGTCGCCACTTATCCGGACGGCGGCGCAGAGCCGGAAACACTGCTCAAAAACGCGGATATCGCGATGTACGCCGCCAAGGAACGCGGCCGCAATCGCTACAGCTATTTCGACCCGTCGATGGACGCCTCGTCGGCGGAGACCTTACGTCTGGAACATCGGCTCCGGCATGCCCTGAAAAACCGTGAATTTCGGCTGGTATTTCAGCCGATCGTCGATCTCAGTTCGGGTGCCACGGTTGCGGTCGAGGCATTGCTGCGCTGGACCAGCGACGATCTCGGTTCGGTCGCGCCCGAGCGCTTCATCCCCATCGCCGAGGAGACGGGCCTGATCCACGAGATCGGCGAATGGGTCCTGGTCGAGGCCTGCAACACCCTGAGCACGATGCAGCCGCGAGCCGATTTTCGTGTGGCGGTCAATCTTTCGTCCAAACAGTTCGGCCGCCCAAGCCGCCTGCTGGACAGCACCTTGCGTGCCTTGCAGACGTCTGGATTGATGCCAAACCAGCTCGAACTCGAGATCACCGAATCGGTCCTGATGGACGACCGGCCCGAAATCACCAGTCTTATCCATCAACTGGATCGCATCGGCGTACGCCTTTCGATCGATGACTTCGGCACCGGGTACTCGGCACTGAACTACCTGCAGCGCTTCCCGTTCGACGTGGTCAAAATCGACCGCACCTTCACTCATCAGATACCGGGCAGTGAGTCCAATGCGTCACTGATTCGGGCGATCATCGCAATCGCCCAGGCGCTGGACCTCGAGGTGATTGCCGAAGGCATCGAGAACCGACAGCAGGCCGGCTTCCTGCTGGTCCAGCGCTGCCGGTTCGGCCAGGGAAGACTGTACAGCGAGCCGATGACCGCCGCGCAACTGGAAATTCATCTGAACGAAGCACGGGCACTGTCCGCCTGATTAGGGCCAGACTGGCCGGTGCGGAAAAATCGTGGTGTTATAACTGCGTGCAAAGATGACGAATGACGCCCCGATGCCGCAAGACACGCTGCAAGACCTGAACGCCCAATTGCTCGCCTTCGCCCGCGAACGCGACTGGGAACAGTTCCATTCACCGAAGAATCTGAGCATGGCACTGGCCGGCGAGGCCGGTGAACTGCTCGAGCACTTCCAGTGGCTGAGCGAGGAACAGAGCGCCGACCTGCCGGTCGGCAAGAAGGACCAGGTCGCGCTGGAGATGGCCGATATCCTGATCTACCTGATCCGCCTGGGTGAGCGCCTCGACATCGACCTGGTCGACGCAGTGTATCGCAAGATAGCACTCAACCAGGCACGCTACCCGGCTGAACAGGTACGAGGTGATGCGCGGCGAGCCGAAGAGTACGATCGGCCGCCGGACCCGACCGAAGGCTGATGCTGGGCGGGTGACGCGAGCACCCCGCGCGCGAATGCCGTCCGGGCCGCCGGAGCATTGCCTTTCCCCCGGCGACAGCCATGGCCTGGTCATCACCTCGCGGGCCCCTCGAGCAACGACAGCGCACGCCGAGACAGGTGGCGCAATCGCCACCAGAGGTTCGGCTGAACAGATCCCACCGCTGCAGCAGGCAGCGCCGCAGCACCCAACTGCCCGCCGACCAGCAGGGCGTCGGGGACGCGTCCGCGGATCGACTGCGCGACGCGCCCGGCCAGTCCCGGCTCGGCGGCCACGCTCACCCAAAGCACGTTGATGGCGTAATTGATATCGGCAAAGGCCACCTGCTCGCCGTAGGATTCGCAGACCTCGCGGATCAGCCGAACGGTCCGTTCGCGTGACAGCCCCGACCTGTCGCCCAGGCCCGGGATCCACATCATGAAGTCGGCCAGGCATCGGCCATCGTGCGCACGCGTCGGGGCCAATTTCCACAACGGTGGTGCCGGGCTCAGTGGGCGCACGGCATGCAATGCCCCGCTAGTTGGATTGTCTTTGTGCATCGCTAACTGCTGGTGCAGGATCCGACCGTGCGGTCGACGCTGACCCCGGCGCCGGAGTACTGGCCTTCCAGCGCGTCCAGACACTGCGTGCACCAGCGGCCAGGGCCGCTGGCCCCCGGCGAACGACAACCCAGGTCGCAAAGCAGATCGCAGGAATAATGCCAATAAAAACGATTCCAGCTGCCGGTATCGCCAATCAGGCCCTCGAGTATCACCTGACCGACCAGGTCAGTGCCGACCGGGGCATCGTCCGGCCAAGCCCCCGTCTGCTGCGCCATGCGCTCCGCGCTCAACTGTCTGTCCAGTTCCTCGACAGCAAAGTATTTCTTTGCCGAAACATCGGGTTGGGCCGCGCGTTCGGCGATCAAATGGGCGGCGGCGAAGGCCGCCTGTTCGCCACGTTGCTGGGCCTGTTCGCCATCCCCGGGCACTCCGTGGACGAAACCGGCCCCAAGACCCGCTCTCAGCGTCGACCAGGCCTCGACATCGCCGAGGGAGACAAGATCGATGGCCGCCTGGCTCCGGCGCCACCCACTCGCGTGGTCCTGCAGTCTGTTGAGTTCAGCCATGACCGGCCCGGCCCGGCTGCCGAACTTCGCGAGTATCGTCGCGTTCAGGCCCGCGGCATCGCGGGACTGCAGCCCGGACGCGAGCAGCTCCTCCATGCGCGCAATCAGGGTCCTTGCGCCACGCTGGTAGCCGGAACCGACCATGTCCTCGTAGAGTTTCACGGTCACTTCGTTCAGCTTCAGTCGCTGCCGCCAGTGATCCGGTGGACTCTTCAGCGCCTGGATGACCGTGTCTATGATGTAGTCCCAGTCCCCGTCCTTCACCGTGATATATCCACGGTCGAGCGAGCCGGTGAGCAGGTCGAGCGCCTCGATCAGGATTTCAGACTCCCACCGGCTCGGCCGCTCGAAATACTGCCGCATCAGACTGCGGCGCGCGGCGACGAAGTCCCGGGCCATCTCGCCCGAGACCCTGGTCTGCATAGACGTGCCCGCGCCACCCGCCAATTGCAGGTCGCGACGCATCTTGTCGAGTTCCAGCGCCGTCTGCCGCATCACCTCGAGGTCTTTGAGATTATCGTCGAGCGTGTCTTTGATGGTCTGGACGTAGCGTTCTGTATCCACCTTTAGCGTCGCGGTCTCCGACTTGAGCTTTTCCACCTCGGAGAGGCTGCTGGAGAACTGCTGTTTCCAGGTTTCCGACATGTCGGAAACAGTTTGCTCAACCACGTAATCAATCTTGTCGAAGCCGAAGAAGGTCGCCACGGCGCCGCCGCCGAGGACCATGAGCCCGACAATCGAGCCGATGCGCACCAGGTTGGTCCAGTGCTGATCGGCCGTTTCCTGCATATGCCTGGCCTGATCGATCGTCGACTCCGCCCGCTTCTTGGATTCCTCGCAGATGGTCTTCGCCGAATCCAGTTGTGCCGATACGGCTTGCTGCAGGCGCGGCAGCACATCGCCGTATATCCGATCCGAGAAATCGCTGACCACACTCTCGGCTTGCCTTAGCCGCTTTGCCAGCACCGCCAGCAGCTTCAGCGCCGCTTCCGGGTTGCGCGCCACTTCTTTCAGGAACGCCTCGCGGCTTATCTCCACGACAGTGCAGTCGACCGCGGCCACCACGGTGGCCGAACGCGGCGAACCATCGAACAGCGCAAGCTCCCCGAACAGTTCGTCTGGCAGGATCTTCGACAGACGCAGAGGCTCGGCGCCTGGCTTCTCGATCAGCGCCTCGGCCGCCCCGTCCTTCATGATAAACGCGGCCGTACCGGCCTCGCCCTGGCGCACGATGCGGTCATCCGCCGCAAAATGGCGTTCCTCGGCGGTCCGGGCCAACAAATCGATCTCCTGATCACTCAGTCCGGACAGTACCTGCAGTCCGCGCAGAAACTCTTTCATGGCCGCCTCACAGCATTATTCCGGGCCGTTGCCGCGCCGCCCGGAGAAACCGCGCAACCCAGACCCGCGGGGGCCCTTTGATACTGATCGACATATCAGCTCACTGGGCCCCGCCGGCCTGGTCTGGCGCATCGGCAACATCCACCCCCGGTACCGCGACAAGCTCCTGCAGTTTGAGTTCCTCCGCAACCTGGTAGATCGCCGCGCGCTGGGACTCGACCCAGGCGTGCAGAAATACCGTCCGACAACCCCTCGTGTGCTCCATCTGCTGCTTTACGGTAGTGAGGATCGATTTCACGACGGCCAGCTGGTCCAGATCCGTTGCGAACGAACCCAGCATCGGCAGCAGGATGGTCTCGAGCTTTCGTTCCTCGGCCTGCTCGGCAAACGCATCGAACACGCCACGTACGCAGTCGTCGATGGCCTGTTTACCCATGCTGTAGCCGTCACCGGCCGTTCCAGCGGTCCCCGCGACGTGAAACACCGCTTTAACGCCGTGCTTGGCGAGCCCGTGCGTATTTGTCGGAATCACGGTACCCGGCGCCACAGGCAGGACGATGTTGCGGGTGCGAATCTGTTCGTCGAGGTCCTCTCGCAAGAAGTCCTGCAACAGTCTACCGCCGGCCGACTTCCCGGCATCCAGGTAACGCAGCTTGCCCGACATCGAGGTCGCGAAAAAATTGTCGAGCTGGAAATAGGTGTTCTCCAGGCTGACGATGGCATCCACGCTTAGCTCGTCCAGTTTGTAGTTGGTGGCGAGTTGGAAGATATCACCGGTCACGATCGTGATCCGGCGCTCCGGGTCGGACGGCAGGGCAAAGCTGCGGCCGACCGCAACCGGCAGGATCTCTGGCTGCGCCTGTTCGATCAGCCTGCGCAATTGCTGTTCGGTTTTCAGCTTGGGGGCAAATTTGAACTGTTCGAACAGGCCCGGGGCGGTCCAGCCGCGATTCGCGATTTGGTCCAGCTGTTTTTCCATCAGCTTGGCATAGACTCGGTCGACCACCAGCGGCTTGATCGGCTGCAACTGGTACTCGATGGTCCGCAGATCTTTGACGTCGAAGGGTAGCGTCTGCCCCTTTTCGACCAGCAATACCGTCGGCCGCGCGGCGCACTGCGCGACCGCAAGTTCGTAGAATACGTTGGGGTTGAGGCCGGTGAGTACCACCACGCAGACATCGGCATGGAAGATCTCTTTGAACATCTGCTCGGTAATCCGGCCAGGCTCGGAGATCTGGTCGGAGCGTACCGGCTCGATTCCGAATTTTTTCAGCGCCGGCTGGATGATGAAACGATAGACATCGTCGGCGTGGTCGCGAACCGGCGAATCGGCCGGTCCGATCGGACTGATGACGAAACATTTCCGGCTCTGCTGCATCGCTGTGCTCCTTGGGCCCATCCTTAATCTAGCGTCTGTTGCTGCGTCACGGACGTGGGCCTGGCGTCCGCCCCCACTTGCCCAAATGCTTCCAGCACGGGCTTGCGCGCTTAACTTCAGATTTTACTTCACGAAATGATAGCGGGTTTGGCGGCCCTTGCGACCCGCCCTTGGGATCTGGCGAATCAGGCGTCCATGTGACATTTCGCACACTGCCTGAACGTACTTTGTCGCGGGCGGCGGCAGGGTGCTGATCTAGACTTCTTCTCAAGCAATGACGCGGCCTGCGATTCGACAGACAGGTCCCAAACGAACACAACGAGATGATTTCAGGAGGATTTATCATGAACATGAACGCAAAACTCTGGTGGATGGCACCGGCCCTGCTGCTCACGACCACACTGGCCCAGGCCGGCGGCGTACGCATGTACGGACAGGGTGAGATTCCGCAGGCGAGTGAAGTCGCGGACATACTGAGCGGCGGGGCCCCACAGATGCGTCGCCCGAAGATGCGCGGCATCAGCCTCGATCCGTCTTTCCAGGCTGAAACCAAGATGAACCAGGACCTGCAGAAGATCGCCAAACCTGCGAGCGATGCGATCGGGCTGCCGGTGGAGTTCGCGTTCAATTCCTCCGAGATCGCGCCCGACTACAAGGCTCAGCTGGACGCAGTGGCCGAAGGCATCAAAATGACAAACGGTGTGTCCGTGGTCGTGGAAGGCCACACTGATGCTCACGGCCCCGAGGCGTACAACGCAAACCTTTCGTTGCTCCGCGCCGAAGCGGTCAGAGAGTACCTGGTTAACAGACATGGCATAAGCGTCTCGCAGCTGGTCGTCAAAGGCTATGGCGAGCAGACGCCGATCGAGGCCTCAGATCCGTTTGCCCCGGCAAATCGCCGAGTGCAGTTCCGCGCCGCCCGCTGACACCCGGGCAGTCATGCTCGCCGCCACTGGAGATCGATAGATGAATCTGTACGCACACCGCATGCGCTCGATGCTGATCGCCCTCTCGGTCGTCGGAGTAGTCGCTGCCAACCCGGGCCTGGTGAACGACGCCCATGCCGACAGCGTCGGCCGGGTGACGGTGATGGAGGTGGATCAGGTGCGAGACGCGGCCAGTATTTCCCGAGCCAAGGCACGGTACAGGTCTCAGACCGCCGGTCAGGAGAACTCGGGCGGCGGGAGCTTCTCCAGCGGATGCAGCGATCTCAATATCGGAAACGTCGACACCAGCGTCGGCCAACGGGCGCCACGCAACGTCACCGTGGTGATCGAGGGACCGGTCATTCAGGAAAACAACTGTCGCTGAGTCGATAACAAAGCAACCCGACCAAACAGGACCAGACCATGGTTAGACTGACAACACATACCCGCGCATTCCTGGCGGCCCTGCTCTGCACATCCGTGATCGGGTGCACACCGGTGAAACAGGATGTGAAAGAGGAGCTGCCGAAGCTGATCAAGGCCCCTGAGGAGGCCCCGAGACGCACCATCACGAACTTCTCCAGCGCACTGCGCTGTATGGACAAGCTGATGATCAGCTACGGCGTCTATGACGTCTCGATGTTGGTAGAGGACATCCGTGACAGCACCGAGAACGTAAAAGTCGGCGCTAAAGACATGCTGATCTCGGCCATCTCGGAGATGACCAGGCGCAGCCACGCGATTCGGCTGATCGCCTACGGTAACGACTCCGGCAATCTGGTCTCGTTCCTGTTGACCGCCAACCAGACCACGCCCTACGCGGTGATTCCGCAGTACGACATCCGCGGATCGATCAGCCAGCTGGATCAAAGCGTCGCGGCCAAGGACGTGGCGGGCGGGCTGAGTATATCGGAGGTAGGCATCGGCGGGGCCAAGACGGCCAATGCCTCGGTCATGGCGCTGGACCTCGCCGTGATAAACACCAAGGATTATTCGGTGATACCGGGCGTGGTGTCGAAGAACACGATCGTCATCTTCAAAGAGGGCAAGGGTTTCGATTCGGACGCCTCTATCGGGAAGTTTGGCGTGAACTTCAGCATGAATCTCACGCGCTCCGAAGGTGACGCGCAGGCGCTGCGCAATCTGATCGAGCTGGCGAGCGTCGAGCTGGTGGGCAAGCTGACCAAGACACCCTACTGGGCCTGTCTCGGGATAGACCCGGAAAAGATCGAGATCCAGAATGAGATGCACGACTGGTACTACAATCTGGTGGCCGACCAGCAGATCGTCCAATATTTCCAGTTGCACCTGGGCAACCGCGGCTTCTACAAGGGCGCGGCCGATGGCCGCTACAGCCCCGAGCTGACCCAGGCGGTCAAGAACTACCAGCGCGGCTTGCGTATGGAGCCGACCGGTAATATCGATCGCGAGTTATTTGACGCGCTGTTGAACAAGCCGGTCCCGTCAATGCAGAGTGCCACCATCGCCGCCATCCCGGCAGCAGCAGCGGCACCAGTAGCGGCGTCCGCACCAGCAGCGGCTTCGGCACCAGCAGCGGCTTCGGCACCGGCCAAGGCGGCGGCACCGGCCAAGGCTGCGGCACCGGCCAAGGCTGCGAACCTGGACATCCGCCTGGCCGGCACCTCGGCCGAGACGCTGAACCGGGGCCAACAGTTCGCCGTCACCGTCCGGCCGGACCGCGACGCGCATGTGTTCTGTTACTTCGCCGCCGAGGACGGCAGCATCCAGCGTTTTTTCCCGAACCGTTTCA
>Ga0316198_10000495_pt1 | contig 20741 bp, 14 predicted proteins | sample OudBieAanoxic_MG_FD_204935 | JGI IMG/M metagenome (GOLD analysis project Ga0316198, IMG submission 204935) | Coastal sediment microbial communities from Oude Bieten Haven, Netherlands - site A anoxic | ecosystem: Environmental > Aquatic > Marine > Coastal > Sediment | place: Netherlands...
ATGACCGGCGCGACGAGGATCCGATCGCCCATCATGAACTGATCGTCCTGACGCTCCTTCGAGCCGGGCGCTTCTGGGAAGTGAAGCACCGGATGCCGCACCACGGGCCATCCGTGATCGCGCGCCTGCGCGACCAGCGTGTAGCGCCGACTACGACCAGGTTCGCGCGCTTCAGCTTGGCTTCTTCCGCGAAGTGCGCAGCATCGCGGCCGCCTCGACACCGAGCGAGTGTGCCGTGCTGCTCACTTGGCACGTCGTGAAGTGGAACGGGTGAGCCGGGTGGGCGGCAGGTGCCCAGGTGTCGCCGTCCCGGGCTCGAAGACCATGGCGGTGCCTGACAAGACCGCTGGCCTTGGAGCGCTGTTCCGACACCCGGACCGCGTGTCCGCGTGTCCTGCCACCCCTCGATGCTCACCAGCCGCTTGGCTCACACCGCTGGCCACCGTACAGTGGCGCCGATCCGACGCGCCGCTGGCATCACAGATGCGGCGCACCGATCAGAAGGAAACGGTCCATGCAAGAATCCGTCCTCAACTACATCCGAGCCCAGCTGCACGAAGGCCAACTGAAAGACAAGACCGTGCTTGAAGTCGGCTCCTACGATCGCAACGGCAGTGCCCGTCAGCATATCATCGACATGGGCAGCAAGACGTACACCGGCGTCGACCTGGAGCTCGGGCCCTGCGTGGACGAGATCTGCAACGCCGAAGACGTGGTCAAGCGCTTTGGCGAGAACGCCTTCGACGTCGTCATCTCGACGGAGGTGGTGGAGCACGTACGCGACTGGCGCACGGTCGTCGAGAACCTGAAGCGGGTGGTCAAGCCCGGTGGGTTGCTGCTCGTGACCACGCGCTCGCGCGGCTTCAACTACCACGCCTTTCCCACCGACTACTGGCGCTATGAAGTCAGCGACATGCGCGAGATCTTTGCCGACTTCGACATCGTCGACGTGAGTGACGATCCCGGTCCGCCCGGCGTGTTTGTCATCGCGAAGAAGCCGACCGAGCCGCGCCCGGCAGTCGACCTGTCCCAGATCGCGCTCTACTGCATCATCGTGGGGGGCCGAGTCCTGGACTTCACGCCAGCGCAGGCACGGACATGGAAGATCGAGTGGGTGGTGCGGCGTGCCATGGGGCGGCTGTTCCCCAAGCGAAAAGCACAGTGGACCGAGGTCCTTTGAGAGCCTAGTAACTATGAACGCCCTTTGAGGTTCGCGTCCCAGGCGACATAACAAGCTAGTACCGCGAAATTCGGCGCTCATCGTCCTCCCGATGGGCTAAGAGGCCCCAGACATCACCGCCCTCGAGGCGCCCAGGCCTGTCAGAACCGCACAAACACGTCGAACTCGGGCGAGATGGAGCTCAGCACCGAAGCCGGGACCACCAGGCCCGCCGGCTCCACGAAGAACGCCCCGTAGCCGACGCCGAGTCGGATGTTGGCGCGGGTCCAAGAGAAGACCGCTCCGGGGATGACGGCGAACGCGTTGTTGTCGAGGATGTCGGCCTGGATTCCGATGGTGGCCCCCGTGTCTTCGTCGACGACGATCTCGCCGCGGACGACCGTTTGGCTCACGTAAGGGAGCCATCGCGTCGTTAGTGTGAGCGCGACTACCCGTGACAAGCGCCACTCGAACATTCCGTAGATCTGGAGCATATCGACGACGGCGCTTCCGCTTATATCGCCTTCGAAGGGACGGGTGCCACCGGTTGCTTGCGTCGCGGTGTACTGTCCTCCGATGTGGATGCTGACACGCGAGCTGATCCGCACCGATGACGTGACGTTGATGGGATAAACGAGCCAGTTGACCGTACTAAACTCTGCCTCCGTCGTGCAAAGCTGACCGTCCGGATTGAGCATTGGGTTCGTGCAGGACGACACGCGACCCCAGAGAAACTCGACGGACACGCTGAGCGCAAATCGGTTCCGATTGATTAGGGTCGACTTGAACCCGATGTTCGGCGAACCGATCGTCTCAAATTCCTCGAGAAAGAGACCCGCAAGCCAGGGCAGGGTGTACGTCGAGATCTCCAAATACTTGAAGATCCCGTAGCTGAGCTTCATCGCTCCCAGGCGAAACTCTCGACGTTCGAGGCTATACGCCGTGGTGTCGAGAAGCCGCTCCTTGTACGTGTGATACGCGCGGGCCTTCGATGGCACCGCGGTTCTGCGGTTCACGTGGAAATGGGGCCACCTCAAGTCGGTGCCCTATGTGCCAATGGAGAGCGCCCCCGAGAGAGCCACCGACTGGTACACCGAAGAGGAGCGCGACCGGCTCCTCGCCGGCATGTTCGAGATGGTCCCTCAATGGTACGCGTTCTTCTACCTGACGACCCGGCTTGGTCTTCGCACGGGCGAAGTCTATGCGATCGCGCGAGATCGAATCCGCGATATTCCTCCGGAGCTCATCATCGATCGGGCGGTGCAGCGGGGCAACAAGGAGCGGCCTGCGATGCTCGGGCCGCGCAAGAACAACAAGCTGTTGACCCTCGCCCTCACCGAGGACGTGGTCGACGCCATTCGCTGGCACATCCAGCAAGGGTACGCGGGTCCGGAGTTCCTGTTCAGCAAGGACGGGCGCTTCCCCACGCGCATCTACTCCCACGCGCGGCCCGTACGGATCGTGCAACGAGCCCTCGGCCTCCGAGAGATCGGTCACCATCAGGTCGGTCGACACTCGGTGGCCAGCCAAGCCGCGACTGGAGGTCACTCCATCAAGGCGATTCAGGCGCTGCGAATGCGGCAACCACCCAAAATCACAACGCAATCGCCCCCGCCAATTAAGAAAAGGGGCGCCCCGGCACGGGACGCCCCTTTTGGAAGTTCGCTGGCCACGCAACGAGCGGTGCTCGTCGCTTGGTTGTGTGTGCGCAAATACGTTGCGTACACCACGACCGCCTCTGTCTGGATTTCGAGCTCGAGGCTCGATGGCGGGCCTATTCAGCCTCGCTAGCTTTGCGCGACACGTTTCGGCGCGATGCATTCCCCGTCGGGAAGCCTGCTGACCCTCCGCGTGAGTGATTGGACTCACTGGAAGAGCTTTGACCGACCCGTCCCGTGCGCTGACGTCGTACCCCTTGGCTTGAGGGCCTGGAGATACCGAAGGTTCTGCGTAGGTCGCCCTACACTCTTCCTACGGACAGAGTCCCATCGACGATTTGGGTTTAGCAAATCGTCGTGATTGGACTCCGCGACGACTCTCGTCGTACCTGAACCCGCGGCTTTCGGCTCGCCGTGGGCGAAGTTGGGATGCGCTTCATGTGGATCCGATGTCTCATGCCGCCCTGCGCCCCACTACCGGTTTTGATGCCGTGTGCAGTGGAGCCGCGCAGCACGATCAGGCCGACGCGTGCAATCCAGAGTTTTAGTTTTCAAAGATGGGCACCCGAACCTCGTGGGATTACCGTCACCGGCTCCGAACCGGCGTCCGACGGTGAGTCGACGCTTTCACCTCGTCGCGCTCACTCAGGCGGGCCCTCGTTCCGCCGAAGCGGTCGAGCACCGAACCTGTGACACGCCGTCGCGGTGCACCGAGAGCTCCAGTGCCTGTTGCTCTCGGTATCCGCCTAGAACCTTCGCGGCCGCCGTGTGGTGAAACAGAGCGGCGTCCCAGCTCGGGCGCGCCTTCGACCGACATGCCCCGCGTCGACGGCCCTGACCAGAGCTTTCGCTCGGCTCGGACCCACGCATCAGCACATCGGTTTGTGCAATCCTCACGACCCACGGACACGCTTGGCGCGCAGTTTGCGCCAACCCGACTGCGTGACCTTGCGGCCCCGCTTCTGACTCCCGTGAGAGTGAGAAACGACAGCTTTCGCTGCCGTCGTCAAAATGGGTTGATTCAAAGAACGTCCAAGCTCGCTGTCGCGAACTTCCGACCCCTTTTGTCACCGATCCGCCGAACTAGATCAACGAAATTCGGCTGTGGAAAATGCGATTAATTTTCCACAAGCAGCGCACGTTTTCCCCGACGTATCCACACGCAGACCCGAAGCCCGGTGGAGGTCGCGACGCGGCCTCTTTACGGGGTTTTCAGGGAGACCCGGGCGGAGCTGTCACGCTTAGCACGGACGTGGTCATCGGAATCGCTGCGGGCGCGGTCGTCGGCATACCCGATTCGGTGGCGGCTTCTGCAGATTCCGCAGTGGTCGTGTCGGGCCCGAGAAGCTCGGGGCCCTCCGGCGGAGGCGGCGGCACCCAATCAAACGGCATCTCACGTGGCGTCACCGTGCCGTAGCGGTCGATGCTCACCCACATGCCATCTGGCATCACGTATGCCCCTACATCCTTGTCGTACCGCGGCAGCGCGACTTCGATTGGCTCTTTGACCTTGCCGCGAACGCGCCCCTCCATAACTTCGACCGGCAGCGGCTCGTCGAGCACGAAGTTGTAGCCGCCCTTGTCGAACTCCATGACGTAGAGCTCTTCCTCGTACTCGAACTCGCGACGGTACTCCATCGGTTGCGAGCCGTACCGCGTGTGTGGACGGTGCTCGAGCACGAACGACATCAGGCGCACCGCGATGTGATTGTGCATGCGGTGGCACCCATGGGAGTGGCGGCGCATGATGCTCATGTAGTCGACCGAGCCGTGGGTTCGTATGCCTTCGTCGCCGCCGAGCTGCATCTCACCGTCACGGCCTCGGTAGTACTTGCGGTGGTATGCGGCAACCAGGCCATAGGCCGACGCGTAGCTCGGGCCGGTCGTGTGGTAGTCGACCTCGTAGTACTCCTCGCCGCGCTTTCGGCGCTTCGACAACATCACGCCGGGCGGCGTGCTTTCAGGCGGCACCCAAATCGGCGCTGCCGAGATGCGGCTCCAAACGCGCTTGCCCACGGGAGAGCCCTTGTAAGCAAGCATGACGTTGCCTTCGATGAACTCGCCGCGCCAACCGCCCACGGTCGTGCCGAAGCGAGCCAAGGGAATCTTTTGATCGTTGTAGTTGACGAAGATCGTCAAACGGGGGCGGCGCGCCACCGGCTGCGAGCGCTTGCGCCCTTCTTCATCAAACGGAAACTCGAACCAAACGTCGCCCCGGTCGATCTCGACTAGGAGGTCCATCGAGTCGCTGTAGTACGGTGGCAGCTCGACGCCGCGAAGCGCGATCGTCTCATGCGCGGGAATCTCGCCCAGCGATTGAAGCCAGGCGTATGTCGATTCCGGCGTCTGCAGACCGAAGGCCTCGATCACCCGCTCGCGAAGCTCCGCTTCGAAGTTCGGTATCTGGCGCTGCTCGCCGCTCTCGGTGGTGTACGTGCGCGGCTCATCATCGCGCTTGGTGGACGTGCTTCCGTCTTCGATGACCTCGGCCGCGTGCATCGCGCGCTCGGTCAGCACGCGAATCACGGCTTCCTGCTCGGTCTCGGCGGGCGTCTTCTGAAGCACCGCCAGTGTGTCGTTTCCGATGAAGCCCCAGCCGTACACGCGATGGCGTCGCTCGAACTCCGCGAGCGCCTCGTGCGTACGCCAATCGAAGAGGCCGGGCGTGTACGCGCCGCGCCCTTCGAAGAATCCCTCACACTCGAGCCGCGCCTGCGCCGCCGCAATCGCCTCGTACTCGGGCGCGATCTTCCGGTATTCCTCGACCCTGTCCCATTCCTCGTCATCGGTGACGTGCTCACGGGTGATCTGGTCGAGGCTCTCGACTTGGGCGCGCGCGACCAGCGCCTCCATCTGGGGCTTGAAGCGCTTGTAGCGGTTCACGCGGCGAGTCGGCCGATAGCCCTTCTCGTACGCAAGAAACCCATCAAAGCCGCGAAGCGTCTCTAGGTCGAGCGTCTCGGCACAGCCGAGCGCCTGCACCTCGGCGAAGCGCTCCCGCAGCAGCGTCAGCGTCGGCAAGATGCCGTAGAGCTCGAGGTATTGGTCCTTCTCAGCGCGGTAGCCATGCCGATCCGCCGGGAACTCGCCCCGAGCGAGGGCCAAGTACGTCGAGCGGTACTCGCTCGGCTTGGGCTCCTCTTCAGGCGATGACGCTTCTGTGAGGATGTACGGGGTCCACTCCTCGCCGAGGTCGAGCAACAAGTTCCCCTGCGCATCGGCCCTCGCCGCGTCGACCTGGCCGTCGGACCGGCCCCCCGCCCAGAACGCGACCGGGTCTTGCATGACCTCCGGCTCACCCTCGGCCACCGGCTTTGGAAGGCGCTTCGACCTCTTCGCATCGCCCTCGCGAGGTGCGGTGGATGGATCCTGTTTCGACGCGCAGCCGTAGAAGGCTCCGCACGCGAGAATCATCATTAGTACTAGGCGCAAGTGTGCCACGATTTAAGCACCTTGGGGCTGAACGAGACGCGACGCAAGTTTCAGACGCACCAGGCTGGACGTACCCATAGGGGGACGTGCTAGATGGCGCGTGGATGGGCGTTTTCGATCGGCGCAAGGTAGGTCTCGTCCTTACTCCGACACTCTTTGTAGTGACGTGGTTTGCCCCCTTCGGCCTCGAGCCGCGCTCGCAACATCTGGCCGCCGTGTTCGCGGCCGTTATCGTCGCGTGGGTCACCGAGGTCATGCCGATCTCCGTGACCGCGCTCTTGATCGCGCCGGCCATGATCGTCGTCGGCGTCACAGATAGCCGCGCAGCGTTCGCCCCTTACGCCGACCCACTGATCTTCTTGTTCATCGGCGGCTTCTTCATCGCGCGGGCCATGACCCGGCACGGGCTCGATCGTCGCATGGCCCGTTCTTTGATGACGATGCGACTGGTACGTGGCGCCCCGGTTCGCATTCGGATGGCGTTCATGATGACGGCGCTGGTGTTGTCGATGTGGATAAGCAACACCGCGACCGCAGCAATCTTGATCCCGATTTTGCTCGGTACCCTTCCCGAGGAGCACGATGCGAACGCCGGAAGCGTCCTGGCCATCGCCTATGCGGCGTCCGTAGGAGGCATGGGCACCCTGATCGGCAGTCCGCCGAACTTCATCACGGTCCGTTTCCTCCAGGAGCAGGCGGGCGTCGAGTTCGACTTCGTCCAGTGGATGGGCGTCGGCATCCCAGCCGCTCTCGCGCTGGTCGTCGTGGTCGGTTTCGTCCTTCAATGGCTAGCGCCCCCACCACCCGCCGAGACGAACGTCACGGTGGTGAGCTCGCCCTGGTCTTGGGGCGAAAAGGTAACGGCTGCGTGCTTCGGGCTCGCGGTCGCCGGCTGGACGATTCCGGGTATCATGCGGGCGGTCGGCGCTCCTTACGCGGCCGAAGTCGCGCGCGCCCTGCCCATCGGTGCAGTAGCGATTCTCGCCGCGGCACCGCTATTCCTTTTTAGGGACGAGGATGGAAAGACGCCGGTGCTCCCTTGGCACGACGCGGCCCGCATCGACTGGGGCCTGATTCTCCTGTTCGGCGGTGGATTGTCCCTCGGTGCGCAGATGTTCGACACCGGCCTGGCGGCCGAGATCAGCCGGTGGTTTTTGGCGATCACGGGCATCAGCTCGCTCTGGGGCCTCACCGCGGCGCTCATCGTATTCACCGTCTTCTTCACGGAAGCCTGCTCCAACACTGCGTCGTCGAACATGATCGTCCCGCTTGCAATCGCGGCCGCCATCGAGCTCGACGTGTCACCCCTCCCGCCCGCACTCGCCGTTGGCTTGTCGGCGAGCTGCGCGTTCATGCTGCCGATCGCGACGGGTCCGAACGCTGTCGCATATGGGACGGGCTTGCTGCAGCTCCCCCAGATGATGCGAGTCGGCTTCCTGCTGAACATCGTTGCCGCACTGACTCTACTCGCAGTGCTGTACGCCTTGAACACACTGCACGGTTGGGGTTAACGGCATGCCGATTTGTTGAGGCCCTCCGCAAGGGTGACTCACACTTACATTTCCCCACTTAGCGAGAGGCAACTATGGGAACCGTCCCCTTCCTGCTGAATCAACTCCGCCCGCTCGACAAAGGCGGGGCAGCCCTGACTCAGGCCGCGGCATCGATCGCGCTGTCACATGGTCAACCGCAAACGATCGTCGACGTCCTGCACGGTCGCGCGTTTCGTTTCTACTCGGAAGGCATTCGCCAGTACCTCGCGATCCGCACCGGCTCTACCGAGCGAGCAGACCACTACCTCTCGAAGCTCCGCGCATTCGTCGCAAAGACCGAGAGCAATGATCTGATCAAAGCTCCGGGCGTTCGCGCGCGCCTGTACCGCGCGGCGCGCGGATACCTGCACAACCAGAGCCGGCCACACGATCCTCCAAGCAGGGAAGACCTCGAACAGCTGCCGTGGCGCGCCCTCCCCTCGGCGCACTTGTCGATCAGCCCGCTCAACGAGCTTCGCTTCGAGCTGAGCAACACAGAGTCGGAGCTGTTGGAGCTTCGCCACGCCCGCGAGCTGAGCATCGAAGAGCTCGCCTTCGTGTACGGTGAGTCGAAGGATGTGATGCAGAGACGCATCGATGCGGCGACCGCGCACGCATGCACGCTGCTGGAAGGACATGGCATCCGGGACGGCGAGCGTTTCGGGCGCATCATCATCGAAGCGTTTGCTCTCGAGGCCGCGCCCAGGACCCGCGACGACGAACGCGAAGGCGTCCAGCCGCTTCCGAGCGGAACGATCGTTGGAAGCCGGTACGCCATCGAGACTCGTGTCGGCTTGGGGGCATTCGGCGACGTGTACCGAGCCAAGGACACCGAGGTGCCGGGTCACGTCGTCGCGCTGAAACTGCTGCACCAAGCGGCTCATTCGAAGAGCGCAAAACAATCCGCGCTCCGCGAGCTTCGCCTGATCGCCTCCGTGTTTCATCCGTCGATCGTGCAGTTCAAGGACCACGGCTGGTTCGAGGAGCGCCTCTGGTTCGTCATGCCCTGGTACGACGGCGAGACGCTCGAGTCGCGCCTGCAGCGTGAGCCGTTGAGCCGCGCCGAGGCGCTCAAGATCTTTCAGCCACTCGCACGCGCGCTCGCCGCCATGCACGCCGCCGGGGTCCGCCACCAAGACGTAAAGCCAGAGAACATCTTCCTCGCGCGCATCCCCGGGTTTGGTGAAGAAGAGGTCACGCCCGTGCTCCTCGATCTGGGCGTCGCCGCAACGGAAGCAGAGATGGTCGTTGCGGGAACGCCGACGTACTTCGCGCCCGAAGTGGCCGCTCAGTTCGCCTCGCTCGAGCAGAAGCCCGCGGTGAGTAACAAGGCCGACGTGTTTGCGCTGGCCCTGTCCCTTCGCAATGCGCTCGAGCCCGAGACACAAGAGGACGTCGCCGCCGGAGCCGTGGACACCTTCATCGAGAAGCGTTCAAACGCAACCCCCAGCGCACCAACGCGCCGACCGTTGAAGTACCTCAAGCCTTCGTTCGACCGCTGGCTGAGTCACGAAGCCGACGTTCGCCCGACGGCCGATGAGCTCGTGGATGAGCTCTCCGTGCTCGCGCTGCCCGAAGAGCGCCGCGCGCGCGTCAAGACGATCCTCCGTTGGACGATTCCGATGGCGCTCGCGCTTCTCGGCGCGTCAGGCGCGGCCGTCACCGTGTTCTACCAGCAAGCCGAGACGCAACGTGAAGTCGCACAGCAGGCTACGCTCACGGCGTCTGGCCTTCGCCAGGACTTGGCCGACACGCGCGAGATCGCCGAGCAGCTCGAGCTGCGATACGAGCAGAGCCGCCTAACCCGCACCGAGCTCGCCAAGCGTCTGGCACGAACCGACGGAAAGGTCGCCGCGCTTCGCAACGAGCTCAAGGACGAAGAGCGACGTCTGATGCGTACGCGTGAGAAGCTCGCGCAGAACCGTCAGGAAAAGGCCACCATCGAGCAGCATCTGTCCGAGACGGAGCGCGATCTTTCAGCGACCGAGCGCACGCTCTCCACGACGAACCAGAAGCTCACGTCCACTAGCCAAAAGCTCCTCGCAGAAGAGGAGCAGACGAACCGGTTGGAGCGTAAGCTCGAGCGCGCTGGTGAGCGCCTTCTCGAGCTCCAAGGCGAGATCGCGGCGCTCGACGCCCGCTTGGACGCCGAAGCCTCGAAGACCGACGATCTTCAGGATGCCGTGGCGAAGGCGGTCGCTGCCCGAAGCCGCGCCGAGCTCGAACTCGAGTTCGCGCAGGAGGAGCTCGAGGCGCTCAAGCGCCGTGCCGCCACTCCTCACGCGCCCGAGCCCGACTCGGACCCGAGCGCCGGCGAGACCACTCCGGATAGCTGACGCCCGTGAAGCACCCGCTCGCCCAGATCGAGCCACGTCTACTTGGCTCGCTCACGATCAGGTTTGGCGGCCTGCTCGTATTCGCGACCGCGTTGATGATGTTCGTCGACGTGCCGCTGCAAAGCGATGCCTCGCCAAATGGGATCGTGTCCTTCGAGCTGGCTGGCACACCTCATCAGGCGCTCCGAATGTTGCTCGAGTGGAAGAGCCGAGACGCGCTCGGATACGCGCGCCTCAGCCTGATCGTCGACTTCGTCTATCTGCTCATCTACGCCCTGTTCTTTTCGTCGCTCGCGCTTTGGGTAGGCGCTCGACTCGGCGACGAGAAGTGGAGCGTGCGCTCGGCCTGGGCCGTGACCCTCGCAGCCGCGTTCGACATCCTGGAAAACGGCGTTCTCCTCTATGAGCTCAACCGTTTCACGTCTCCGTCGCCGTACCCACAGGTGGCCGCGTCCTTCGCGTTGACGAAGTTCGCGCTAATCGTGGCATCAGCGGCGTATGGATTGGGTGGCGCGGTAGTGGTCGTGGCGCGGCGTCAGCGACGGCCTTTGTAGCCCATCATGTCCTGCATCGCGGACTCACTCATCTCGGCGATCTCCGCTTCTTCAGCGATGCGCTCGGCGCAGTCTTCGCAGACCTTGATGCGCCGCCCGTCCGCCTTCACGGATAGGAGCTCATCCACCTCGTCGTCGCAGGATCGGCAGGTTGGCATGGCGCCTATCTCGCTCGTGGAAGCAGCCGCCCCATCGAGGGGAGCACGATGTTGTTGCGAAGCGACTTCACCGCGCCGCCAAGCCCACCCGGGAGCGCGCGAAAGGCGATATCGATGTGCTTCGTGTCGGACTCCACGCCGTGCAAGGTGACGAACGAAGTGAGCAGCGAGACCGCGCGGCGAACGAGGGGGTTCTTCCCGATGTTCGGATCGCGCATCAGATCGAGCACGATTCGGTTGCCATTGGCCTCCGCGAGCACCGGCGAGCGGTTCGGCATGAAGTTCACGAGCGTGCCCGGATTCGAAAGATCGAGGGCACCCGATTTGATGAGCGCGGCGACCGGCGAATCCGACTCTCCGTTGAGCTTGAGCTGCACGTCTTCGAGTCGAAGCGCCACCGTGAGCTCCTCGTCGTTGAAGACGACGCGTTCTACGTAAATGATGGCGCCCGCACGGAGGGGCGTGTTCATCAGGTCGACGTTGCCACCGAGACGAATCCCGGGTGGAACGGAGTCGAGCTGAAAATCCTCGACCTTGCCGCTTCGCTCGGCCTGTTGACCGAGCCACCGGAGGGCGGCCACCGGAACTCCAAAGCGCAGGCCTAGGGCACTACGAACGGCACGGCCGATTTCCTCGGGGTGCGTGCGCAAATAGGAACGAACCGCGTCGACTGTCTCTTGGGGTGTGGGCATGACCGGGGGAGTCTAATGTTCGCGGCGCCCCGCGTAAACGGTCAATTCCCCTCAGCCACCGCGGGACCGCAAAAACCGCGGCCGGTGCCGAGGTCGATGCACACGAGACCGCCTGGACACTGATTGGCGATCTCCGGATTGCAGAGCTCGCCGCAGCACGTCGGGCCTTCCAGACCCTGGCCCGAACACATCCCCGCGGGGTTGAAGACGCACACGCCGCCCACCATGCACTCGATGCTGTAGTCACACGGACTACCCGTGACTCGCGGGATGATCTCGGTGGTTTGAAGGTTGAGCGCACCGGGCAGGCAAACCCAGATCTCGTCTTCTCCGGCACCACCGACGCCACCTTGGCCGCCTGCACCGCCTTGACCACCAGCGCCGCCCATGCCCGCCGAGCCGCCAACGCCACCCATGCCGGCCGAGCCACCCATCCCGGCCGAGCCGCCCATGCCGGCCGAGCCACCCATGCCGGCCGAGCCACCCAAGCCGGCCGAGCCGCCCATGCCGGCCGAGCCGCCCATGCCGGCCGAGCCGCCATCACCACCGGCACCGCCCGCACCAACCTCGGACGACCTCAAGCAGGCCTCTGCGTTCTCGCAACGAACGATGGCCGGGCTGCAAGTCCTCATGCAGAAACTGCCATAGACGGTGGCCGCACAGATCGAGTCGTTTCCGCACTCCGACGATTGGAAGCAAGCGCTCCCGTCGCCGAGTCGCTTTGCGCACGCGAGAAGGCCCATGGCCATCACGGCAACGAGCAGGAGCAGGAGTCTCGGCCTCATCGAGTCCGTATGTAGCAAGAGAGCCCCCTCGGGGCGATTTTTGTACACCCGGGGGTCATCCCAGCCGCGCTGAGGGGCCCTTCGGGTCAGCCAAGCGATAGCGTTCCGCCGTCTCATCGTAGACGAAGAGCTCGGCCGCGAAGTCGATCGGCTCGCTCTCGATAGTCGATTTGTTGGGGCGAAAGCCGTCGGTCATAGGGATGCGTTCGACTCGCTTCAGCCAGGCCGGTCGTTCGCTCGGGTCCAGCCCCGCGGCAAACTCATTCCATGCCTGCAAATCGATCCCGCGATCGCCGTGAGTCGCAACGACCGCCACAGGGCGATCGAACCCACCCTCTTGGACGCCGTAGACCACGGTGTGCCGAAGTGGCTCGAAACCATAGAGGGCGTTCTCAATCGAGCGGGTCGCCACCCGGCCGTGCGGCGTGCGGAGGATGCGGCTGACCCGGTCCACGAACCAGTAGTCTCCATCGTCGTCGCGGCGGAGCACGTCCCAAGTGATGAACCAAGTGTCGTCCGGCTCGAAGACGCCTTGCAACAGACGCTTGCCTGCCTCGGCGCCGCCGGTGAAGCTCGCCGGCGGATGCGCCGCGTCGAGCCGCGCCAAGAGCACGCCTTCCTCGTCCGTATCGCAGCGGAGGAGCAGGCCGTGCTCGTCTCGCACGAACTCCCCGTTGTCGAAGTCGTATCGCCCGAGCTCGACCTCGGTGCTCCCTGGCAGCGGGCGGCCGAGCGCACCGACCTTCTCACCCGAAGCGTTGGCGAGCACCGCATTGCCTTCCGTGGACGCGTAGAACTCGAGGATCCCCACGGGGCCGAAGCGATCCACGACGCTCCGCCAAACGTCACGGCGAAGCCCGCTGCCGGCAAACAAGCGGATCGGGTTTTGGTTGTCCGTCGCGGAAGGCTGAGCGCGTAGGAGCTCCCGCAACATTTCCCCGGCATAGAACACCACCGTCGCGCCGTAGCGCCGTACGTCGTCCCAAAACGCATCGGGATCGAAGTGCGTGGCGAGCGCCAAACGAGACCCGCCCACCAGGCTTCCGCCGACCGTCACCAACATCCCTGCCGGATGGTGGAGCGGAAGACAACAATACACCGTATCCCGCGGCGAAAGCGTGCACGCGGCTGCGGTGCCGTACGCGGAAAATGCCCAGCGCTGATTGGTGATCTTCGCCGCACGCGGCTTCTTGCCGCGGCCAGCCGTGAGCATGATGAGCGCGAGGTCACGGGCGCACCCCGGATTCGGTTCGTACCAGCCGGGCAGCTCGACCGCCGCTGGGTCGATGAGCTCCATGTCGACCACGCCGCCGGGCAGCGCCCGCTCCTCGTTGGCGCCGCCAAGCACGAGCACCTCGTCGCAAAGCTCCTTGCCAAGCGCAGCGGTGTCGGGATCGGCAAGGAGGAAGCGCGGCGCCGATGCATGAATCGCCTCCTCGAGGGTCGGGCGCGAACGGCCCGGGCTCAGAAGAATCGGCACCGCGCCAAGCCGGCTCAGTGCAGCCGTGACGGAGAGGTAGCTCGGCCTCGGCCCCATCAAGACGGCAACCAAATCACCCCGTCTCACCCCGCAACGGATCAGTCCGCGGACCACGTTGTCGACGCGACGATCGGCCTGCGCGTAGGAAAACGCGCGGCCCTCCCAGAGGAAGAACGTGCCTTCCGGATTCGACGTCGCTTGTTCGGAGAGCGCTAGACCGAGGCTGATGCGCGTGTCGGGACGCATCTGTTGCAAGACGCTCAAGCGCGGAACCTGCCACCGGAAGCTGTCCAGCTGATCGGTGAAGTCGGTCGTGGCACGACCAAGGCGCTGCCACCACGCGCCGACCGTGCCGGCGATGGTCTGGTAGAAGAGCTTCACGTCGAAGTCGACCTCTTCGAAGCCCGCTTCTTCGGGTTCCTCGAGCGGCGGCGGCGCTTGGAGCACCGATGGCTTGGGGCCCGCGCCCTCGCGCCATCGAACCCAGCTCGCCACCGTCGGCCAAGTGAACGACATCGCGTGATTGCCGACGACGAGACCGAAGTGTCCCGCCCGCATCGAAACCTCGAAGAGCTCGGCGTTGGGGGCGGCGTCGCGAATGGCCCGAATCGCCGACTCGTTTGCGATCGTGTCGCGCTCACCGACGAAGAACAAGACCGGACATCGAATGTCGCTGAGGGTGACAGTCCGTCCATCGATGACGAACCCGCCGGAGAGCATCCGATTGTGCACGACGAACTCGTCGATGAACGTCTTGAGCGCAGGCCCTGGCCAAGCCACGAAGCCCTCGCCTCCAAGGAAGCGCCGACGCGCTTCGCGCTTCTCTAGCGCCTGTCGGTCGTGGAGCTTTCGGACGAAGTCGACCAGCTGGCCGACCTCTTTGTGAACGGCGAGCAACTTGAAGCCCGTGCTCGTCAGGAAACCCGGAAGGCCTTCGAGCTTGTCGATGGGCGCATCGACCGCACCCTGCGCGAGCTCGAACATGCGGCCCGCGATCGTGTCATCGATCATCGGAAGGTTTCGATGGATGTCGACCGGGCTTCCGAACGTCACGAGCGATGCGAGACCCTCGGACGCGCGGTACGCCGCCACCTGGTACGCGAACATGCCACCCTGCGAGTACCCCATGAGGTGGACGTCATGACCGGTGGTCTCGCGGACGAGGTCGACGGCCTTGCTGACCGCCTTCACGTGGTCATCGAGGGTCCGCTTCATACCCCCCTCGATGTTTTCCGGAGAGCCAAAATCGATGACCCACACGTCGAGCCCAAGCTGAGTGAGCGCCGTGACACCGCTGATGTCGGGCGCGACGTCGTAGATCTCGGCGGTGACCATCAGGGGCGGGATCAACAAGACCGGCGCATCGACCGCGGGGCGGTGCTGATCCCCTCCGTAGCGACGAAGCCGCGCGATCGACATCTGGTGGACGACCTTGTACGGAGCATGCACCGGGTCGGTGAAGTGCCCGAGCCGCGCGAGCTCCAGCGCGTTCTCCGTCGCCATGGCGATGCGGCGAAACGGGCCTCGCCAGCTTGGTTTTCTGCCTGTTCTTGCCATCGGTCGAACGCTGACCCTAGCACCATGGGGCTTGGAATTGGAGCGCCCCCCTCGGCGTGTCACAACCCCCTCGTTCGATGACTCTCGTGGCTTCCCTGACGATGCCTCGCTTCAGCGAGGAAGAGCGCGCAACCCTTCGACGCGTGGAGGGGATCCTCGCGCGACACCCGTACATGCGTGCAGATCTCGGCGAATCGACCGCGGTCGTGGTCGAGCTCGAGGATGTCGTGAGTGCGAGACTCGCCCTTCTGCACACGGAAGGCGTCAAGCGTGGGGTGGACGGAGCACTCGGGCGAAAGCTCCGCGCGTGGGAAGCGCAGCTCGCCGCAGCGGTCGCCTCGGGGCCAAGCTCGGCGCAGGCGTTGATGCGCTACGAGAGCACATTGCTCCTTCATCCGGAGCCCGACCTGGGGCAGACGCCAGCGGAGATCTCCGCAAGGCGCTCCTCTGCCACGGCGATGTGGGAGAACGCCCGCACCCATCGATCCGCGAAAGTGGTCTGGGCCGAGAGGCTGCAGCAGAACCGTGATTTCTTTCGTCACGGCGCAATGCTCCCGTTCTACTGGGTCCGGCGGCGCCGGATTCGTAGGCTCGTCCCGCGCTCGGTACTCGCGCACGAAGCTCTTCGCGCGACGTACTTCGCCATCGAGCAAATCGGACCTCTGGTTGACAACTTCGCGTTTCACGGGGCGGCCGGCGTTCCAAGGTCCACAAACGTCGCGTTGGCGGACATCGCGTTTCTCTACATGCAGCTGGCGGACGAGTTCCTCGACGGGCTCGCCGCCGCAGCCGGCGGTCACGACATAGCCGGTGATGTCGTGCGCGCAGTGTACCGTGATGACACATCGCACCGACCGCTCTCGGATTTCTCACTCGGCACCCTTCGGCAATACGGCATCGACCCGAGTGCGCACGTGACCAAGTTCGGCCTGACCCTCGCTGGATTGTTCGAGCAGCTCGACGAGCTCGCGCACACCATCGATGGCTTGCTGGCCTACGCGGATGCAGATGTGGTGCACGCAACCCATCTCTTCCTGCACCACTGCTTCCAGACGTACCTCGACGAGGTCGACCTTTGCGAAGGCGCACCAGATCGGCGGGCCGATCGATTGCCGCTCAGAGCTGCGGCGTGGCACTTCTATCGCAAGAACAACATGGTGATGATGCTCTGGCTGGACCTCCGGGCGCGCCTTCTCGGCCTCGCGCCCTCAGAGCATGCAAGCGTGATTCGCCGTTGGGGCTACTTACTCGCGGCGTTCCAGATCTTCGACGACCTCAAGGACATCGCCCTCGATCTCGGAAAGCAGCCGAGTTACCCACTTCAGATCGCTGCAAACGACTTTCCAGCGGAGTTCTCGTGGATCGAACGGCGATTTGGGATGAAGCGTGCGCCTGTCACCCGCGACGAAGTACCCGAGGTCAACCTCCGCGCAAGCCGCACGGTTCAGCAGTGCATGCAATGGAGTCGGCTCATGGCGCTCGCGCACTTTGACAACGCCTTGCTCTACGCATGGGATCAACGGTGGAGCAAGAGCTGGACCCGGCGCCGAAGCTCGTTCAACCCGGTGGGCGCGACAGCGGCGCCGGTTCGAGGGCACGCGGTGGACCGTTTGGTGAGGGTGCTCCTGGCGACACGCACGCGGAACGCGCAAAGCACCGTCGACGACGAGCACCTCGCGTATGCGCTCGATGCGACGGCATACGACGGCTCGTGGCAGATCTACCTCGCTTTGTTCCCGAACGTTCGGGCGATGTACCGCTTCGCCACGCTGCGGATGTGGATGACCGCCGAGGAAAAGGCGCGCGCGGCAAGACGGCTGTTGCGTCGCTATCCCCGCGCCCGCGCGAACGCTCTACTCGACCTCGCCGATGCTGATGTCGACCATCAGATCGCCGGCGATGGCCTCGAGGCTTTCTCGAAGCTGATCGAGGTCTAGCGTTCTTGGCGCACGCAACCGGGCGGTCGCTTTGAACAACGTGTCCCCGGACCACGGCGCGCCCTCACACTCCGTGTTGAGCTCGTCGACATTGACGCTCCGCGCGGCGAGCGCCTCGGAAATTGCATGCACGATTCCCGGCCGGTCACTTCCAACCAAATCGAGCAAGATCACGTGCCCCTCTTCAGGCGTCTCCTCGAAACCGCGCTCGACGGCGACCCGCAGGCCACCAGCCTGCAAAGCTTCGAGCGCATCGGACAAGGCGTCGACACTGCCGGCGGGGACGCTGACCCGTAGAATGCCAGCAAACTCCCCGGCGAGCCTACTCATCCGGCTCTCCACCCAATTGCCACCGTTCGCTTCCACGACAGCAGACACCGACTCGACCAGCCCAGGCCGGTCCTTCCCAATCACCGTAACGACAAGCGACTCCATGCGGGACAGGCTACCATAGCCGCGATGTTTGCGAAGCGGACTGAACAGGTCGAGCCGTTCCTGGCGATGGAGGTCATGGAGCGGGGGATGGCGATGGCGCGCGCTGGGACGTCGATCGTGCAGCTCGGCGTCGGAGAGCCGAATTTCGACGCTCCCCCAGCGGCGGTTCGGGCCGCCATCGAATCGCTTCAGTCGGGGGAGACGCACTACACCGACAGCCGCGGGCTCTTTGATCTTCGACAGGCCATCGCCAACGACTGCAAAGGCCGCCGCGGAGTCGCGGTCGATCCCGATCAGATCATCGTCACCAGCGGCACGTCGCCAGCCATCCTGCTGTGTCTCAACCTGTTGGTCGATCCCGGAGACGAGGTGATCCTCGCGACACCACACTACCCCTGCTACCCGAACATGATCTCGGTTTGCGGTGGCAAGCCAGTGCTGGTTCCGACAGGTCCCGAGGACGGCTTCGTCATGGACGTGGCGAAGGTGCGGGAAGCGGTCACCCCTCGCACGCGCGCGATCTTCCTTGCGTCGCCAGCCAACCCGACGGGCGCCGTCCAGCCGCGCGAAGTGGTCGAGGGCCTCGCCGAGCTCGGCATCCCCATCCTGTCCGACGAGATTTACGACGGGCTCACGTACGACGATGCCGAGGTGACCTCCCCATTGGGCTTCACCGAAGACACCTACGTTCTCGACGGCTTCTCCAAGCGCTACGCAATGACGGGCTTCCGCATTGGCTATCTCATCGCGCCGAAGAAGGCGATGCGCCCGTTGCAAAGCCTCATGCAGAGCTTCTTCATCTCGACTGCGCAGTTCGTTCAGCAAGCGGGGTCCGCAGCGCTCGCCCACGGTGCCGAGCACGTCGAGCACATGCGCCAGGAGTATTCGATTCGGCGGCGACTCTTGATCGACGGGCTTCGCGGGATGGGGCTTTCGATCCCCATCGACCCCCCCGGTGCGTTCTACGTATTGGTCGACATGCGCCATTTCGAGAGGGATTCGCTAACGCTCTGCTTCGACATCCTCGAGCAGGCGCACGTCGCTCTCGGGCCAGGGCGCGACTTCGGCGAGGTCGCCGAGGGGTTCGTGAGATTCAGCTTCGCAACCGCTCGCCCCGAAATCGAAGAGGCGCTCCGACGATTGTCGCGCGCGCTGCCGAACCTCTGATCATCGCGCGGGCTTGCCAAGCAGCTCGAGAAGAGCTGCTTCGTCGATCACGTTCACGCCGAGCGATTGCGCCTTGGCGAGCTTGCTGCCCGCTTCCTCTCCGGCGACCACGTAGTCGGTCTTCTTCGACACCGACCCCGACACCTTGCCGCCAGCGCCTTTGATGAGCTTGGTTGCCTCGGTGCGCTTCAGCGTCGGTAGGGTGCCGGTCAGAACGAACGTCTTGCCCGCAACGTCGGCAAGCTCTCGCACATCCGCCGATTTTACGCTCAAGTCGACGCCGACTTCTGCCAACCCTGCGAACACCTTGCGCAGGGCCGGCGAATCGAGCTCGCGGAAGATGCTGTCGGCAGATTTGCGCGCGAGTCCCTCGATCGCACCGCGCTCCGCCGACTTCGCGGGGGCAACCGTTTCGATGGCTTCTTCCTCCTCAGCCACGTAACGCGCCGCGAAATCGAGCAAGGCGTCCGCCGTCTTGAAATAGGTCGCCACGTCCTCCGCCATCGTCTCGCCCACGTGCCGGATGGCCAAGCCGTTGAGCACGCGCGAAAGCCCGCGGCCCTTCGCTTCCCGGAGTCCAGCAACGACTCGCTCGGCGCTCTTCTGTCCCATGCGATCGAGCGCAGCCAGGGAGTCCACCTCGAGGCGAAACAGCTCGTCGGGTGAGCGCACGCCGAGCTTGTCGACCACCTGATCGACAAGCACCTCGCCCATGCCGTCGACGTCCATTGCGCCGCGGCTAGCGAAGTGGCGCAAACGCTCACGCACTTGGTCAGGGCACGCCGGATTCGGGCAATAGACGAAGATCTCTTCGCTCACGACCTCGGTTCCGCAGGTGGGACACTCCGTGGGCGGAACGAAGCGCTTGGCACCGCGCTTGCGTTGGCTCTTGTCGACCTCGACGACCTGGGGAATGATCTCGCCGGCCTTTTCGACGAGAACGGTGTCACCAACCCGCACGTCCTTACGGTCGAGCTCGACGAAGTTGTGAAGCGACGCGCGGCTCACCGTCGTGCCCGACACGAACACGGGCTCGAGAATCGCCACTGGCGTGAGCTTCCCGGACTTCCCGACCGACACCTCGATGTCGAGGAGCTTCGTCGGCTTTCGCTCGGGCGGGAACTTGTACGCAATCCCCCAATGAGGGTGGTGTCCCGTCGCTCCGAGTCGAGCGTACATCTTGAGGTCGTCGATCTTGATGACCATCCCGTCGATGTCGAAGTCGAGTTCCTCACGGCGCGCTTGATACTCGTCGCAATACCGTAGCGCCTCCTCGTCCGAATCCGTCCGAAAGACCTCGCTCAGGTATACTCCGCCGCCGCGGTCTGCGAGCCATTGCAAGAGCTCGCCCTGGGTGTCCGGCAGCGTGACGCCTTGGTCCCACGCCACTTGATAGAGGAACGCGCGAATGCCGGTTGCTTCGAGGCCTGCCGGATCCTTGCGCTTCATCATCCCAGCGCAGCCATTGCGCGGATTGATCAACGGCTTGTCGAGCGTCGCATTGAACCGCGCGAACTCCGTGAGTGGCCAGTAGAGCTCTCCGCGAATCTCGAGCTCACCATTGCGAACCCCATCGAGGCGCACCGGTACTGTACCAAGCTGACTCACTTGCTTGGTGATCACATCTCCGCGCTGACCATCGCCGCGCGTCACCGCCTGTTCGAGCACACCGTCGACATACGACAGCGACACCGAGATTCCATCGACCTTGGGCTCGACAATCAGCGGCAACGCCTCGACCTCGAGCTCCTTGAGCCGACGTCGAAACCAGGCGGAGAGCTGATCTGGGATCGGCATCGGCTCGCCGCTGCTGTCACGCCTGTTCGGAGAGAGCTTCTCGAGCGACAACATCGGCACGC
>Ga0316198_10000496_pt1 | contig 20733 bp, 23 predicted proteins | sample OudBieAanoxic_MG_FD_204935 | JGI IMG/M metagenome (GOLD analysis project Ga0316198, IMG submission 204935) | Coastal sediment microbial communities from Oude Bieten Haven, Netherlands - site A anoxic | ecosystem: Environmental > Aquatic > Marine > Coastal > Sediment | place: Netherlands...
GCGGAGCCCGGTTGATGCTTGCGAGGCCCATCTCCTCGCAGAGAGCGAGGAGCTCCATGTTCCCATCGAAGATGTTCAGCTGCTGCTGAACCGCCGCACAACCGGGCCCGTCGGAGAACGCGGCAGCAGCATCTGTGCGATCAGTGCTCCAGCCGTAGGCCCTGATCTTCCCCTCGGCGACAAATTGCTCGAGTTCATCCCTGACGAGGAGCGCTCGATCGATCTCCAATGCTCCGACGTGCAACTGGTAGAGATCGATGTAGTCGGTGCCGAGGTTCGAGAGACTGGTCTCGAGCTCCGAGCGCATGTGAGGCACCACATCACTCACTTCCTCGGAAGCACCGTAGGCCGTCGCGTTCGTTGTTTCGGGATCGATGTCGTGGCCGAACTTCGTGGCTACGACGACGCGGTCGCGGTGACCGGCGAGGGCCGCTCCGAGGACCTACTCGCTGTGCCCGCAGCCATAGGCGGCTGCGGTGTCGAAGAATGTGACGCCCAGGTCGAGGGCTTCGTAGATCGCTCTTGTGGACTCGCGGTCGTCGACGGTGCTCCACCCGGCGGAGGCTCCGTCAAATGTCCAGACTCCGCCGATCGCCCAACAGCCCATCCCGACAGCCGAGACTTCGATTCCGCTCTTGCCGAGTACTCGTTTCATGTGTTGCTCCTGGTGTCGTCCGGATGGTCGTTGTACTCGACAAGGATCTCGTCGAGAGGCTTTCGTTCCAGCTTGGGGACGACCGAACCCGACTCCGGGTATCCGATGGGGAAGAGGATGAACGGTCGCTCGTTTGATGGCCGGTTGAGTAGCTTCGTGAGGAACACCATGGGACTCGGGGTGTGGGTCAGGGTGGCAAGGCCCATGCTGTGAAGTGCTGCGATGAACATGCCGGCGGCGATGCCGACCGACTCTTTCACGTAGTAGTGCTTCCTGCGCTCCCCGTCGCTATTGATCCCGTACCGCTGCTCGAAGAGGACGACGATCCATGGCGCCTCCTCGAGGTACGGCTTCTGCCAGGAGGTCCCAAGCCGGGCGATCTCGTCTCTCCAATCCTCCGGCATCCGCCCGTCCAGGTAGTTTGTGCGCTCTTCTTCCTCGGCGGCGAGACGGATCCGCCGCTTCGTCTCGGGATCACCGATGAGGACAAACGTCCAGGGCTGTTGGTGTGCACCCGACGGGGCCGTACCCGCGGTGCGCACGGCTGCCTCGATTAGATCCCGTGGGATGGCATCGCTGCTGAACGTGCGGACCGACCTGCGCCGCGCCATGAGCCTGTAGAACCGCGTTGCTCGGTCGCGTATCTCGCCCTCAGAGAAGCGCAGACCTACGTAGGGGGCGAAGTCGCCGTTGTCCGTGTAGGGATAGTGGTCGTTGCTCACATTCCTGCCTAGCGAGATTCGATTGATAGCTGCCTACCGGGCGATGGTAGAGACGAACTGACGTCCGCCCGATGCGAAGCCGCCGGTGTTGCGAGTACACGGTCGGCCGAGAATGGCGGATGCGGACCGGTGGGCAAGGACTACGCGGTCGGATTTTTCGGTTTGGGTGCGACAAAAACGTGCCGATAGAGCGGTAGCAGTACTGGGAGAGGTACATGACCGATGATCGAAACCGATCGTCGTCGAGTGACGAGCTGCTGCGCGAGGCACGGCAACGTGTTCTAGATGGGGAGCTCTACTCCGACGATCACCTCGAGACGTCCAGCGGTGACACCTACGGGTCGCATGCCTACGAGGACGAAGCCCCCGACTCGACATTCGACGCCGCCCCGCCCGACGACGGCGTGGAGCTGTCGGCAGCCGAGATCGCCGAGCAGCTCGCGGAGGCTCGGGAGGCAGCCAACCGCAAAACGGAAGAGCCGGATGAAGCGCCGGACTCTCCCGAGGGTCCCTATTCCGATCGGGCAAACGTTGGGATGAGCTCTCTTCCGGATTGGGCGCTCGACGAGGAGCAGTCGCCATCCACAGGGAGCTATCGGGAGCCGGAACCGACAGCAGCGCCCGCTTCGTCTGGATCGCTCGCCGAGCGCATTCGCGTTCTCGCCGAGGAGCAAGGTGAGCCGGCGACGGTCGACATTCCGGCAGGGCAGCTCCAGGTGCCCTCCCCGACCGATACGGAACCGGACGAGTGGTCGACGCCCTCCACGGAGTGGGAAAGGCGACAGGCGGCGAAGGCGAACAAGACCACGACAACGTCGTGGATCAAGCCCGTGATATCACTGGTCGTGTTTGCAGTCTTCGGGTTCGGATTCGTCGCGGCACAACTGGACGGCAGCGAGCCGATTGACGAACTCGCAGTTGGCGATTGCTTCGACGCCGGTGATGCCACCGAGGTCTTCAGCGTGCCGGTCATCGACTGCAGTGAGCTGCACAGTTCAGAGCTCTACGGGACGGTGGAAGTCACCGCCTTCGACTCGACCTACCCCGGTGAAGACGCGTTGTTCGAGTGGGTCAACGCCAGGTGCGAAGAACAGTTCTCTGGATACGTCGGCGAGCCGTACGAGGACTCTCGCTACTGGATCGAGGTGTTCTTCCCGACGGGGGACGGCTGGGACGAAGGTGACAGGAACGCCTTCTGCACGGTGGTGCTTGTGGATGAGAACTTCGAGGTCAGACCGTCTCTCGGTTCCGCCAAGGGCTGGGGCGAGAGAGCTGCCTAGCGGTTCAGTCAACGGCGTGTTGCGGCTCAACCCGGATGGTGTGTGGAGCAGCGCCGCGTCGGCGGCACCGATCGATTGGGAATGCGCCCGCGCCGTTGTGTCGACGCGGCTGGATCGAGTCTGATTGGCTGTGTCAGATTGTGTCGGCTTGGTCGGACCCTTCCGGCTCCTCGATCACTTCCCGCACTTCGAGGTCTTCCAATTCACCCGCAGTCGCAGCCTCCTCGGACTCTTGGGGCTTCGTGGCGTCGGTTGCGTCCGCTGGTTGCTCGTCATCGCCCTTGAAGGAACCTCGCGCGCTTTCCACGCCTTGATCGATCGCATCCGATGCGCTACTTGCGGCGGCCTTCGTCTTGTCCCAGGCGTCCTTGCGGGCATCGGCCGTGCCCTCCCACGCTTCGCCGGCCGCCTTGGTCGCCTTGTCGACGGTTTCCGAAAGCGAATCCATCCAACTCTTCTTCTTGTCGGCCATTCTGTGACCTCCCTTTGAGCCTCGGGCCTCGTGCGCCTCCCGGTTCACGATACTCCCGGCGATCGACCTGGGCGCCGTCGGCCTCAGGTCTACTATCTGCGCCCGCGATTCCCTCAACCGGAGGATTGGCCGTCCCTTGACCGACGCACCAGCTCTCGATCGATCTGAAGCTCTTGCGGTTGTGGGCGTGTCGGTCGTGCGCGATGGGCGACTGCTGCTGGCCGACGTCGACTGGCAAGTTCATCGCCATGAGCGGTGGGTGGTACTCGGGCCAAACGGCGCCGGCAAGACCACGATGCTCCAGGTCGCGTCGACCTACCTCGGCCCGACTCGCGGCACGGTGCGGCTCCTCGGCGAGACCCATGGGAAGGTCGATGTGCGGACGCTGCGAGAACGCGTCGGCTACGTCGGATCCGGGCCGGCCGCGATGATCCGCGACCGCCTTCCCGCGGTCGACATCGTTGTCACCGGAAAACACGCCTCGTTCGTCGACACTCGTTGGCACGACTACGACGATGCCGACTGGGAATTCGCTCACCGTCTCCTCAATCGATTCCGTGCCGACCACCTCGCCGACCGCAGCTACGGAACCCTCTCGACGGGCGAGAAGCAGCGCGTGTTCATCGCCCGAAGTCTGATGACGCGTCCCGAGGTTCTCCTCCTCGACGAGGCTATGACCGGCCTCGACGTTGGGGCCCGCGAGCGCCTCGTCGCTTCCCTCTCTGATCTCGCATCCGATCCAGAGAGTCCTGCAGCGGTTCTCGTCACACATCATGTCGAAGAGATCCCGCCCGGCTTCGACCACATCGCACTCATGTCCCAAGGTCGAATCATCGCCAGCGGTCCGATCGAAGCCAACTTGACCGGGGCATTGCTGTCGGAGTGCTTCGAAGAGGAGCTACGGGTCGAACGAATCGATGGTAGATACCGGGCCTGGCTCGCGAAGTAGGAAGACGCGTACCCAGGGTTCGTGACGTCCTATTCGGCGTCGTCAGCCCGCGGAATGAACGTCGATGCAAGGCAGGAATTCTCGGACGCACTCCGAGGTTGCGATGCGCGTGCCCCGAAACCTATTCCGGTATCCAGATCCGGTGAATGAAAACGCTGCCCGACTGATTGCAGCTGGTGTCGTTGCGCTTGCCGTGGGCTACCTCATCACAGAGAGCCGGGTCGTGCTCGGAATCCTGGCTTTTGGGTTCGTCGCGCGTGTTCTGACCGGGCCGACATTGTCCCCGCTGGCCCAGATCGTCAATCGACTCCTGGTGCCACGATTCTCGATACCGGTGAAGCTCGTTCCCGGACCGCCGAAACGGTTCGCGCAGGGGATCGGGGCTGTCCTCTCGGTCGGCGCCGTCGCTGCTCATCTCGCCGGATTTGATCCGATGGCTGCCGTACTGGTGGCGGCAGTGGGCGTTGCAGCCACCCTCGAGTCCGTCTTCGGCTTCTGTATCGGTTGCTGGATCTTCGCTCGGCTGATGGCGGTCGGGCTCGTACCGGCATCGGTCTGCGAGAAGTGCAACGACCTCTCGCTCGCCGGTGGTCGCGACCAGCGCAGGACCTCGCGTACCCAGGGTTCGTGACGTCCTATTTGGCGTCGTGAGCCCGCGGAATGGTTGGCGTCGTTGGCGAGTGGGTGCCGTGCTGTCCTTTGCGCCATCCACGGTTGCGCCGTGTGGCTCACGGTCCTATCCGATCGTAGCCCCGCCCTCGGGACGAGGCGGCCGATCTCACCAATCGTCATGCCTTGCCCTGCGAACACGTCGCGGTCGCTCCCGATCGCAACGAACGGCCCGGAGTAGCCGCACAGTCTGGCCGGCAGCTGGCAGGCGACGGCGGTCCACTTGAGTCCGTTGATCGATCACGATCTCCGAGACACCGACGACGCCCGGATTCCGGCGCGTCGCGATCAGGGTCTGGGTCGAACCACCGCTGCTGCCCGGGGAAGAAGTGGGCCGGGCGGATCCGATCGGGGCAATGGTGGACGATTGGCACCAGGCGATGGACCGCCGACTCGGCCCTTGGCTTCGGCAGGGGTGGCAGGCCGGGCGCGGAGACCAGCACCGCGAAATGGGGCCTGAGGTGGCGGGGTGGTGGGGCAGCAGCGGGGCCCTGTTCCAGATATTGGATGGACTCGATATCGCGAATCGGTCCTCGACCGTTTAGAGTGAATACCACCAAATCGGGTTGGCCGGTTTGCGGAGGAAGTCCCCTCTCATGGAGGAAAAATGAGAAGAGCGAAATGGCTCCTGCTATTTGTCGTCTTCGTAATGATCGTTGCTGCGTGTAGCAGCGATTCTGACGACACGACTACTACCGCCGCCGCAGGTGGCGACGATGCAACAACGACAACAGCCGCCGCAGGTGGCGACGATGCAACCACGACAACAGCCGCCGCAGGTGGCGACATGGTCGACGTGGCAGGTACCGAGTTCACCCTCCTTGGTCTGCCGGTTGGAGATGAGGGCAAGGCGATGGAGGGCTTCCTCAACGCCTACAACGCCGAGAAGGGCACGAACATCACCTTCGTCGGATCGGACGACATGGAGTCGCAGGTGCGGATCCGGGTCGAAGGTGGCGATCCGCCGGACATGTTCGCTTTGGCCCAGCCGGGTTCCATCTGCCCGTGGGCCGATGACGGTGTGCTGGCGTCACTCGAGGACATGGGCTTCGACATCGCCCAGTTGGAGGACCAGTTCGGGAAGTTCTGGGTGGACCTCGGCCTGTGCGCCGACGGCAAGCACTACGGCGTTCCGTGGTTCCCCAACTACAAATCGATCGTGTTCTACCACGAGCCGACCTTTGCGGCGCAGGGCTATGAGATCCCGGGGACCTGGGACGAAATGATGGCCCTCTCACAGACGATGGTCGACGATGGTTTCACCCCGTGGTGCTTCGGCTTCGAGAGCGGCGGCGCCACCGGCTGGGCCGGCACCGACTGGCTCGAGGACATCCTGGTGCGCGAGTCGGGCGGCGAGGTCTACGCCCAATGGTTCAAGCACGAGATCCCGTTCAATGATCCCGCTGTGGTCTCGGCATTCGAGACGTTCGGTGAACTCATCTTCTCCGAGGGCTTCGTGCTCGGCGGTCCCGAGAACATCTCGGGCGTGAACGTCACGGACTCGCCGGGACCGCTGTTCAACGATCCCCCGGGCTGCCTGATGCTCAAGCAAGGCACGTTTGCCCGGAACTGGATGGTGGATCTGTCGAACTACACGCCGGAGAAGGCGGCCGACCTCAAGCTGTTCCCCTTCCCGACGATCGACGGCAACGAGGGCGCCATGGGCGGTGGTGACACCCTCATTGTCTTCAACGGCACCCCGGAGAACGCCCAGTTGGTCAAGGACTGGATCACGCCCGAGTGGCAGTGCACCCTGGCCTCATCCGACGGCGGGGGCGTGTCTCCGTACGGCGGCCACGGCGTCGAAGGAGTGGAACGGCTCCCGGCCAACCGGTTCACCGACGTCAACTGCTTGAACAACGAAGAGAATCAGTTCATCGCCCAGGAGGTCTGGGCGGCGATGGCTGAGAACGCCTTCGTGTTCGACGGCAGCGACCTGATGCCGCCAGCGGTCGGGCAGGGCAGCTTCTGGACCGGCATGGTCGACTTCACCCGCGGCTCCTCGGCGCAGGAGATCACGGACGCTGTCGAGTCGAGCTGGCCCTAACCAATAGACAGACAATCGACCACTTCAATCGAAGGGGGCGGCCCGCCAGGGCCGCCCCCTTCTTGACTAGAGTCAAGTAGAGCACGCTCGACCCTTGGAGGGAGATTCGATGACTACCCCGTCGCCTCTGGACCAAGAGTGGAGTGTGCCGGAGCGGCACAGCAGGGCCGCCCTCTTCTTGACTAGAGTGTTGTCCGGCAGGTTGGACCCGTGGAGGGAGATTCGATGACTACCCCGCTGCTTCCGGACCAAGAATCGGATGTGCCGGAGAAGAGACAGGAGTTTGAACCGTCCAGGGAGTCCCAGGACAACAGTTTTGCGGTCTGGGTTCTGCGGATCCTCTCGGCGCTCGTCGTACCGCTGGTAATCATCGTGTTCTTCTTCTCCTTCCAGTTCCTGAAGGACGACGATGTCAACAAGATCCTCCAGGTCACCATTGCCGTCGTTGTCGGCGTCGTCGGGGTGTGGGCCCTCTATTGGGGCATGGATCGGATGGTCAACCTGCTTCCTGAGCGGCCGGCACATGGTGTTCGCCCGTTCGTGTTCGTCGGCCCGGCGCTCGTGTTCCTCAGTTTCTATCTCGTGTACCCGGCGATCAACACGCTGATCCTGGCCTTCCGGGATCGCGACGGCGAAAGTTTCGTCGGGTTGGACAACTTCGTGACGCTCTTCACCGAGAGCCAATACCTGATCGGGATCCGCAACAGCATCGTCTGGGTCTTGGTGGTACCGGCCGTGGCCGTTGTCTTCGGTCTCGGGTTCGCCACGCTCGCCGACAAGATGGGCAAGCGCGCCGAGTCGATCTCGAAGTCGCTCATCTTCCTGCCGATGGCGATCTCGTTCGTCGGAGCCAGCGTGGTGTGGCTCTTTGTGTACGGCTTCCGGCCGGCAGGCTTCGGGAACCAGATCGGTCTGCTCAACGGCATCATGTCGGGGCTGGGCCAAGATCCGGTCAACTGGCTCCAGCAGCAGCCCTGGAACAACTTCATGCTCATGGTGATCTTGGTCTGGCTGCAGGTCGGGTTCTCCATGGTGATCCTCTCCTCGGCCATCAAAGGGGTGCCCGAGGTCCTGCTCGAGGCGGCTCGTATCGATGGCGCCAACGAGTGGCAGGTGTTTCGGAAGGTGACGTTCCCGACGATCTCCTCGACTGTTGTGGTGGTGTGGACCACGGTGCTGATCACCACCTGGAAAGTGTTCGACATCGTATGGGTGATGACCGGGGGCCGCGACGGCACGCAGGTTGTTGCTCAACAGATGGTCCAGGAGTTCTTCACCAATCTGAACGATGGCTTGGGGGCGGCGTTGGCAGTGGTCCTGTTCATCGCCGTCATTCCGATCCTCGTCATTAACGTCCGACGGTTCCAGGCTCAGGAGGCGCAGCGATGACCACGACGACAGAAACTCCGACCGTCACGGCTTCGCCCAAGCGGGAGGGCGGGCGTTTCTCCAAGTGGCCGGTGTACCTCTCGGTCTGGGTCATCACGGTGCTCTGGGTCATTCCGGCTGTGGGGCTGTTCATCAACTCGCTCCGGGACCCCGGTGACGTTCGGGATTCCGGGTGGTGGACCATCTTCGGTTCGATCTTGGATCCAGCGACCTGGACGCTGGAGAACTACCGGATTGTGCTCCAGGAGGGGTTCGGCAACGCCTTCGCCAACACACTGGCGGTGACGATTCCTGCAGTCGTGATCCCGATCACGATTGCCGCCTTCGCCGCCTACGCGTTTTCATGGATGACGTTTCCGGGGCGCAATTTGCTCTTCGTGATCGTCGTCGGCCTGATGGTGGTACCGCTGCAGATGGCGCTGATCCCGATCCTTCGGATCTACACCAGCTTCGACGTGACCGGGACATTCCCCGCCGTGTGGCTGGCCCACGCCGGGTTCGGTCTTCCGCTGGCGATCTACCTCTTACGCAACTACATGGGTTCGTTGCCGGCGTCCATCATCGAGTCGGCCAAGATCGACGGTGCCAGCCACTGGGCCATCTTTGTCCGGTTGATCATTCCACTCTCGGTTCCGGTCTTGGCGTCGTTTGCCATCTTCCAGTTCCTCTGGGTGTGGAACGACTACCTCGTGGCGCTGGTGTTCCTCGGAATTGATCCCAGCGTTCGGGTTCTCACCGTAGAGCTGGCCGATCTTGCTGGGCGTGGTGAAGGTGCGTTCAGTCTGCTTCCTGCGGCCGCTTTCGTGACGATGATCCTGCCCCTGGTGGTGTTCTTCTCGCTGCAGCGGTTCTTCGTCCGTGGCCTCACCGCCGGTTCCGTGAAGGGTTAGCCCTCAGCGAAGACTGCACTGATGGCGCAAGAACAGGAGCGGCGGCGCAACTGGCTGGCGATCGCGTTGGGCACGATCGCAATGATGTTCAGCTACTTCCCCTACGCCGCGGCGTTTGCGACGCCGGAGGGCGAACCGACGCAAATCGATGCGGGGCTTTTGGGGATCGGCGTAGTCATGGCACCGTTTGTGTTCATGACCGTGGGGTTTGTGTCCCGCAATGCACAAACTCCAAAACGAGTATTGCAGTCCATGGGGCTGCTCCTCGTTCTCGGACTCGCCCTCGGACTGCTCTCGCCGGTGGTGGGGGCGGCTGCCGGGTTTGGCGTCGGCGGCTCCCTCTGCCTCAACCAGTCAGATCTCGAGGGGGTGATGAAGTGGCGGCTGTTGGCAACGGGCTTCATGGCCGTGTACGTTCTCTTCTTGCTTGTCGTTATCACACCGGCGGGCGTTTTCGCCGGGGGGTTGCTTCCACTCCTCATGATCGGCTTTGCCGACGAATACACCGCATGGCGCGCGGCACGGCCGGTGTGAGCCACGGACCAACCGCGTCCGCTCACGAGCATGACACGGTCGACAGGAACGAGTGTCGCCACTGCCACCGGCGGATTGTCGTCTGCAATCGCAGTCAGCCCGCGAATTGAAGCCCGGCACTGTGCGTTCCGCCTTCGTGTCGCAACTTCTCCGTGGCGTCGGCGTACGATGCGTCATCGCCGTTGGAGGATGATGGTCACTGAATGGGAACTCGTCGGGCGAACCGTCGTGGCGGCGCTTGCCGGCGGCCTCATCGGCCTCGATCGGCAAGTGCTGAACAAGCCGGCGGGCATTCGCACACACATGCTGGTCGCCGCCGGATCTGCCCTCTTCGTCGCGGCCTCAATCCTGATACTCGGCGACGCAGCCCTGGTCGATGGGCGTGGCGACGCCGTTCGGATTCCGGCCGCAATCGTCACGGGAGTCGGCTTCCTTGGGGCGGGTGCGATCCTCCGCTCGGGTGAGCGCGTCAGCGGGCTGACAACGGCAGCCGGGATCTGGGTAACGGCGGCCGTCGGAGTTCTCATCGGCGCCGGCTTCTGGGTCATCGGGATCGCGTCGACGGTGATTCTTCTCGCCATCGTCAACGTCACTGGGTGGGCATCGAGCCGCATGGGGATCGGCGGCCCCCATGACGCTCCCGAGACCGACTCGTAGAAAACTGCGAACCCAGGGTTCTCCACCTCGTATGCGGCGCTGTCAGCCCGCGGAATGAGCATCGGCCGGTCACCTCCGCGTTCCGCGGGCCGGAGACGCCGAATAGGACGTCACGAACCCTGGGTACGCGGCATGCTGTCGCCCTCGCTTTCGAACTGGATGCGAGCGGCTTCGGAGATGAGCGGGGCGAGGTAGTCCCGGAGGACCGCCACGTGCGCAGGGTCGTCGCGGTACGCGACGTAGTCGTCGGCGTTGTCGAGCACGGCGACCACCGCGAAGTCCCACGCTCCCTCCGTGATCCCGGCATCCGACCCGCACCGGAACTTCTGGAGCACGTCAATGTGATCGGGCAGTGCCGAGAGCGCCGCCATGGCCGCCTCGACCTGCTCGTCGGTGGTCTCGGGCTTGAAGCGGAACAGAGCAACATGACGGAGCATCGCGACGACTCCTGGCCTTCGGTGACTTGTGAACGGCTGTGTTCAATCTACCAATGGCGCTCGCCGTTGGCGCCGTGATGAGACGATCCCGTAGCTCGCCATCTCGTCCGACACCTTTCGTCCCGAAGAGGTCAGAGCACCTTGGCCATTCGGTGGACCTGACCCTCGGGCAAGATGGCGGGCCGTGGAGACGTGGCCTCCACGACGAATCCGAGCCGCTCGTAGAGCTTCTGTGCGCCGTGATTGTCGACGGCCACGTCGAGGGCGATTCGTGTGCATCCGTGGCTACGCCCTCGTTCTTCGGCGTGACGGATCAAGGCAGAACCGACACCGTCCCCGCGGCGATCCTGGTCAACGGCAACGGCCTGGAGGAGGTGTCGCTATCGGGAACCCGGTCGAGGAATCGGAAGAGCCCCGCCGCAATCGCGGTGACGGCCACCATCCGAGGAGCGCGCCAGCCGGCGGCCCGGATCAGTGGGCCGTCGGACGATCGCCGATGCTGTTCAGAGGAGTTCGAGGAGACCATGCCGACGATCGTGGTGCCCATCTCAGCGAACGTGACGTGCTGATAGGAGAGGTCGTGGTCCGGTTCCAAATAGGCCTTGGCGATAACCCGATCGGCGGCCTTGCCGAGCATGAAGCGGAACACGCCATCTGCTGCCGTGTCGAGATATCGAGCAAACAGGAGACCTTCCTCGAACTCGGGTTGCGCCGGGCGGAGAGCGACGTGACTGTCTTCCATGCGGGAATCGTATCGGGCGAAACCCACACGACCCGCGGACCGCCCGACCGTGCGACTCTCCGATCGGCCAGAATGGGACGGTGACGGACGGATATCGCATTGCCATGACGCTCGCCTTCTACCCACGCGGTGGGTCGGCTCAGGTCGTGCGTTATCTAGGGCGAGCCCTCCAAACGCTCGGGAACGATGTGACGGTGGCATGTGGATCGCTCGGATCGCCGGGTGTGAGGTCAAACGCCGGCACCTTCTTCGACGGTCTCCGTGTGCAGGCGCTGGACTTCACCGAAGCCATCGAATGGTTCGACCAAGGCCGGGACCCGATGACGGCCCCCGTTCCGATCCACCCTTCGTTCGAGGACCGATCGGGAGTTCCGGATCGCGTGTTCGCCTCTGTCGGCGATGATGCCTATCGGCTGCAGGTCGCGGCCTGGCAGAGGTTGCTCACCGAGGTAGGGCCACCGGACGTGTACCACGTTCACCACTTGACTCACGTGAACGATGCGATCGACCTCCTTGACCGTCGGCCGATGATTGCGCACCTGCACGGCACCGAACTCAAGATGCTGGAACAGATTCGAGGCGGAGGAGCGGAGCGATGGCCGCAGGCCGCGGCGTGGGACCAACGCCTGGTAGCGGCCGCCCATCGCGCCGACCGCGTCATCGTCATCTCGATGACGGACCGGGAACTCGCGATCAGACTCCTCGAACTTGACCCGGCCCGGATCGACATCGTGCCGAACGGTGTCGACACCAGCTCCTTCGTGCCGCTCGGCCTGTCTGCGGGTCAGCGGCTCGACCACTGGCGTCGATGGCTGGTCGAAGACCCGCAAGGCTGGGACGAGAGCGGACTGGCGGGAACGATCCGGTACACCAACAACGTCATCAACCGATTCTTTGTCGATCCGACCACCGGTGAACTACGTCCCACCTTGCTGTACGTGGGACGGTTCCTCGATTTCAAACGCGTGCCGCTTCTCATTCGCGCCTACGCCGAGGTTCGGAACGAACTCGGGAGCGAAGCACCCCCGCTCGTCATCTGGGGCGGCTACCCGGGGGAGTGGGAGGGCGAACATCCGCATTCCGTCGCCTCGGCGCTGGGTGTCGAAGGTGTGTTCTTCGTCGGTTGGCACGGGCACGACGAACTCTCCACCGGATTCAACTGTGCCGATGTGTTCGTCGCCCCCTCGGTTGAGGAACCGTTCGGGCAGGTCTACTTGGAGGCGATGGCATGCGGAATGCCGGTGATCGCGACCACCACCGGCGGCCCTCCGTCGTTTGTGAACACCGATCCGGAACAACTCAACGGTTGGCTCGTGGCGCCCGACGATGTTGGCGCTCTCGCACGTGTGATGGTCGAGGCGGCCACAGAAACGCCGGTTCGAACCGAACGCGGACGGAATGCCCGCCGAACGGTGGTGGAAGGATTCGATTGGCTTCGAATCGCTGAGCGGGTCAACCGCATCTACCGCGAGGTCTTGACCTAGCGCTCGATACGCCGTCCACTCGCGGCGAGGAGATCAACCTCGGCTCAAAGGCGACGTGGACCAACGCGATCCCTTCATGTCAGACAGGAAGGCCGTCGAGATGAGTTGCAATGGCATCCGACCATTCCTGCATCATGAGATCGAAACGCCCTTCCGCATACGCGTCGAGGCCCGCGGGATCATTGCCGAGGAGTGTCATGTCGTAGGCCACCTCCACGGTGCTGTGTCCGTTTGCAGCGTCGGCACACCCAACACGAACGACGCCGGCATGGTGACCGGGCGTCGTGCGAGCGTACGCCGCTGTCGCCCCAGGGCGGTCGATCTTGAGCACGACCCATGTCGTCTCGACACCACCAGACATGGTCACGAACACGGTCCCGGAATCCTCGCTCGGCTGCCCGGTCGGGTAGGCGGGATCCCACCCCGGAACCCATCCTCGTTCCCCCTCGGGGGTGAACAGGTCGATCGCGTCGGCGGCCGGCAACGCCACGTCGAACTGGCCGGAAGACTGCAGCCTCATCCCATGTCTCCGTTGCTCCTGTTCCGATCCTTCTGCGAACGGCTGCTCACCCGGCCATGATGCCAGACGCATGTCGCCCTTGGGCACGCCGGTGTCCACGGCCAGCGGCCTCGGACTCGGGGGTCGCTCACGCCGAGGCGCGCAGCTATGTTCCTGGTATGCGTTTTGGAGCATTCACCCCACAGGGCTGGCGCCATGATCTCGTTGGTGTGCCGGTCGATCAGCAATGGCCGACGATTCTCTCCACCGCGAAGGTGATCGAGCATCTCGGGTTCGAGTCGGTCTGGGTCTACGACCATTTCCACCCGGTACCGGAACCGGACCAGGAACCGGTCTATGAGGCATGGACCCTGATGGCCGCGCTGGCCGCCACCACCGACACAGTTCGGCTCGGTCAGATGTGCACCTGCAACTCGTATCGTCCGCCGTCCTACCTCGCGAAGGTGGCAGCATCGATCGATGCGATCTCGGGCGGCCGTCTCGAGATGGGCATCGGTGCCGGCTGGTACGAACACGAGTACGACGGCTACGGCTACGAGTTCCCTAAACCCTCGGTCCGGATCGGCATGCTGCGCGAAGGCGTGGAGATCATGCGTCGCATGTGGACCGAGGACGTCGTTGACTACGACGGCACCTACTACAACCTCAAGGGCGCGCTGTGCCAGCCGAAACCGGTCCAGGACCCGATGATTCCCATGTGGATCGCAGGCGGCGGTGAGAAGCTCACGCTGAACGTTGCGGCCCGCTACGCGGACTACACCAACTTTGGATACACGTTCGACGAGTTCAAGCAGAAGAGCGAGATCCTCGCGGGCCACTGCAGAAGTGTCGACCGCGACTTCGGCGAGATCGTCCGCACGACGAATTTCAACATCCTCATTGGCGAGACCGAGGCCGACGTTGCCGAGCGGGTGGCGGCGTTCAAAGCGCATTTCGCTCCGATCGTCGGAGAAGACAAGGTGGACGAGGCGTTCGCCAGAACGTACGTCAAGGGCGGCGGGATTGCCGGTACACCTGAGCAGATCGTTGAACGCCTTCAAGAGTGGGAAGCGGCGGGCCTGGGCTACGCCATCGTGAACTTCCGGGAAGCTGGGACCGATCGTCGCGGCCTTGAGTTGTTCGCCGAGCAGGTCATGCCGCACGTGGCGTGATCGTCGAGTGATGCCTCGCCAGTGGTAGCGTTCGCTCCAAGATGCGGACTCTCGGCAACATCCTGTGGTTGATCCTCGGCGGACTTCCGATGGCGTTCGCCTATGCCGTTGCCGGCGTAGTCATGTTCGTGCTGATCATCACCATCCCCTTTGGGATTCAGGCCTTCAAACTCGCGGGATTCGCGCTCTGGCCGTTCGGGCGAGTTATGGTCGAGATCCCGGGCAAGGGCGGGTGCCTCAACACGGTTGGGAACGTCATCTGGATCGTGCTAGCCGGGATCTGGCTGGCGATCGCGCATATCTTCTGGGCCTTGTTGCTGGCGATCACGATCATCGGCATCCCGTTCGCCGTTGCGAATGTCAAACTCGCCGGGGCCGCGCTCGTGCCGTTTGGGCGCTCCGTCATGTCGAGCGACGCCGCCGCTGCACAGAGCTACCCCGTCGTCGTTGGCGTCGAGCCCCTCGGTTGAGTCGCGGCCGGCCAGTCGATCGTCATCTTCAGCGGGCGCCCGTTCCGCGGGCTGTCGACGTCAAATAGAACGTCCACAACCCTGGGTACGCGGGTTCGATCTACCACTCGATGTCGTTGCCGAGCCGGAGGCTGAACCGACGGCAATACTCGAGGTCCTCAGGACGCAGTTCCGGCCCCAAAGAAGACCCGTCCCCGACCGACGTTCGATAACGTTCGAGGACGTCGAGAGGATCGGCCCCGTTGAAATCGCTCGGACTTCGGACGCCGAGGTCCCTCAGGAAGTGGGCGAACGCTGGGCCGACCCCATTGATTCTGACCAAGTCGGAGAGCTCGAGGGCTTGTGCGAGCCGCTCGACGTCGAGGTCGAGTTCGGCGGCAATCTCTTGACGATCTGAAGGCAGGGTGCATCGCTCGTAGAGCGCCTTGGTCGACCGGACCCGGGCTAGGTGCAGACGTTCGAGTTCCGGCTCCGTGAAGACTTCGAGCTGGGCAAGCGGCACCGGCTTGGACACGTACGAGTTGACTTCACGGTTCAGCACGGCGAGGTACTCCTCGTCGACGCTCAGACCGGCGGCCAACTCGGAGTAGCGCCCCTTGTGTCGCAGCAGGGCTCGGAGGTCCTCGAGCGTGTCGATCCCCATGCGCTTGAGTTCCGGCACCACGTCGCTGATCCCCTCGGCGAGCACTTTCCTGCTGGGAAGGAGATCGATGGTCAGGATTGTCTGCTCGAATGCGTCGAGGCTGATGGTGGTGAGGTCGGTCGAGTACATCGTTGCTCCCACGGGTGCGTGGCGAGATACCAACATGGTACGCGGACATGCGGCGAGGTAGCGCCCTCGACATTCGGTCATGACCGATGGCTACGCTCAGCGACGTGAGCCTTGAGACGTGGCCCGAGGATCCCGGCCGTTGGGCAAGCGAGATCGTCGCGGACCTCTGCTCCGTTGTTCCCGATCGTCGGCCCGGCAGCCCTGGCAATTCCCAGGCAACATCGTACGTAGCGGGGTTGTTTTCCCGTATGGGCTGGCCCGTCGAACAACGGGAATTCGACTGCGTCGATTGGCGGACCGATGGTGGCTCTCTCACGGTCGACGGGTTGACGATCGATGTGACACCGAGCCCGTACGGGTGTGGAGTCTCAGCCGTCGGGCCGCTGCGGATTCTCCGCAATCGCGAGGACCTGCAGCGACAGGACCTCGGTGGTGCTGTCGTCGTCCTTGACGGCGAGCTTGCGTCGGAGCCGATCACACCGAAGGCCTACCCGTTCTACGGATCCGACGAGCACGCGGCCTCGATCAGCACGTTGGAGGCCGCAGCTCCTGCCGCCGCTATCGCCATTACGGGTCGCTACCCAGCGTTGTGTGGCGCGCTCGATCCGTTTCCCCTCATCGAGGACGGTGACTTCGGCATACCGACAGGGAACATGAGGCCGGATGCTCGCGCACATATTCTCGCTAGCGATGGCGAACCCTCCAAGGTCGAGATTCGATCTGAAAGGTGGTCCACCACTGCGTGCAACGTGGTGGCGACGCGAGGACGTCGGGCCGGCCGGCTCACGATCGCGGCGCATATCGACACGAAACCCGGCACACCGGGGGCCGTGGATAATGCCGCGGGGGTCGCTGCGGTGGTCTTGCTTGCCGGTTTGCTCTCGCCCGAGCGTCGCTCCTCTCTCGACGTTGGCCTGGAGCTGCTGGTGGTCAATGGCGAGGATCACTACGCGGCTCCTGGCGAAGTCGCATGGTTGAGCGACAACAAGGACACGCTCGATGACGTCGGTCTGTTCATCAACATCGACGGTGCCGGCTACCGCGAGGGTCGTACCGCGTATTCCACCTACAACGTGGCGGCAAACGTCCAATCCCGGATCGACTTGGCGTTCGAAGGCCGTCGGGACTTGGTGAACGGTCCGGCGTGGTACCAGAGCGACCACGCGATTTTCGCCATGCAAGGCCGTCCGGCACTCGCCTTCACGACTGAGCACGTTGACGCGATGCTCGAAACGCTCTTCCATGCGCCGACCGACACACCCGAAAGAGTGGACGCGGCGCTCGTCGTTGGTATTGCCACAGCGCTCGAGGGCCTGGTCCTCGACTGGTCCGATTGACGACGGTGGCTCGCTGATGCTGGAGCGGGGATGCCACTGAATCGCGCATTCCGCGGGCTGACGGCGCCGCATGGAGGGTGGAGAACCCTGGGTTTGCAGCGCCGCGCATTCCGCGGGCTGACGGCGCCGCATGGAGGGTGGTGAACCCTGGGTTTGCAGCGCCGCGCATTCCGCGGGCTGACGGCGCCGCATAGAGGGTGGTGAACCCTGGGTACGCGGTTTTGCGATACTGGGGTTGGTGCCGCACCGAAAGGGGTTGTGATGGCTGGTGTCGAGACCTTTGACTTCCACGTCACGTCGGAGTGCAGCCAGGAGTGCGCCTACTGCTGGGGTCCCCAGGGGATTGACCCGGTCGACACCGAAACGGCGCTCGCCATCATCGCCAAGATCGCCTCGGGCGCAACACGGCGCATCGTCTTTACGGGTGGCGACCCTCTCCAGCGTGCGGATATCGGGCGGCTCATCCGGGCGGCCGCCGAGCAGGGACTCGAGGTTGCCGTTTCGACGACCGGGGACTTGATCACCGCCCCATTCCTCGAGACAAACGGTCCCTTTATCGATCTCATCTCCCTCCCACTCGACGGATCAACTGAGACGATCTCGGCCCGGACGAAGAAGCCGGGCCACTTCGCAGCCGTGATGGAAGCGCTTGACCTGCTCGAATCCCACGAGGGCATCGACGTGAAGATCGCCACACCCGTCACTCGCCACAACATCGACGACGTCCCGAGCATCGCACTCCTTTTGGACGAGCGGGCCAAGCGCCTCCCGGGCCGTCTCTTCTACAACGTGTTTCAGGCCTTTCCCCGATCCATGGATCCCGACGTCACATGGGACGAGATGGTGGTCGACGCCCCAGCCTTCGCTGCGCTCCGCAAGCGCGTGGACGCGATGCCGCATGACTACCGGATCAATTGGCTGGGCCACGAGACGCTCGACAAGCTCTACGTCATGGTGTTTCCCGACGGCAGCCTCACCGTTCCTTCCGGTTCCGAGTTCCGCAACTTCGGACCGTTCCTCGAAATCGACGATCTCGATACGCTTCTCGACGAGAGCGACTTCGACGAGCCCAAGCATCAACGCCACGCCCAAGGTTGGAGCCGGTCCTGAGAGCAGTCGCCGACGTGGGGCTGCCGAGGAGAAGTAGACAGGAATGGATGATGGTCAAGACGTTCAGTTGGATTGCTGCCGGGGCCATCGTGATTGCCGCCTGCAGTGGCACAGGCACCGAGGAAGGCTCGTCGAATACGGACACAACCGCGGCGAGCGCGGCCACCGAGACAACGTCGCCGACCCCGGTGCCGACCACCACGACTTCAATGACGGCGCCCCCCGAGGCCGTCACAACCACCGAGCCGGCATTGACGACCTCCACCACCACCACAACCTCGGAACCGCCCGGCGAGGTGAATCCACCGGACGTGGAGTCCTGGTGGTGCAGCGCCTTCGAAGTCGCGGCTGGGCAGAGTCCTGTCGACTTCGCCCAGGCTCTCGCAGACGACTTCCGGCACGGGTACTCCGAGGTGCCGGCCGACAGCCTCGAGGAGGCGGCCGACCAGGCCGTGCTGGTGGCGTGTGACCCTGAATACGGCCGGGCGGTGGCGGCCGCCCTCGGCGCGTAGGCGCGTGCAAGTCCGATTTCGGCTGGCCCGAAGGGGTCGCCGCAGGGTCAGCTCCTCTGTGGAGGTGTGAATGCAGTCCTAGCCAACCGGCACGCGGGCGAGCGACTCATCGGGGTGACGCATCTTGATCATTGGCACGCCGATGCCGTACGTCACGAATCGGCCGACTGGTTTGATTCGGATCACACACGTGTCGCCCATCGTGTCGTCGACGCCTCGCATGAGGTCGGCTCGCAGCTCCGCGTCTACCTCATCGACCGGGACGATCGTGGCGCGACCCGGGAACGTGATGACAGCCCGTGGTGCTTGACGAATCCTGATTGGCAGGCGCTGGACCGTCACGGTGACAACGACATTGGGGTTCGCCTCGATGTGCTTGACCTTCCATGTGTTCGGACCGGTCAGCACGTTGAGCACACGGTCCTTCACCTTGTACATCACTCCGGCGGCTCTGGGTTCGCCGTTGGGGGTTACGAAGCCGACGACCGCGAATGGCCACTTCTCGATGTACGGCCAGATCTCATCGGCAGTTTCGGGTAGCGCCATCAAACCTCCATTCCGGTTCCTCAATGCTCGAACAGCCGGCAACGTCGGACCAGAGGAGAAGCTCCCTTGAGCGAGTGTGCCCACGACTCACCTGCAGCCGGGATCGATCGTTCGTCGGTATGGTGAACGGGATGGGGCGATACACACACGGCCACCACGAGAGTGTGCTGCGATCACATCGATGGCGAACCGTCGATAACTCAGCCGGCTACTTGGGTGCTCGCCTTGCCCCCGGTTGCTCTCTTCTCGATGTCGGATGTGGCCCCGGCACGCTAACGGTGGATCTTGCCCGCCACGTTGAGCCCGGCCGTGTGATCGGAATCGACAGCGCCGGATCGATCGTCGACCAGGCGACAGTCGATTGCCCGCGAGATGTCACCAACGTCGAATTCCGTGCGGGCAATGTGTATGACCTCGGATTCGGCGATGAGACGTTCGACATCGTTCACGCACATCAGGTGCTGCAGCATGTCGATGATCCAGTGGCCGCACTACGCGAGATGTGGCGTGTGTGTCGCCCTGGCGGAATTGTGGCTGCCCGGGACGCCGACTACGGAGCTATGACCTGGCACCCAGTCGACGACCGCCTCGTTCGATGGCTCGACGTGTATCGGGCGGTCGCCGTCGCCAACGGCGGGCAGCCCGATGCCGGTCGGTACCTCCTCGAATGGGCACAAGAGGCGGGGTTCACCGATGTCGAAGCAACGACGAGCACGTGGTGTTTTGCCTCGCCACACGACCGAGCGTGGTGGGGTGGTCTGTGGGCCGACCGCGTTGTCGAGTCGTCGCTCGCTGAACATGTGATTGATGGTGGCCACGCGACGAGAAGGGAACTGGAAGATATCGCCGCGGCCTGGCTCGACTGGGCACGGCACCCCGACGCCTGGTTCATCGTTCCGCACGGGGAGATCATCGCGTCGGCGTCGTAGGCAAACGACAATGGCACACTCAAGGCCGGCACGGATGCATTCCGGCCTCGCTTGGGATCGTCGTGTGCCATGCTGGAATCGGCCGATGAAGGGCGGAACAAGTGGACGTACGGGCCCAACTTTTGCTCAGGCTTGCGATCGCTGCGGCTGCTGTGGCGCTCGTTGCGGCATCCCCGGCCGCTTCCGTCTCCGGTGCGACCCATGCGGGGCACGAGACGACCTACATCACACCCGCCGATTCGATGTTCGATGTTCCCGTCGTCAACGACGACGAGTCGCCACTGATCGCGGGTGGCGAAGAAGTGGACAATCCCGGCTGGATCGTTGCCGTCTTCAGGGACGCCAACTACATCTGCACGGGGGTGCTGATCGATCCTCGCGTCGTGCTCACGGCTGCCCACTGCGCCGAGGAACCCGCTTCGTATCAACTCCTCTTCGGGACAGAAACCCTCCTCGACT
>Ga0316198_10000497_pt1 | contig 20717 bp, 21 predicted proteins | sample OudBieAanoxic_MG_FD_204935 | JGI IMG/M metagenome (GOLD analysis project Ga0316198, IMG submission 204935) | Coastal sediment microbial communities from Oude Bieten Haven, Netherlands - site A anoxic | ecosystem: Environmental > Aquatic > Marine > Coastal > Sediment | place: Netherlands...
CCACGGTCATCCCGGCCTACCTGGCCGAGGGCAAGACCCGCCTGACCATCGGGGTCGGCTGCACCGGCGGGTTCCACCGCTCGGTGGCCATCGGTGATGCCCTCGCCGAGCAGCTGGAAGCGCTGCACATGGGGCCGGTGAACGTGTGGCACCGCGAGCTCGAGCGGCGACGGTGAAAGGCGCGGGGGGCGACGGCCGCCTCCGCCGCTGGCTGCGCCCGGGCATGGGCGTCAAGCGCTGGCTGCTGCTGATGTTCATCGGCCTCACCATCCTGGCCACAGCCGGCGCCATGCTGTTGCGCTGGTTCTTCCTGGAGGTGCCCGCGAACACGGAGCTGGGTCGGCTGTTCGAGCTCGTCAGCCTCAACTTCCTGCCCGACCCGCTGCGTCCCATCGTCATCGTGGTGTTCGGGTCGGCTGTCTTCCTCTACGGCCTGTGGCGGCTGCTCAACGCCCTGCTGGAGCCGTTCCCGGCGCGTCGTGAGCCGCTGGTCGAGCTGGTCTACCAGAAGCGCTCGCTGGCACGTGGCCCGCAGATCGTGGCCATCGGGGGTGGTACCGGCCAGTCGACCCTGCTGCGCGGTCTCAAGGAGGTGAGCAGCAACATCACCGCCGTGGTGACCGTGGCCGACGACGGCGGCTCCAGCGGCAAACTGCGCGACGAGCTGGGCGTGCCGCCGGTGGGCGACATCCGCAACTGCATCGCCGCCCTCGCCGACGCCGAGCCGGCCATGACCAGCCTGATGCAGTACCGCTTCCCCACCACCGAGGCCGAGCCGGGCGTCGCCGGACACGCCCTGGGCAACCTGCTCATCGCGGCCATGGCCGACATCAGCGGCGACTTCGAGGAGGGCGTGCGCAGCGCCAACCGCGTGCTCGCGGTGCGCGGCCAGGTGGTGCCCGTGGCCGGTGAGGCGCTCTACCTCAGCGCCGAGCTGGCCGACGGCTCGGTGCTCCAGGGCCAGTCGCGCATCACGCGCTCGCGGGGCATCCGCCGGGTGTGGCTCACGCCCTCGAGCGTGCCTGCCACCCCGGCGGCGATCGAGGCCATCCGCGAGGCCGAGCTCATCGTGCTCGGCCCCGGCTCACTCTATACCAGCGTGCTGCCCAGCCTGCTCGTGCCCGACATCCGCTCCGCGCTGGAGTCGGCGAAGGGCTTGCGCGTGTACGTGGCCAACGTGGCCACCCAACTGGGCGAGACCGAGGGCTACACGCTCTCGGAGCACGTGGCCGCGCTGGCCGCCCACGATGTGGCCGAGCTGGTCGATGTGGTCCTGGCCAACGACGACACCAGCGCCCGCGTGCCCGAGGGCTACCCTGCCGAGCCGGTGCGCATCGACCTGCCCCGGGGCGCAGGGCACGCCCGCCTCGAGCTGGCCGCGGTGGTCGACCCCGAGAACGCCCACCGCCATGACCCGCAGCGTCTGACGGAGGCGCTCATGCGCCTCGTCGAGGAGCGACCCTCGGCCCGGCCGGTGGCCCCAGTGCGCAGCGCCTGAGCCGGGTGCGTCGTGGCTGATCCGCGTGAGCGTGAGCTGGTGCAGGCGATCCGCGCCGAGCTGGCGGCCATCGATCCCCCGCGAGCCTGCTGCCGGGAGGCCGAGCGTGCCGGGCTGGGCGCCGCCGCTCGTGGGCGTGCCCGCTCGCCGGTCGTGGCCCGCCTGGCCGTGCGTCTGGCCGAGGACGGCGAGGAGGCGGGGAGCGCCGACCCGCCCGGCTTCGACTGGGACGAGGCGCGCGGTCACTGCCGCTCGGCCTGGCTGCGCGGGCGCTTCCTGGCCATCGGCTCGCTGAGCCTCGGCGCACGTGGTGCCCACCTCGAGCTGGTGGTGCCCTCGACCGAAGGGGAGGAGTTGCGCCGGCGGCTCGACGAGAGCGGGTTCCGCTTCACCACGCGCCTGCGGCGAGGGCGCGCCGTGCTGACCAGCAAGCGCACCGACACCATCCTCTCGTTCCTGCGATCCTGCGGCGCCGGGGCCAGCGTCCTGGAGATCGAGTCGCGCCTGGTCATGCGCCAGCTGCAGGGCCACCTCAACCGGGTGCTCAATGCCGAGACCGCCAACCTTGAGCGCACCGTGGCCTCGAGCGCGCGCCAGCTGGCCATCATCGAGCAGCTCCGGGCGGAGGGTCGGCTGGGCCAGCTCTCGGCCGTCGACCAGCAGGTGGCGCAGGCACGCAGGGAAGCGCCCGAAGCCTCGTTCACCGAGCTCGCCAGCACCCTCGGCCTGTCGCGCGCACGCGTGCAGCGGGCCTTCGGGCGGATCGAGGCCACAGCCTCAACCGCGGGGCCCGCCGACGAGTAGGATGGGCCCATGCGACCCGTCATCATCACTGCCAACTGGAAGATGAACACCACTCCCGCGGATGCCGGCCCGTTGGCGGCCGACATCGCGAAGGCCACCGAGGTGGCCGGCGTCACCCGCATCATCTGCCCGCCCTACACCAACATCAGCGCGGTCAAGGAGGCCGTGGCGGGCACGGGCGTGCTGGTCGGAGCCCAGAACGTGCACGACGCGCCCAAGGGCGCGTACACCGGCGAGGTCTCGGCCGACATGCTCAAGGGCCTCGTGAGCTGGTGCATCGTGGGCCACTCCGAGCGCCGTCGCGACCAGTTCGAGTCGGACGAACTCGTGGGCCAGAAGATCGTGCGCCTGGTGGAGGCCGGTATCAGCCCCATGATGTGCTGCGGCGAGCAGCTCGAGGAGCGGGAAGCCGGATCCGCCGTGGCCACCGTCCAGGCCCAGGTGAAGGCTTCGCTCGAGACCGTCACCGACGCGGGTGGGGGCCTCCCGTCCGACCTCGTCATCGCCTACGAGCCCGTGTGGGCCATCGGCACGGGCAAGACCGCCACCGGCGCCGACGCGGCCGAGATGTCGGAGGCCATCCGCGCCACAATCGCGGACGTCGGCGGCGCCGAGTATGCCGAGTCCGTTCCTGTGCTCTACGGCGGCTCGGTCACGGCCGATTCCTTCGGCGAGTTCATCAGCGAACCCTCCATCGACGGCGCGCTCATCGGCGGCGCCGGCCTCAAGCCCGACCAGATGGCCGGCATCGCCGCGACCGCGGCCGAGGCGGCCGCAGCCCGCAAGGCCTAGGCAGACGCCCGCGCCACTCGCGCCCTACGGCCCGGAGCGAGCACGCTCCGGGCACCCTGTGAAAGGGGGAACCTCCTCGTGACCACCCGGACCGAGCGACCCTGCCCGGTCGTGCTCATCGTCGTCGACGGCTTCGGCTACGGACCAGAGCTCGAGGCCGACGCCATCACCGCGGCCGAGATGCCGCGTTGGCGAGCCCTGCTCGGGGCCTGGCCCAACTCACGGCTCGATGCCTCCGCGCAGGCGGTCGGCCTGCCCGAGGGGCAGATGGGCAACAGCGAGGTCGGCCACCTCAACATCGGCGCCGGCCGCCCGGTGCTGCAGGACCTGCCGCGCATCGACGCCAAGATCGCCGACGGCTCCTTCGAGCGCAACGAGGTCCTGCTGACCGCGGTCCAGCGGGTGGCGATGGCCGGCTCACGGCTGCACCTCGTGGGCCTCATCGGGCCCGGCGGTGTGCACTCGACCGACGCGCACGCGGTGGCTATCGCCGGCATGGCCAGGAAGGCCGGGGTCGGCGACCTCGTGGTCCACGGCCTGCTCGATGGCCGCGACACGCCGCCTCGCTCGGCCGACGGCTTCATCCCCGACTTCGAGCGTCGCCTGACCGAGGCCCACCCGGGCGCGCGCTTCGCCATGATCGGCGGCCGCTACTACGGCATGGATCGCGACAAGCGCTGGGAGCGCACCAAGGCCTGGTACGACGCCATGGTCTACGGGACCGGCTTCGGGACGGAGCCGGCTGCGTCCGCCGAGGCCGCGCTGGCCGCGGCCTACGCTCGCGGCGAGAACGACGAGTTCGTCAAGCCCACGCTCATCGAGGGCGTCGACGGCACGGTGCGTGACGGTGACGTCGTGGTCCACTTCAACTTCCGCGCCGACCGCGCCCGCCAGCTGATTCACGCCTTGGTCGATCGCGACTTCGACGCCTTCGACCGCGGCGAATCCCCGCCCTTCCCGAGCGTGGTCACGCTGACCGAGTATGAGGGCGGCCTGCCCGTGGACGTGGCCTACCCGCCGCTGGTCGTGGCCAGCCTGGCCGAGGTCGTCTCGGGCCTCGGCTGGAGGCAATTCCACGTGGCCGAGACCGAGAAGTACGCGCACGTCACCTACTTCATGAACGGTGGCGTCGAGGAGGCCTGGCCGGGCGAGGACCGCAAGCTCGTACCGAGCCCCAAGGTCGCGACCTATGACCTCCAGCCGGAGATGAGCGCGGCGGGCGTGACCGACGAGATCGTGGCCGCGATCGAGTCGGGCGCCTATGACCTCATCATTGCCAACTTCGCCAACCCCGACATGGTCGGCCACACCGGCGTGTGGGACGCCACGGTCGAGGCCTGCACCTTCCTCGACGGCTGCCTGGGACGGGTCGCCGATGCCGTCCTGGCCGCCGACGCGGCCTCCCTCGCCGAGGGTGGCAAGGGTGCGATCCTGGCGGTCACCGCCGACCACGGCAACGCCGACGTGATGATCGACGACGAGGGCAAGCCCGTGACCAAGCACTCGCTCAGCCCGGTGCCGTTCCTGCTGGCCGGCTCGGCGGTGGAAGGCAAGTCGCTGGCCGACGGCGTGCTGGCCGACGTCACGCCCACGCTCATGGCGCTGACCGGCGTGGAGCCGGCCGAGGGCATGAGCGGCCGCCCGCTGCTGGAGGACTGACGGGCCCGCCGGGCGCCATACCCCCGCGGCGGTGGCGCCCGGAGCCGTGCTAACCTCTGGCGGCACCCACAACGACAGGAGTCGATCCCGCTTTGGACGTCCTTCTCTTCTTCGCCCTGCTGATCACGGCCATCGGGCTCATCGTGGCCATCCTCATGCAGTCGCGCGGCTCGGGCCTCGGCGCTACCTTCGGTGGCGGCGACACGGCCAGCTTCCACACGCGACGCGGGGTGGAGCAGCGCCTCTACCAGTTCACCATCGTGCTGGCGGTCCTCTTCGTGACCGTGAGCATGCTCATCTACATCGCCGAGTAGACCTCGGTCCTGCCCGGCGGGCGGACGATGGTCGCGGGCGTGGCCTTGGGCGCCCCCGTGCTACCATCTGCCTCGCGCTCGCAGAGCGTCGTGATCGGATCGTGCCGCGGTGGCGGAATAGGCAGACGCGCTAGGTTCAGGACCTAGTGAGCATTACAGCTCGTGTGGGTTCAAGTCCCTCCCGCGGTACCACCTCGATCACATCGCACACCTGCCCAGGTGGCGGAATTGGTATACGCGCACGTTTGAGGGGCGTGTGAGGCAACTCATCCGGGTTCAAGTCCCGGCCTGGGCACCACTCCTTCCCTGACCGTATCGGGCGTCGGGCCGTGCCCGGCGCTACCATCGCCATGTCGGGCGGTTAGCTCAGCTGGTCAGAGCGCCTCGCTTACACCGAGGAAGTCGGGGGTTCGAGTCCCTCACCGCCCACCAACTCTGTTGTATCTCGGTGGGAATCGGCGCGGTCCAGACCGCCTGATCCCGCATCCCTCTCGCGCGGCGCTTGCCGACCTGAAGCGCCCCGCTGCCTCGGGCCAGAAGCACACGGGACCGGCAGCTGGACGAGTGGCCTCGCGTGCCCGGCTTGATCACGCACCGAGATCCCGGCCGACGGTGCGCTCCGCTCCAGTCAGGGTGTCGGTGGTGGTCGAGGCGGACGCGGACATCGGGATACTTCGGACACCGGAGGCAGACGAGCGTCGGGTCGGTCTTCGTGCGTCCATACGGCCGGTCGCGCCGCTCCCCGTGCCAGCGTGCGTGGGACGGTATTCCCACCGAGATACAACAGAGTTGGCGCGCCCAACAGGATTCGAACCTGTGGCCTTCTGCTCCGGAGGCAGACGCTCTATCCACTGAGCTATGGGCGCGCGGCCACCATTAGACCACAGGGTCCGGCACTCGCGACCAGGTCGCGATGCCGGCCCTTTACTTACAGTGTAAACTTGAGCCATGGGAACACTCATCATGCTCCTCGGAGCACTGCTACTCGGACTGGTCGCACTGCTGGGCGTCTTCCTCGGGGGGATGCGCGCCAAGTGGCCGCCGGTCGTCAATGCCGTCCGGCGCCTCAACCGGAACGTGCTCAACCCACGTCAGATGGCCACCGCCGGCCAGCCCGGCGCCTTCGCCCAGGTCCTGCGCCACACCGGCCGCACCTCGGGCAGGAGGTACGAGACACCACTGGGCATCGAGCCCACCGACGATGGCTTCGTCATCGCCCTGGTCTACGGAAACGACGCCCAATGGCTCAGGAACGTCCTGGCCGCCGGCCATGCCGAGGTCGTTCGCGACGACGTGGCCTACGCCGTCGAGCGGCCCGAGGTCATCCCGGTCGACGATGCGATCGGCTACTTCAAACCCTCCGACCAGCGCCTCTTCGGACTCTTCGGTGTCGATCGCTGCCTGCGGCTCTACCATGCCGCACATGACTGAGCCGACCGCCGAAGCCACCCGCACCGAGACCGACTCCATGGGTGCCATCGAGGTGCCCGCCGACCGCTACTGGGGCGCGCAGACGCAACGATCGCTCCATCACTTCGCCATCGGCGACGAAGACGCCGAGCGCATGCCGCGCGAGATCGTGCACGCCATGGGCACGCTCAAGCTGGCCTGCGCCATGGTCAACGACGAAGCCGGCCGGCTGCCCGAGGGCACCGGATCACTGATCGCGCAGGCGGCGCGGGAGGTCGCCGCGGGGGATTTGGACGATCACTTCCCGCTCTATGTCTGGCAGACCGGCTCGGGCACGCAGACGAACATGAACACCAACGAGGTCATCGCCAACCGGGCCATCGAGCTGGCCGGCGGGGTCATGGGCAGCAAGGACCCGGTCCATCCCAACGATCACGTCAACAAGTCTCAGTCCTCCAACGACACCTTCCCCACGGCCATGCACATCGCCGCCGCCGGCGTCATCGGGCAGGTCCTGCTGCCCTCGGTGCAGCGGCTGCGCGACGAGCTGGCCGCCCGTGCCGAGGACTTTGCCGACATCGTCAAGATCGGGCGCACGCACCTGCAGGACGCGGTGCCGCTGACGCTGGGCCAGGAGTTCAGCGGCTACGTGGCCCAGCTCGATGCCGACATCGCCCGCATCGAGGTCTCGCTGCCGGGTCTCTACGAGCTGGCCATCGGCGGCACCGCCGTGGGTACCGGGCTCAACGCCCCCGACGGCTTCGACAAGGCCGTGGCCGCGCGCATCGCCGAGCTCACGGGTCTGCCCTTCGTGAGCGCGCCCAACAAGTTCGCCGCCCTGGCCGCGCATGACGCGGTCGTCTTCGCCAGCGGAGCGCTGGCCACGCTGGCGGCCAGCCTGACCAAGATCGCCAACGACCTGCGCTGGCTGGGCAGCGGCCCGCGGTCGGGCCTCGGCGAGCTGGTCCTGCCCGAGAATGAGCCCGGCTCCTCGATCATGCCGGGCAAGGTGAACCCGACCCAGGCCGAGGCCATGACCATGGTCGCGGCCCAGGTCTATGGCAACGATGCCGCGGTCAAGTTCGCCGGCTCCCAGGGCAACTTCGAGCTCAACGTGTACAAGCCGGTGATGGCGGCCAACGTCATCCGCTCCGCGCGCCTGATGGCCGACGCCTGCGACACCTTCCGCCAGTTCGCGGTCGCCGGCGTAGAGGCCAACCGAGAGCGCATCGACCAGCTCGTGGCCCAGTCGCTGATGCTGGTCACCGCGCTCAACCCGGTCATCGGCTACGACAAGGCGGCCGAGGTGGCCAAGAAGGCCCATCGGGAGGGCACGACCCTGAAGGCCGCCGCGCTCGGGCTGGGCTACGTCACCGAGGAAGAGTTCGACGAGGTCGTCCGGCCCGAGCGGATGGTCTAGCCCCCCCGCGCGCGGGCGCAGGTCAGCTGTGCTGCTCCCCAGAATCGAGGCGACCCCGCCGAAGCGGGGTCGCTTTAACTGTCCCGGCTGATACGGAGCGAACTCCGGATCCTCTGCCACGGCGCAAGGGCATCTATGACGCCGGCTTCACCGGCTACCCTAACCCAACCTACCCATGACCTTGCGTCTAGGCCAGTAGTGCTGTCGAGCAGCACGGGGCAGATATTAGTCGCAGCGGCGCCGGAAACTCAAGGGTTTATTCACATTGCATAGATGAAGGTTCCATAACATTCCTCTCGGGAGCACCGCTGCGGCGTGGAGATGTGCTCTCAGCGGACCGCGTCGATGGCCTCCACCAGATCGATGGAACCGGTGAACAACACCTCGCCCAGGATGACCCCGGCAACGCCGGCTGCGCGTAGCTCCAGCAGCCCCGGGATGGTGCTGACGCCACCGGCGACCAGCACCTCCGCGTCCAGTCCGTCGGCGACCCGGCCGACCAGCTCGCGTCCGGCCGCGTCGGTCACGTGCGAGAAGACGAAGCGGCGCACGCCGGCCCCGTGCATCTCGGCTACGAGCGCTTCCACCGTGGGCGGCGTGCCCCGTCGCCAGGGATACGCGCGCAGGCTCTCGGGTCGGGCATCGAGGCCGACGGCCAGCCAGTCACCGCCGATGGCCAGGCTGTCGGTCAGCACGCCGCTCTCCTCGGCCACCGCCCAGAGGGGCATGACCACGCGCGTAGCCCCGGCGGCGTAGGCCATCTCGATCTGCTCCGGCCCATCGACCCCGCCCGCCAGCTGCAGCGGCTTGGCTACCGCCCGGGCGATGGCTCCGATGGCCTCGAGGTTGGCCGGCCGGCCCGCGGCTGCCCCGTCGAGGTCGACCACGTGCACGGCCGGCGCCCCCTGGGCCACGAGGGCCTGGGCCACGGCGGCCGGCCTGTCGGTGGGCGTGCCGCTACCGCTCGAGGCACCGGGCCACCACACCAGGCGCGAGCGTCCGGCAGCCACGTCGATGCTGGGGATGACGTACATCAGGCCGCCAGTGCCCCTGGTGCCGTAGGTCCGCCGCCTTCGCCGGCCAGTAGCCGCCGGTGGAACGAGATGGGCAGACTGCCCGAGTAGAGGAGGGCGTCGTGGTAGCCCCTCAGGGTGAAAGCCTGGCCACGGCGCGCCTGCTCGTCGGCACGCAGGCGCAGCAGCAGCACCTTGCCCAGCAGGTACGAGAGGTTGTAGCCCGGCGCGGTCGTGTAGCGCTCGACCTCGGCCTTCGCCACCGACCGCTCGAAGCGCGTGTGCTCGACCAGGAAGTCCACGCCGTCGTCCACGCTGATCTCGCCACGGTGGAGGCGGATGTCGAGGACGATACGGGCCGCCCGCCAGATGGCGTCGGTGGCCACGATGACCCGTCGCTCCGGACTGTCCTCGAAGCCCTGCTCGAGCATCATCTGTTCGCAATACATGGCCCAGCCCTCGACGAACTCGGGCGCCTCCACCATCAGGCGGGCGGGCGTGGGCGTCGCCAGCGCGGCCGTGAGCTGCAGGTGGTGGCCGGGATAGGCCTCGTGCACGCTGGTGTTCACGATGGAGGACCAGTTGTGCTCCAGCAGGGCGCCGGGGTCACCATCGACCGAGGGCGTGACCACGTAGGTGCCCCGGGCCGGGCGGTCGAAGGCGGCGGGATCGAAGTAGGCCGCCAGGGGCAGCATGCGGCGCATGTACACCGGCGTGGGCACGACCTCGAGGATGTCGCCGCTCGGCAGCGTGGCCAGGCCATGCTCCTCGACGAAGGCTCGCGCCCGCAGCATGGCCTCGCGGTAGGCCCGCAGCGCGGCCGCGAAGTCCTTCGGTCCGGCCGTCTTCACCCGCTCGACCACCTCGGCCTCGCTGAGGGCAGGGTCGATCTCGTGACCGGCTCGGCGCCGTGACTCGTGCTGGGACTCCAGCTGCTCGAGGCCGATGGCCAGGATGTCGTCGGTGGTCAGCCCGTCGAAGGCCCGCAGGCCCACCAGCCGGTCGAGCTCATCGGCCCCCAGCGCCGTCGGCGCCGCGCAGTCATCGAGTCGCCCCTCGATCCAGGCGGCGTAGTCGAGGAGGGCGGCCTCGGCGGCCCGGGCCGCGACTTCGATCCGGCTGAGCGGCGCGGCACCGGCGGGCCAGACCGTCCCGGCACTGGCCACGATGTCGTGGATCAGGCTCGGCAGCTCGGCCGCCGACTGCGCCTCCTGCTCCATCCACAGGCGGACGGTATCCCGCCCCGGGCGGTCGCGCACCTGCTGCAGCGCGGTGGGCACCGCTTCGAGGCGGGCGGTCATCGATAGCAGACGCTCCTCCAGGGGGGCGAAGTCGCGGGCCGCGAGCAGGAAAAGGGCCGTGCCGATCTCGTCGGTTGCGTTGGTCGTACGCTCCCAGTCGCGCACGACTTCGGCCTCGAACAGGCGCAGGCGCCCGCCGTGCAGGGCCACTTCGCGCTCGAAGGCGACCGGCGCGCTAAGGGTTTCGTGGTCGACCGCCTCGAGCCGCCGCACGAATGCGTGCTCGGCCGCGACGTCGGCCTCCTTCGCGCCGCGCGAGAGGTCGGGCAGCCGGCCGTCGTGCTGATGCAGGCCGAAGCGCGTGGCATGGCCCGGCCAGGCCTCCACCCAGGCACCGAAGCGCGACTCGACGAGCCGGCCCACGGCCGCGTCGCCCGGGCCCTCCCCGGTTCGTCCCACCACCACGCCGCCTAGACGGCGACCGCCGCCAGGCCGGCTGCGGTGAGCGACGCGCGCGTGATGTCGAGGGCCTGCTCGATGTCCCCAGCCTCGATGCCGTAGTGCGTCAGCGCCCGCACTCGCCCGCCGGGGTACTGGATGTAGGCCAGCCCGCGTGAGCCGGTCTCGGCCATGAAGGCGGTGCGCGCTTCGAGCACGTCCTGGCCGGGGCGTGGGCGCAGCCCGAAGACGAGGTAGTTGGTGATGATCGTCGCGGGATCGATGTCGACGATGCCGTCCATCTCGGCCAGGCCCTCGGCCAGACGGCGGGCATTGTCGTGGTCAACGGCCAGCCGTTCGATCATGCCCTCGGGCCCGTCCTGCAGGGCCACCAGGCCGGCTGCGGCCACGATCCCAGACTGGCGCATGGCGCCACCCACGAGCTTGCGCGCCCGATGGGCGCGGACGATGAAGTCCTCGGAGCCGACGACCATCGAGCCGACCGGACAGGAGAGGCCCTTCGAGAGGCAGAAGGTGGCGCTGTCGGCCGGTCGCACCAGCGCCTCTGCCGTGGTGCCCAACGCCACCACCGCGTTGAAGAGGCGGGCTCCGTCGATGTGCAGAGGCACTCCCCGCTCGTGGGTCACCGCGGCGAGGCTGGCGGTGTAGGCCGTGTCGATGGGGCGTCCGAGCTTGGGCGAGTTGGTGTTCTCGAGCGTCACCAGGGCCGTCTGCGGCTGATGGGGATCATCCGGCCGGAACGCGGCCCGCACCTCATCGGGGTCCATGGTGCCGTCAGGCCGGCCCTCGATGGGTCGGGCGGTGGCCCCCGTGATCACTGCGTAGCCGCCGGCCTCCATCTGCAGCAGGTGCGCGCCCGCATCCACGATGATCTCGCCTCCCCGCGGGACATGGGCCATGTGCGAGACGAGGTTGCCCATGGTGCCGCTGGCGACGAAGAGCGCGGCGGGCTTGCCCGTCAGCTCGGCCGCGCGCTCCTGCAGAGCGATGACGGTGGGGTCATCCCCGAAGACGTCATCGCCGACCTCGGCCCGGGCCATGGCCCGGCGCATGGCCGGCGTGGGCCTCGTGACGGTGTCGGAGCGCAGGTCGATGAGGTCGGGCATGATGCGCCGAGCATAGAGCCGCTCGTCGCCGGGCGTGACTGCGGCACGCTTGGCGTGTTCGCGGTCTCTCTGCTAGAGTCTGCGCCCGCGGGACCCGTAGTGTAGCGGCCTAACATGCCAGCCTGTCACGCTGGAGATCGCCGGTTCGAATCCGGTCGGGTCCGCCACCGTCCCACCGTCAGCATCGACCGGGTCTCGTCGCGCCCGCCGGTGAGGGGAGGCAAGAGGCCTTCATGAGCGAAGCTCCGGACGAAGCACGCCGCGCCGAACGGGGGTCCAAGCTCCTGGTCGTGGCCCTTGTCGGCATCTTCCTCTTCGGCATGTTCGGCTTCGCCATCGCCGCCTTCGACTCGCAGAACGAGCCTATACCGACCGAGCCACCCGCTCCCTCGCTGCCGGCCCTGCCCGCGCTCGCGCCCGGAACTTCGGAGCGCGGGCCGGATCCCACCGCCCAAGCCGGCGCGCGGCGCTTCCTGCTGGCCGTGGCCGAGATCGAGCCTTCGCCAGCGGCGAGCGCACCCCCGGCGCCAGCCACTTCCCCGCCGCCCGACTCTGCCCCCATCGATGCAGCCGAGGCCGGCGTGCCCACGACCATGCCCGTCGTCCCCGTGACCGGCTTCTGGTCCAAGCGCGAGGGGCTCAAGCGTCGTGCCGTCATCGACGCGCTGGTCGAGGGCCGGGGCGACGGCTTCAAGCGCGTGGTGGTCGAGAAGCGCATCACCGAGCCGCTGGCCGCTGCGCTCGGGATCGAGCTGCACCCAGATGTGCGGGCCCTTGGCCCCGAGCGTCTGTCGCGGGCCGTGCGCAAGGGCGCCCTCGGCGTCGTTGCCGCCACCAGCGTCAGGCCCTCACTGAGGGCCCTGGCGGTCTCGGGCGAATCGCTCACCGGCGTGGACAGGGTCAAGCGCATCGATGACTGGCCCCTGAGCGTGGAGCTCGAGCTCGCCCCGGAGGCAGGCTGGGATCACTCACGCACGTGGGTGCTGGTCGCCGCCGGCGACTCCTTCACCGATCGCGGCGTGTACGACACGGTCGTGCGCAAGGGCAAGGGCGTGGACTATCCCTTCTCGGGCGGCACGGCCGAGGTCACCGGCTTCGGCTGCTGCGACCCTGTCTTCAACGACAACATCGTGCCGCGCTACAAGCTGACCGGCAACAAGGGCGTGGTGCGGCGGCTCTTCCGGCGGGCGGACCTCGCGGTCGCCAACCATGAGCAGCCGGTGACCGAGTCGGCGACCTTCCACAGCAGCGGCACCCGCTTCAGCGGCAAGCCGGCGCTGACCCGCATCTTCACCCGTGCCGGGATCGATTTCCTCTCGCTGGCCAACAACCACATCGGCGACTACGGGGCCGATGGCATCCGCGACAGCCGCCGCATCCTGCGCGACTACGGCATCGCCTTCGGCGGAGCGGGCAAGGACCTCAAGCAGGCGCGGGTGGTTGACCTGCTCGACGCCCGCGGCACGCAGGTAGCCATCATCCCCTGTCTCGACATCGTCAAGGTCTACTGGGCCGGCGAGGCCAAGGCCGGCGCCACGCCCTGCGTGGACCAGTACATCCGCAAGGACATCCGCAAGGCCCGTCGCGCCGGCGCCGACGTGGTCATCGTGTTTCCCCACTGGGGTGTCGAGTACACGCGTCAGCCGCTGGCCTCCATGCGCAAGCACGCGCGGCGCTGGGTGGAGGCCGGGGCGGACCTGGTCATCGGTGCCCACAGCCACGTGGCCGGCGCCATGGAGGAGATCTACGGCGCGCCCGTGCTCTACTCGCTGGGCAACCTCGTCTTCGACCAGCACTGGTCCACTGACACCATGGAATCCGCGCTGCTGGAAGCGACCTTCGTCGGTGACCGGCTGATCGAGCTGCGGCTGCGGCCGTACATCATCCACGACACCTCCCAGCCCAACTTCCTCGATCCGGCTAAGGGGGAAGGGCGCCGACTGCTGCTGGAGATGAAGCAGGCCTCGTCGGACTGGCTCGACTGGTAGTCACACGACCGTCACGAATGCGGTCCCCGATGTGATCTGCGTCACGAACGCGTCACGTCCTGCTCCCTACGCTGCCGGCCCATGGAAGCACTCGTCGCCACCTACGGACTCGGCCTCGCCTCTGCCGCGAGCCCCTGCCTGCTGCCGCTCTATCCGGCCTTCCTGGCCTACCTCACCGGGACCGCCGGGGCCGACGCGGGCACGGGCCAGGCTCGGCGCGTCTCGGGCTTCCTGGGGCTGGCCGTGCTGGCCGGGCTCATCACCTCCATGCTTCTCATCGGCCTCGTGGTGGTCGCCCTGTCCGCTCCCATCAGCTCCCTGCTCGGCTTCGCCATCCCCGTCATCGACCTGCTGCTCATCACCCTCGGCGTGATGCTGCTGGCCGGCATCAACCCCTTCCTCAAGGCGCCGCAGGTGCGAGTTCCCGGCGCCACCGGTCCGACATCCCAGGCCTACCTCTACGGCGTCTTCCTCGGTCCCATCGCCCTGCCCTGCGCCGGCCCCTTCCTCATCGCCACGCTGGCCATCTCGGTGGGCGCGACCGAGACGGTGGGCACCATGGCCACCTTCGCCGTCTTCGCCCTCGGCTTCGGCATGCCGCTGGTGCTGCTGTCGGTCCTGGCCCGAGCACGGCAGGACCAGGTGGTGCGTTTCCTCACCCGGCATCACCGGGCCATCGAGCTCTTCTCGGGCGTGCTCCTCATCGGCGCCGGCATCTGGGACCTGTGGCTCAACTGGGATTCGATCCTGCTGACCTTCGGCCTCTAGGCCCGTCGCGCTAGGCCAGGCCCGTCTCGCGCGCGCTGGGCCAGAGCGAGAGGTCCAGCTCCGGCACCAGCTCCGGCAGCTGGGCCATGTCCGGGGCGTAGCCCTCGAGGATCGAGCGTCGCAGCTCAGCAGTCGGCTCGAACTTGGCCCGCGTGGTGGGATTGACCTCACCGCGGAAGGCATCGGCGTCGAGCTCGTGTGGGGCCAGACCCAGGAACTCGTAGGTTCGCGCCAGCTGACCTGCCGGGTCGGCCCGGCAGGCCTCGTACTGGCCGACCCACACGCGCTCGGCCGGGAAGGCTGCCAGCACGCGTCGCAGCTGGGGCGCGTAGAGACCGCGCTGGAAGGCGCCCTGGATGTCGCGGTGGCCGAGCGGCGCCCGTGATGTCGCCAGCTGGTGGGTCAGGCCGCTGCGCAGGCGCTCCAGCGGGTCGCGCAGGAGGACGAGCACGCGCGCCTCGGGAGCCGCCCGGGCGATCAGCTCCGGCGTCCAGAAGTCGATGAGGTAGCCGGGCGTCCACTCGCCGGCGACCTTGCCCTCAGGCACCGGGAAGTAAGCCGCGTAGCGGCGTGCGTCGGCCCCCTCGAACGGCGTCTCCCAGGCACGGTCGAAGAAGTGCAGCTCCTTGGGTCCACCGCCCGCGTTGACCACGTCGGGATGGGCCTGGACGAGGCGGTTCCACCACGAGGTGCCTGCCTTCTGGGCGCCCAGGCCGACGAAGTGGGGCGGTCCCGCCACCCACCCCGGCGGGGCCTGCGGCGGTGCCGGCGGCCCGGGCGGGCGCGGGCCACGGAAGCGGTGCCAGGCGCGCGAGCCACGCACGGCCAGGCGGCGGACACGAGCCTTGGCCGTCGCCCGCCACGTCATCGGGGCAGTTGCCACAACGAGAGGTCGAGTTGGGGCAGGAGCGAGGCCAGCCGCTCGTTCTCGGGCGCATAGCGCCGCACGAGCTGGTCCTCCTGCCAGCGGCTGAGCGTGACCTTGGGGCCGCGCGACTCGTTGACGCGGCCGGCCAGGTCGACACCGTCGGGGATCTCGGGTCCGAGGCCGATGAACTCGAACGTTCGGCGCAGCTCGGCGGCGGGCTCGGCTACGCACCGCTCGTACTGCAGCACCAGCACCTGCTCGCGCGGGAAGCATGCCCACAGGCGCAGCAGCTGGTCGGCGTAGATGCCGCGGTTGAAGGCGGCGTTGGCCGCCGCGCGGGCGGTGGAGCCGACGGTGAAGCGGTTCTCCGCCAGCGTGCGTCCGGAACGGAAGCGCTCGACCGGATCGCGCAGCAACACCAGCAGGCGCGCTCGTGGTGCCGCGCGCTGCAGCAGTGCCGGGGTCCACACGTCGAGCATGTAGCCCGGGGTCCACTCGCCGCTGAGGTGGCCCGCTGGCCGCGCAAAGAAGGCGTGGTATCGCTCGATGTCACGAACCTCGAGCGTTCGCTCCCAGAGGCGGTCGAAGTAGTGGACCTCCTTGGGCGTGCCGGGCGGTCGGCTGACCCGCGGGTGGGCGTTGATGAGGCCGTCCCACCAGCTCGTGCCTGAGCGCGCGGTGCCCACACCCACGTAGTCGGGCGCTGCCGGGACCCACTCATCAGGTGTGGCCGGCGGCTGGGGCAGGAGGTCGATCTGGCGGGCGGTCATCGACCGAGATGATAGGCGGCCGCCGCCATCGAGCGCGGCGCGGCCGGGCTGGGGCAAGAAGAAACGGCCCGCCCCCGAGGGGACGGGCCGTATTCGGTGCTCTTGAAGAGCAGCGCCTTTAGATCTGGGCGCCGATCGTCGAGAGGATCTCGGAGATCTCGCCACCAAGGAAGATGAGGGCGGCGATCGCGATGATGGCGATGAGCGCCAGGATCAGCGCGTACTCGGCCAGGCCCTGGCCTTCCTCGTCGCGGCGAAGCAGGAAGTCGACCATTGTGATGGTCCTCCTTAGTTCTGGCTCCGCTGCGGGAGCCGATGATGGATGAATACGCTCGGCTGCCCGTCTGGGCTTCCGTGCTCGGCGGACATTACAGCCCCGCCGTCAACTGTGCTTACCGGGACGACCTGGCAGGTCGGGTGCCGTCCTCAGTGCCGAGGATGATGAAGATGGCGCTAAGGACTTTCCATGGCACCTAAGGGGGTACTAGTGACCGGACTTACGGGTGGTCAGCTGTACCGGTCCCGGCGGCGTTAGGTGTGATCGGTGATGGTTTGGTCCGAACCCGCGCTCGCCGCGCGGATATCAGGTGCTTGAGGCGATCGTGTCCCCGATGTAGGACATCAGGTCCGCGAGCGAGTCCCCCAGGAAGATGAGGGCGAGGATGGCCACGACGGCGATGAGCGCCAGAATCAGCGCGTACTCAGCCAGGCCTTGGCCCTGCTCCCCCTCGGCCGGCGCCCATGTGGCCAGCGAGCGGATCAGTTCTCTCAACGTCAGGCTGCCTTTCGTGAGGATCTGTGGTTCGAAGCCCTTCGACCTCGACGCCCGGAGCCCAGTCCGCAGCTCAGGTCGTCTTCGGCATCAGAGGTGGTCCTTCCACGCCGGCCCTACGAAACGACCATCTCGGAGGTCGCGTCGGCGAGCCCCATCTCCGATCCGGCGGATGCGAAGCGTGGCCCGTAGGCAGGCAGGGACTGCGGCGCTAGTGACTCCTACTCTCCGATGACCGACCAGATGAAACCCATGAAGATGAAGATGCCGGCGAAGAGCCCGATGAGGGCGGGCACGCCGATGGTGTTCACCTCGAGGTTCATGCTTGCCAGGAACCCCATCGCCAGGGCCCACGCGATGATGAGCACGAGGAAGAGGTACTTGGCGTTGACGGTGGTGATGGCCTCGACCCAGGCCGTTCGCCGTCGCTCCGGCACCAGCATGACGATGACCAGGAACGCGACCATGACCGCACCCAGCACGATGCCGCCGATGAAGCCGATGTAGGAGCTGGCCTCCAGCTCCGCTCGGAAGGCTCCATAGATGGCCGTGACCATCGCTCCCAGCAGGAGGAACGCAGCCACGTAGCCGAGTGTTCGCAGGTTCGCCCAGGTCATAAGGACCGGAATCCTAGCAAACGACCAGCCGCGAGGACAGACTAACCCGCGGACCCTCGCGACCCGGGCCCCGAAGAGCCATGCGAGGACGGTGTCGCCGACAGTACCTTCGGGCTAGGACCATGGGAAGCGCTGTAAGCCGGTTCTGACACCACAGCGTTGCCCGGCGACACCGCCTGGCAAACACGGATACGGCCACACCCAGCCTCAGCAGGTCCGGCCGCTCGGCTCGGTGGCTGTGGCTTGTCCGCTGGCTTGAGAGGACCTTGCCCGCTAGCCGGAGAGGATCGTGTTTACGTAGCGGAAGCCCTCGTTGATGATCTCCTCGAACAGCAAGCTGATGCTGTTGCCGAGGAACGCCAGCGAGACGATGGCCACGATGGCGATGCCGGCGAGGATGAGCGCGTACTCGGCAAGGCCCTGTCCGCGCTGATCGGCGCCGGCCCCCCGGCCGGCACTGATCCAGGCACGCAGCGAAACCACGGGTCGCCAGCGTGCGACCCGCTCGGTGATCGACGTCACCGCTGCTCGTAGCTTGTCCATCAGTGTTCTCCGATGGCGGACCAGCCGGTGGGCCGACCCGGGGCCTGGCCCCAGCCGCTTGACCGAGGCGCCGCGGGTACGGTCGCCGTAGTGGATGATGACGTGGCGACGTCCCGTGATGGCACCGGAGACGAGGGGCGCCCCAACGGCTGCCCTCGTGGCCGTTTCCTGCTGTTCCGAGAGACGGAATGAATGCGCCGAGCCGCAACCTGGGCCGCCTCGACCACGCGGTTCAGCGGGGGCAACGTAGCGCCGGGCAGCGCCCGGCGGATATGACCCTAAAGAGCCACAGGGGCGTTGCCCCGGGGCACCGTGCCGGCTGAGCGCCCGAACGGGGCCTCGAGCGATGGCGAGTACCATTCGGGCCACGCAGGAGGAACCGTGGTCAGCACGAACGACAGCAACGAATGGATCAACCCGCGAGATCCCGCCCTCAAGCTGGGACCTGACGGGCAGCCGGCCGGCAGTCGCCGCGCGCCGTTCTACGCCGACGTCGCCGACGAGCAGTGGAACGACTGGCGCTGGCAACTCTCCAACCGGGTCAACGACCTCGAGACCTTCGCTCACATCCTCGAGCTGACCGACAACGAGCGCGCGGGCCTGGGGGCGCCGGACAAGTTCCGCGTCGACATCACGCCCTACTTCATCAGCCTCATCGACCCTCAGGATGCCGACGACCCCATCCGCCGTCAGGTGATGCCGCTGGGTGACGAGCTGCAGGCCTTCACGGCCATGATGGAGGACTCCCTGGCCGAGGACCGGCATTCCCCGGTACCGGGCCTGGTGCACCGCTATCCCGATCGCGTGCTGATGCTGGTGACCACGCAGTGCGCTTCCTACTGCCGCTACTGCACCCGCTCACGCATCGTCGGCGACGCCTCCCAGAACTTCAACTCGCGCGACTTCGAAGCGCAGCTGGACTATCTGCGGCGGACGCCCCAGGTGCGCGACGTGCTGCTGAGCGGGGGCGACCCGCTGACGATGTCGCCGAAGCTCTTCGAGCGCGTGCTGCGCGGCCTGCGCGAGATCGAGCACATCGAGATCATCCGCCTGGGCACTCGTGTGCCGGTGTTCATGCCCCAGCGTGTCGACGACGAGCTGTGCGAGATGCTCGAGCGCTATCACCCGCTGTGGGTGAACCTCCACTTCAACCACCCCAACGAGATCACGCCGGAGGTGTCACGGGCGGTCGACAAGCTGAGCCGTACGGGCATCCCCATCGGCAACCAGTCGGTGCTGCTGGCGGGGGTCAACGACTGCGTCCACGTCCAGCGCGATCTGGTCCACCGGCTGGTGGAGAACCGAATCCGCCCCTACTACCTCTACCAGTGCGACCTCGTCGCGGGCGCCGGACACTTCCGCACTCCGGTGGGCAAAGGCCTCGAGATCATCGAGGGCCTGCGCGGCCATACCTCCGGCTACGCCGTGCCGACCTACGTGGTCGACGCTCCGGGCGGCGGGGGCAAGATCCCGGTCATGCCCAACTACCTCATCAGCTACTCCGACCACAAGATCGTGCTGCGCAACTACGAGGGCTACATCACCACCTACGAGGAGCCGGTCGACTACCAGCCGCACGACCGCCGTAGCTGCTCCTACTGCCGCGACCAGCGTCCGGAGCCGGGCCAGAGTGGCGTCCACGGCCTGCTCCAGGGCGATGCCATGTGGATCGAACCTGCCGGACACGCGCAGATCCACGCGCGCGGCAACACCGAGGCCCATCGGCTGCAGTCGCCCGAGAAGTGGGTGCCCTACGGCGTGGGCGCCATCGAGGGCGAGACCGCCCCGGCCAGGATCGCGGCCGGCGCCGAGGGCCGATACGGACCCGGCGAGGAGCCGCGGCCGGCCGAGGGTGAGCCGACCGGCTCCGCCCACGGCGAGCTGCTCTAGCCGTGGGCTTCGTCAAGCGCATCTTCGGCGGGGGCGGCGGCGACGCCGGTGGCGGCAACGGCGGCGGACCCGCTGACGATGCCGAGTGGCGGCAGTCGGCTGAAGCCACCTTCGAGGCCTACGCCGACAAGCACCGGGTGACGCTGTGGCTACGGCTGTACGACTCCGACTTCGAGTCCATGCGCGAGCAGCAGCGGGTCTTCGCTCTGGAGAACGAGCTCATGCGGGCGCTCGACGCGGCCGGTGCCGGCGAGCACGACGCCAACTCGCTGGAGAAGGGTTTCGTGGCCATGCGCTTGGTGGGTGACGATGCCGACGCCATCGTGGCCGTTGTCCAGCCCCTGCTGTCCGACGCGCCCGAAGGCAGCTACCTGGCCGTCCGCCGCGGCCCTGTCGGCACGGGCGAGGACCGGATCTGGGTCGGGATCGGGGCCGCCGACAAGGCCTGAGCGCCGCGCCGGAGACGACGATGCAGCATCGCGACACGCCCGGCCTGCCCGACCCCGAGCTCCAGCCGCCGGTGCTGGCGCAGGTAGGCGACCCGTTCGCTGATCTGCGCGTCGTCCACCTGGTAGCGCGTCTTCCGCGCGGCCGGCGCGTGCGCGTGCGCGACATCGTGGACCGGCTCAACGGCGACTACCTGGACTGGTCATTCTCGCGCGAGGTGGTCGTGGCCGCCGTCGTTCAGCTGCAGGCCAACTGGCTGGCCGACTACCGCAACAGCGACGGCATCGTCCTGGCAGAGGGCGCGGTCGGCCCGGAGCTGATCATCGAGGACAGCAGCC
>Ga0316198_10000499_pt1 | contig 20678 bp, 16 predicted proteins | sample OudBieAanoxic_MG_FD_204935 | JGI IMG/M metagenome (GOLD analysis project Ga0316198, IMG submission 204935) | Coastal sediment microbial communities from Oude Bieten Haven, Netherlands - site A anoxic | ecosystem: Environmental > Aquatic > Marine > Coastal > Sediment | place: Netherlands...
GATCTCCGACGTCACGTTCGAGCGGTCCACGTTCAACCCGCCGCCGGCGAAGTTCGAGGCAGGAACGCCACACATCGCAGGGATCGTCGGGCTCGGCGCCGCGCTCGAGTGGCTCGATGCACTGGGTCGGCCGTTCGTGGCTGCCGCAGAGCACGCGCTTGTCGAGTACGCGGAGGCCCGGTTGCGCGAAGTGCCGCACGTGCGTGTTCTGGGCCGCCCCACCCTCCGCGCGGGCGCTGTGCCCTTCGTCGTCGAGGGGGTCGAGTCGATGGAGGTCGCTCGATACCTTGATCAACGCGGAATCGCGCTGCGCGCCGGACACCACTGCGCCCAGCCGACCGTGCGGCGGCTCGGCCACGAGTCCGTCGTCCGCCCGTCCTTCGCGCTCTACAACTGTCCCGACGACGTCGACAAGCTCATCGATGCGCTGCGAGAGTTGCCCCGCCCCTGAGGCGACCGCGCCACGGGCCCCAGGGACAGCGGCACGTCCCCAGGCGGCGCGGTCGCCCAATCTGGGCGCCATGCCGTACGCGGCTCCGACAGGTGGGCCGCGCACGACCGGCGGCCGGTGCGGAGGTAGCGAAGGCGCAGCTGCCGTAGTGGGCGCTGGGGGACCTGGGCAAGGGGATAGCCCCTGACGGCGACTCGAGTCGGGAGGCGAGGTTGGCGGCGTCGCGAGCCGAGCGCAGTCGCGCTAGAACGGCTCAACCCGCGCTGCGACAGGTCATGGACGCATTGTGGGCTGGCCGGCTCAGACGGCGCCGCGTGCCGACAGCCACCGGAAGGCGACCAGCCCGGGGAGGATGGGCAGCCAGAACGTCGCGAACCGGTAGAGGAAGACGCCGGCGACAGCGATCGGAGAGGCGACGCCGATGCCCGTCAGGGCGGCGATGAGGATCGCCTCGACGGCGCCCAGCCCGCCTGGAGTCGGCGCCGCTGCGGCGACCGAGCCCGCAGTCAGGTAGATCAGCGCCACCGCAGCGAAGCTGGCTTCGGAGCCGAACGCCGTCACCGAGAAGTACAGGCAGGCGGAATAGGCCACCGACAGCAGGGTCACGCCGGTGAAGAGGGCGGTGATCTTGACGGGGTTGCGTGCCACCTGGCTCATCGCGTCGACGGAGTGCTTGACCGCGGGGATCACGGTCTCGCGCGTGAACGCCCGTACCCGGGGGACGAAGAACGACAGCCCCACGACGACCAGGATTCCGCCGCCGATGGCCAGCATCACGCCGGCCGGTGGCAGACGCTCGAGCTCGTCCTCCAGCGCCCCGCTGCGCCCGGCCCAGAGACCCACGATCAGCAACAGGAGCAGGTGGGAGATGAACGTCGCCGCCTCCTTGGACGCGATGACGGACACGGAGACCGGGCCAGCGAAGCCACGCTTCTGCAGGTAGCGCAGGTTGAGGCCGAGGTGGCCGATCCCCGGTGGGGCGAAGGAGGCCACGAAGGCCGACGACATCGCCAGGCCGCCGTACTCCGGCACCGACACCCGTCCTGGTGTGGCGCCAGCCATCGACATCGCCACGGCGACGTAGGTGAGTGCGGACGCCAGCAGTACGGGCGGCACGTAGCGCCAGTCGGCCTCGCGGATCGCCTCGAGCATCCGCGGGAAATCAGCGAACTGGGGGATGAGGACGTAGATGGCGACCGCGAGCATCGCGGCCATCACCAGGTACTGCGGTTTGAGCCGCTCGATCTTGGCCAGCTGGGGCTCGTCGACACCCGTGACTCGCGACAGCTCGTCGACGAGGTGCTGAGTGCCGTCCTCGACGTCCTTGAGCTGTTTGCGGGTCTCTGCGGTCAAGGCGGCTGGTACGAGGCGGGTCATGGCGTCGGCGAGCGGCTCGGTGCCGAGTACGTCGACGGCGGCTGCCACCGACCGTTGCGCTCCCACCCGGATGTAGGTGGCGGCCAACAGCTCGGCGATGTCCCCGGCGAGCACCTGGTCGTCGGCAGCCGGCTGGCCGAACCCGTAGTCGACCAGCCAGACCTGCCCTGTCGGGTCGAGGACGAAGTTGCCCAGCTCGAGGTCACGATGGGCCACGCGGGCCGCCCGCAGGCCGGACACCTGACTCCAGCACTGCGCGAGCACGTCGTCGGTCAGGGCGTCGTCGTCGACCTCGGCCAGTGACGTCCCCGCGACCTCGTCGACGGCGAGCACGACGTCGTCTCCACGCAAGGGGGTGATCGCTCGCACGTCAGGGGACCGGACGCCCCGGTCGGCGCTGTAGACGGTGAGCAGTGCCTCGACCGCGACGGCTCGGCGCGCGGAGGAGTAGGCGGTGTCGTCTCCGACGTCACGTAGCCGGACTCGCCGGTAGGCCCGGTACAGGCTGTCGAGCTGCTGGCTCTCGCGGCCGATGACCTTGGCGCGGACGGGCCCGGCGTCGGTCTGCGCGCGGAACTCCCAGGAGCTTCGCTCGAGGCTCAGCGGCTGCAGGTCACTCACTCTGAGCCCGCTGCGCTCGAGAGCGTCGCGAACCCCTTCCGGTGAGGCGATGCGTGCCGTCCTGCCGAAGACCAGCAGAAGCGACGAGCCCACGACGCCGCCCACCCCGATGGCAAGCAGCACATCCAGGGGCAGGTCGGCCGCGGTGAGGATGCGCAGCGTCGTCAGGACACCCAGCATCACCCACACGGCGCGCCGCCACGGGCGCGGCAGCTCGATCCCGGCGATGACAGCGGCAGCCGTATAGACGGCAAGGGCGCCGCTCGGTGGCCACCCGCCCTGGGCAACGAAGGCGGTCTCGGTGCCGTCCGGCAGGTCGACCGTCCGGACCGGCACCGCGTCGCGCACGATGATGAACGCGACCGTGGCCAGCACGATGCCGAGCCCGCCGACGGCGAACGTCCGCAGGCGGCGCGCGACCAGCAGGAGGATCGGCGCCCCGAGCGCCAGCAGTAGGTACAGGACGCTGACGACCGAGACGACGAGGCCGGCGACGCTGGCGGGAACCCGGACGAACCCTTCAACGAGGTCGGACTCGATACCGGCCATCGTCTCGTCCAGGCCGGTCGCCAGCGCGACGCCCACCAGCAGCAGGGCCAGGAACCAGCCCAGGCGCTTGAGGTCGTCAGCGGTACGTCGGTGAACGGTCTGCCAGAGCGACTGCTCCGCGGTGTCAGCCGCCATCGCTGAAGCGTTCGTCCGCCATCACGGCCGCGCCGACGATGCCCGCGGTGTTGCGCAGCTCGGCCGGAATGAGCTCGGCCTCGGTCGTGATGTGCGGCAGGAACTTCTCCGACTTCCGGCTGATCCCGCCGCCGACGATGATCACGTCCGGCGAGGTGAGGAACTCCAGGTGGGAGTAGTACTCCTGCAGCCGCTTGGCCCACTGCGGGTAGGACAGGCCCTTACGCTCCTTCACCGACGACGCGGCGTACTTCTCCGCGGAGTCCCCGTGCAGCTGCAGGTGGCCGAACTCGGTGTTGGGCAGCAGCTTCCCCTCGTTGATGACGGCCGTGCCGATGCCGGTGCCGAGGGTCGTGAGGATGACGACGCCGTGGCGGCCCTTGGCTGCGCCGAAGCGCACCTCGGCGATCCCCGCGGCGTCGGCGTCGTTGAGAACGAGCACCGGCAGCCCCGTCGTCGCATGCAGCTCCTCTTCCAGGTGCAACCCGATCCATGCCTTGCCCAGGTTCGCGGCCGAGTAGAGGACGCCGTGCCGCACGACGCCCGGGAACGTGCAGCCGAAGGGGCCGGACCACTGTGCCTGGGTCAGGATCTCGGTGATGATCGGCACGACGTTCTTGGGTGTCGCCTTCTTCGGCGTCAGAATCTTGATGCGCTCGCCCACGAGCTCGCCGGTGTCGAGGTCGACCCGCCCGCCCTTGATGCCGCTGCCGCCGATGTCGATGCCGAAGCCGGTGCTGCGTCCCTGCTCGTCCACGGCGCAGACAGTAGTGCCCCGCCGGGGTGTGGGGTCAGGGGAGTGTCAGAATCTCCGCGCCGTCGTCGGTGACGACCAGCGTGTGCTCGAACTGGGCGGAGCGCTTGAGGTCGGCGGTGACGATCGTCCAGCCGTCGTCCCACATGGTCCAGTCGGGTGTTCCGAGGTTGAGCATGGGCTCGATGGTGAAGGTCATGCCGGGAGCGAGGATCAGGTCGGCCCGCGGGTCGTCGTAGTGGGGGACGACGAGTCCGGAGTGGAAGGAGGTGTGCACGCCGTGCCCGGTGAAGTCGCGGACCACGCCGTAGCCGAACCGCTTGGCGTAGGACTCGATGACCCGCCCGACGATGTTGAGACGGCGCCCGGGTCGCACGGCCGCGATCGCTCGGGTCAGCGCCTGCTCCGTGCGCTCGACGAGCAGGCGCGACTCCTCGTCCACGTCGCCCACCAGGTACGTGGCGTCGGTGTCGCCGTGCACGCCGATACCGTCGATCGTCAGGTAGGCGGTGATGTCGATGTTGATGATGTCGCCGTCGGCGAGCACCGTGGAGTCGGGGATGCCGTGGCAGATCACTTCGTTGACGCTCGTGCACAGCGACTTCGGAAAGGCTCGGTAGCCCAGCGTGGAGGGGTAGGCGCCGTGGTCGCACAGAAACTCGTGCCCGACGCGGTCGAGCTCATCGGTGGTGACACCGGGCTCGATGTGGGCCGCGACCTCGCGCATGGCCTGGGCGGCGATCCGCCCGGCTACCCGCATGCGCTCGATGATGTCCGGTGTCTGGACGTCCGGGCCTCGGTAGGGGAGCGGCGCTTGCTGGCCGACGTACTCCGGTCGGGCGATGCCCGCGGGCACGCGACGCTCAGGAGAGATCGTGCCGGGAGTCACGGCGTGGCTGATCGTCACGGGTTCGAGTGTAAGGATGGGTGCATGACCGAGGCGACTCGCGGACCCTGGTACTGGTGCCTGACGCACTCCCGGATCGAGCCGAGCGAGGGGTGCGCGAACATCGAGCGGATGGGGCCCTACGCCACGCGCGAGCAGGCGGCCACCGCGTTGGACCGGGCACATGAGAACACCGAGCGCTGGGACGAGGACGACGCCCGCTGGGGCGGCCGCTGAGCGCGCAGTGCTCGTGCTAGGAGTACTCGTGCTCCGGGCCCGGGTACCGACCGCCGGTGACCTCGTCGCCGAACTGTCGCGCGGCGCTCAGCAGCGTCCCGCGGACGTCGGCGTAGGTCTTGACGAACTTGGGCAGCCGGCCCGCGCGTAGCCCGGCCATGTCCTGCCAGACGAGCACCTGGGCGTCGCAGGACGGCCCGGCCCCGATGCCGATCGTCGGGATGTCCACCGTCGCGGTGATGTGCGCGGCGGTCTCGCTGGGCACCATCTCCAGGACGACGGCGAAGGCGCCGGCATCGGCCACGGCCTGGGCGTCGGCGAGCACGGCCTCGGCGTCCTCGCCCCGGCCCTGCACCCGGTATCCGCCCAGGCTGTTGACCGACTGGGGGGTGAACCCGACGTGGGCCATCACGGGGATCCCGGCGTCGGTGAGCAGCCGGATGCTGTCGGCGACGACGCGTCCCCCCTCGAGCTTGACGGCTTGCACGCCCGACTCCTTCATGAACCGCACCGCCGTCGCCAGCGCCTGCTGCGGCCCGGCCTGGTACGAGCCGAACGGCAGGTCGCCGACCACCAGCGCCCTGCTCGTGCCGCGCACCACGGCGGCTGCCAACGGCAGCAGCTCGTCGACGGTGATCGACACCGTGTCGGGGTAGCCGTAGACGGTGTTCGCGGCCGAGTCGCCGACCAGCAGCACCGGTATGCCGGCCTCGTCGAAGATCTCGGCGGTGGAGACGTCGTAGGCGGTCAGCATCGGCCAACGCTCGCCACGGGTCTTGGCCAGCTGCAGGTCACGCGTGGTCACCCGGCGAGCACGCGACCCGCCGTAGAGCGCAGGAGCCTCGGTCATGGGCTCGATGCTTTCATGCGCAGCCGCGACGCGCCCCGGATCCCTACTCGCGAGACTCCGGCTCGGGCACTGCCGGCTCGCTCGGTGCCGGCTCGCGCCACGCGCTCGTGATCGGTAGGCGGCGGTCGCGGCCGAAGTTGCGCACCGAGATCTTCGGGCCGGGCGGGTACTGGCGCCGCTTGTACTCGGCGAGGTCCGTCATCCGCAGCACCCGCTCGACCAGGGCGGGGTCGAAGCCGAACGCGACGAGCTCCGCCGAGCCCCGATCGTGCTCGATGTAGTCGTCGAGCACGTCGTCGAGCAGCGGGTAGTCCGGCAGCGAGTCGGTGTCGAGCTGTCCGGGGCGAAGCTCGGCCGACGGCGGTTTGGTGATGCTGCGCACAGGGATCGGGGGCAGCAGCCCCGCGGCCTCCGCCTCACCGTTGCGCCACCGTGCCAGCTCCCACACGAGCATTTTCGGGACGTCCTTGATGGGTGCGTAGCCACCAACCGCGTCGCCGTACATCGTGGAGTAGCCCACCGACAGCTCAGTCTTGTTGCCGGTGGCCAGCACCAGGTGGCCCTCGGCGTTCGACAGTCCCATCAGGATGACGCCGCGCACCCGCGCCTGCAGGTTCTCCTCCGCCAGGCCGAACAGGCGCAGCGAGGCCTGGAACGCGTTGACCATCTCGGCGATCGGAACGCTGCGGTAGTCCAGCCCGGTCCGGGTGGCGAGGTCGGCGGCGTCTGAGCGGGAGTGCTCGGAGGAGAACACGCTCGGCATCGACACCCCGACCACGTTCTCCGAACCGAGGGCGTCGACGGCGATCGCGGCCGTCAGCGCGCTGTCGATACCCCCGGACAGCCCCAGGATGACCGAGGAGAACCCGTTCTTGCGCACGTAGTCGCGGGTGCCGGTGACGAGGGCGGAGTAGACGGCGCCGAGCTCGCTTCGCGGTGGAGCGATGCCCGACTGGCTCGGATGGTGCTCCGGCAGGGGGTCTGCCGACAGTGTGAGGTGGGTGACCCCGGCGGACGACCGCTGTGGGTCGTCGGTGCCGGCTGCCAGCTCGAGGTCGGCCACCAGCAGCCCGTCCTCGAACTGCGGGGCTCGGGCGATGACGCGTCCGCCTTGGTCGACGATGATCGAGTCGCCGTCGAAGACCAGTTCGTCCTGCCCGCCGACGAGGTTGACGTAGGCCAGTGGGCAACCGGCCTCGTCCGCGCGACGCCGGCACAGGGCGAGGCGCAGGTCGTCCTTCTCGCGCTCGAAGGGACTTCCGTTGAGCACCAGCAGCAGCCCGACGTCGGCGGCGCGGGCAGCAGCCACGGGCCCGGACTCCTGCCAGAGGTCCTCGCAGATCACCATGGCCACGTCGACGCCATGGATGCGCAGCGTGGTCAGGCCGGTGCCGGGCACGAAGTAGCGCTGCTCGTCGAACACCCCGTAGTTGGGCAGGTGGTGCTTGGCGTAGCGCGCTACGACCTCCCCGCGGTACAGAACGGCTGCCACGTTCTGCGGGGCACCCTTGGGCACGCCGAGGGCAGCCGCGACGTCGGCGTCGTGGTCGAGCGTGCCGAGCACCACGACCGTCTCGCCGTAGCCGTCCTGGGCCAGCCGGCGGGCGAGCTGCTCGGTGGTGCGTTGGGATGCCTGCACGAACGACTGCCGCAGTGCGAGGTCTTCGATCGGGTAGCCGGTGAGCACCATCTCGGGGAACAGCACGAGATGGGCACCCTGCCCGGCGGCATGAGCAGTCCATCGGGCGACCAGGTCGGCGTTGCCGTCGATGTCACCGACGGTCGGGTTGACCTGCGCAAGGGCGACACGCAGCCAGGGCACTCGCAGAGCGTAGCGAGGCCGATCACCGACTGCCTGCCGCACGAGGCGTCCCACGGGGCAGGATGGGGGCGTGGACAAGCAGCAGGAGTTCGTGCTCCGCACCATCGAGGAACGTGACATCAGGTTCGTCCGGTTGTGGTTCACCGACGTCCTGGGGCAGCTGAAGTCGGTGGCGGTGGCGCCCGCCGAGCTTGAGGGCGCCTTCGCGGAGGGTCTGGGGTTCGACGGGTCGGCGATCGAGGGGTTCACCCGCGTCTACGAGTCCGACATGCTCGCCCAGCCCGATCCGGCGACCTTCCAGATACTGCCGTGGCGAGGTGACGCGCAGGGCACGGCCCGACTGCTCTGCGACATCCGGATGCCGGACGGCTCGCCGTCGTTCGCCGACCCGCGCCACGTCCTCAAGCGGGCGCTGAGCAGGGCCGCCGACCAAGGCTTCACCTTCTACACCCACCCCGAGATCGAGTTCTACCTGTTCCGCGAGCAGCCTGCCGCGGGCGTCGCGCCGGTGCCGATCGATTCCAGCGGCTACTTCGACCACACCCCGCAAGGCGACGAGCACGACTTTCGCCGCGCGACGATTCTGACGCTGGAAGCGATGGGTATCTCCGTCGAGTTCAGCCACCACGAGGGCGGTCCGGGCCAGCAGGAGATCGACCTGCGATACGCCGATGCGCTGTCGACGGCCGACAACATCATGACGTTCCGCCAGGTCGTCAAGCAGGTGGCGCTCATGCAGGACATGTACGCCTCGTTCATGCCCAAGCCGTTCACCGAATTCCCCGGCAGCGGCATGCACACCCACCTGTCGCTGTTCGAAGGTGACCGCAACGCCTTCTACGAGGCCGGAGCCGAGTTCGAGCTGTCCTCGACCGGCCGCGCGTTCATCGCCGGCCTGCTGCACCACGCACCGGAGATCACCGCGGTGACCAACCAGTGGGTGAACTCCTACAAGCGGCTGTGGGGCGGGGACGAGGCGCCCGCGTTCATCAGCTGGGGCCACAACAACCGCTCCGCCCTCGTACGGGTGCCGATGTACAAGCCGGGCAAGGAGCGCTCGGCGCGGGTGGAGTACCGGGCGCTCGACGCCGCCGGCAACCCCTACCTGGCCTTCGCCGTGCTGCTGCAGGCCGGGCTCAAGGGGATCGCCGAGGGGTACGAGCTGCCCATGGAGGCCGAGGACGACGTCTGGTCGTTGACCAACCAGGAGCGTCGCGCACTGGGCATCCAGCCCTTGCCGTCGTCCCTGCATGAGGCGATCCGCGCGATGGAGGGCTCCGAGCTGGTCGCCGAGGCACTGGGCGAGCACGTGTACGAGTTCGTGCTGCGCAACAAGCGCGCCGAGTGGGCTGCCTACTCCAAGCAGGTGACGCAGTTCGAACGTGACCGGATGCTGCCGGTGCTGTGAGGCCGCGTACCGCGACAGTCGCGGCGGCTCTGGCCAGGCTCGGGTTCGTCGACTCGGGACGAGCGGAGCGGATGCTGTCGACGCCCACCCTCGCGCCGATCGTGGACGACGAGGAGATCCTGGACGCTCTGGGGTCGTCCCCCGACCCGGACCTGGCCCTGCTGGGGCTGGACCGGCTGCTCGAGCACTCCGCGGACCCCGACAGGCTGCTCGCCGAGCTCGAGCGCGACCCCGTGCTGCGCCACCGCCTCTTCTCGGTGCTGGGCATGTCGTCGGCCTTCGCCGACCACCTGGCTCGCCACCCGGACCACTGGCACGCGGTGGCGACCATGCCGCTGCCCTGCCCCCGCCGCTCGGCCGAGGAGGTGCGAGCCGAGCTCCTGACGGCTGTGGGGGCCGACCCGTCCTCGGCTGAGCCGGTGGCCGCGGGGCCGGGGGGTACCGATGCGATGCGGGCGGCGTACCGGCGGGCGCTGATGCTGCTGGCCGCCCGCGACCTCGCCGACTCCCTCGACGTCGGCATCGTCGCCGGAGAGCTCGCCGACCTGGCAGCTGCCGCGCTGGAGTCCGGGCTCGCCGTTGCCCGGGCCGAGCATCCTGAGGACGCCGCAAGCGCGAGACTCGCTGTGATCGGCATGGGCAAGTGCGGGGGCGGCGAGCTCAACTACGTCAGCGACGTCGACGTCGTCTTCGTGGGTGAGCCCCAGGCGTCCGTCGACGCGGCGGCGGCGCTCGCCTCCGCAACCGTTCTGGCGACTGCCGCGATGCGCGCCTGTGCCGAGCCGAGCGCCGAGCCGCCGTTGTGGGTCGTGGACGCCGCCCTGCGGCCCGAGGGCAAGAACGGGCCACTGGTACGGCGTGTCGAGAGCCACCGCGACTACTACGAGCGCTGGGCCAAGACGTGGGAGTTCCAGGCGCTGCTCAAGGCTCGACCGATTGCCGGGGACGTCGACCTCGGCCGGCAGTACCTCGAAGCGATCGGTCCGATGGTGTGGCGGGCGGCTGAGCGCGAGGGCTTCGTGCCCGACGTGCAGGCCATGCGCCGACGAGTAGAGGCGCACGTGCCGCGCAAGGACGTCGATCGCAACCTCAAGCTCGGGCCGGGCGGGCTGCGCGACATCGAGTTCGCCGTCCAGATGCTGCAGCTCGTCCACGGACGCGCCGATGAGTCGCTGCGCAGTCGTTCCACGCTCGGAGGGCTGTCGGCCCTGACCGCCGGCGGGTACGTCGGACGTGAGGATGGCGGGGTGCTGGCGTCGTCCTACCGGTTCCTGCGCACCATCGAGCACCGGGTGCAGCTGCTCAAGCTGCGCCGCACTCACCTCATGCCCAGACACGAGCACGACAAGCGCCGGCTCGGTCGGTCGCTGGGCTATCTGCGCGATCCCGTCGCCCGGCTCGATACCCAGCTCAAGAGGCACCGCACCGACGTTCGTCGCCTGCACGAGAAGATCTTCTATCGCCCACTGCTGGAGTCGGTGGCGCGCCTGCCCAGCGACGACGTGCGCCTGACCACCGACGCGGCGAAGGTTCGGCTCAAGGCGCTGGGCTACCGCGACCCGACCGGAGCCCTGAGACACATCGAGGCACTCACCCGTGGCGTGTCACGGCGGGCGGCGATCCAGCGGACGCTGCTTCCCGTGCTGCTCGGCTGGTTCGCCGACGGCGTCGACCCCGATGCCGGACTGCGCGGCTTCCGCGAGGTCAGCGACGCGCTGGGGGAGACCCACTGGTACCTCAGCCTGCTGCGTGACGAGCAGGCCGCCGCCGAACGGATGGCCCGCGTTCTGGCGTCGAGCCGTTTCGCGACCGAGCTGCTGCTGCGGGCACCGGAGGCGGTGGAGCTGCTCGGCGACGATGCCGCCGGCGGGGCCGCCAGGTTCACCAGTCGCGCCGAGCTCGAGGACGAGGTGCGTGCCGCCGTCGCCCGGCACGACGACGCCGAGACCGCGATCGCCGCGGTGCGCGCGATGCGCCGTCGAGAGCTGTTCCGCATCGCCGTCGCCGACCTCGGTGCCGAGGTCGGCGTGGCTGCCGAGACCGACCGGTCGCTGCCCGTCGAGCAGGTCGGTGCGGCCGTCACCGCCGTGGCTCAGGCCACGGTGCTGGGTGCGCTCGAGCTGGCGCGTCGCGCGGTCGTCGCCGACCGGGGCGACCTGCCGGTGCAGGTTGGCGTCATCGCCATGGGACGGTTGGGTGGGCACGAGCTGGCGTACTCCTCCGACGCCGACGTGATGTACGTCTATCGCACCGGCCCGGGCACCGGGGAGGCCGATGCCGCCCGCTTCGCACTCGCGGTCACCCAGGAGATGCACCGGCTGCTGGCGCTGCCCTCATCCGAGCCGCCCCTGCTGCTCGACGCCGACCTCCGCCCGGAGGGGAGGTCGGGTCCGCTCGTGCGCAGCCTTGGCTCCTACCGGGCCTACTACGAGCGCTGGGGTGAGGTGTGGGAGCGTCAGGCTCTGCTGCGCGCTGAACCGTTGACGGGCAGCCCGGCGCTGCTCGCCGACATGATGGAGGTCATCAACCCGCTGCGCTGGTCCCCGGATGGCCTCAGCGCCGACGAGCTGCGCGAGGTGCGACGGATCAAGGCACGCGTGGAGTCTGAGCGGCTGCCCCGCGGTGTGGACAAGGCCCGGCACCTCAAGCTGGGTCCGGGAGGGCTCGCCGACGTCGAGTGGACCTTGCAGGCTCTGCAGCTCCGGCACGCCCACGCCGTCCCGGAGCTGCGTACGACGGAGACGGTCGCGGGGTTGCGGGCCGCCGTCGACGCCGGGCTGATGACTGGCGACGACGCCGAGGTGCTCGTCGCCTCGTGGCGTCTGGCCGGTGAGATGCGCAACGCGATCGTGCACGTCACGGGCCGGGCGTCCGACGTCATCCCCAAGGACGGCCGGGTGCTGGAGAGCCTGTCTCGGGTGCTGGGGCATGAACCCGGACGGGCGGCGCAGATGCAGGAGGAACAGGCACGAACGACGAGGCGGGCTCGCCGCGTGGTCAACCGGGTCTTCTACGGCGAGGAGTAGCCGCCCGTGGTGGGTCTCAGCGGACGGTCGCGACCGCCTTGGCTAGTGCCTCGAGTGAGCGCGTCACCTGTGCGTCGTCGGTGGCCCAGTTGCTGACCGCGATGCGCAGCACCCGGCGACCTCGCCAGGTCGAGCCCGTCATCCACGTGTCACCGCCAGCGAGCAGGGCACGCTCGACGGCCAGCGTGGTGGCGTCGTCCCCCCATGCGGTGGACACCTGGGTGAAGGCCACGTCGTTGAGTACCTCGCCGCCGAGGTCGCGCACACCGTCCGCAAGCGCACGGGCGTGCCGGTGCAGGCCCGAGACCAGGTCGGCTACCCCCGCACGACCCAGGTAGCGCAGGGTCGCCCAGAGCGGGAACGCCCGAGCCCGCTGGGAGAACTCCGGCGTGAGCTCGAACGGGTCCGGCTCGCCGAGGCTGCGCGTCAGGTAGGGGGCGTGCACGCCCATGGTTGCGCGGTGCACCGCGGGGTCGGCCACGATGGCCAGCCCAGAGTCGTAGGGCACGTTGAGGGTCTTGTGGGCGTCGGTGGCCCACGAGTCCGCCTGCTCGAAGCCGGCCGTGAGGTGGTGGGTGTCGGGGGAGGCCGCAGCCCACAGGCCGAACGCACCGTCGACGTGCACCCAGGCGTCGTGCTCGTGAGCCAGCGGGATTGCCGTCGCGAAGTCGTCGAACGCGCCGGAGTGGATGTCGCCGGCCTGCAGCGCGACGATCGTCGGGTCGTCCGACTCGGACAGGGCCTCGGCCAGGGCGTCGACCCGGATGCGGCTCTGCTCGTCGGTCGGGACGGTCTGTGCGCGGCCCAGGCCCAGGTAGCGAAGTGCCAGGTCGATGGTGCTGTGGCGCTCCTGCCCGACGAGCACCCGCACCCGAGGGGCGCCCTGCAGGCCGTCGGCCTCCACGTCCCAGCCGGACTGGGCGAGGACCGCGTGGCGCCCGGCGGCGAGTCCGGTGAAGTTGGCCATCATGCCGCCGGTCACGGTGCCGACGGTGGCCCCCGACGGCAGCCCGAGCAGGTCGAGCACCCAGGCCTGCACGGCCTCGCGGGCCGCGCTGTGCGCCGGCGTGACGTCGCGCAGCCCGACGTTCTGGTCCCAGGCGCTGACCAGCCAGTCCGCCGCGATGCTCACCGGGTAGGTGCCCCCGATGACGAAGCCGAAGAACCGCGGCGACGACAGCGTGGCCAGCCCCGGCTCGGCAGCTGCGACGAGGTCGTCGAGCACGTCGAGCGGATCGGAGCGGGACTCGGGCAGCGGACCACCGAACGCACCGACGCACGCGTCCGCGCCGACCGCCGGTGGCACCGATCGGTCCGTCAGGCCGTCCAGGTACCGCGCAGCGTGCTCGTGGGCCCGGTTCAGCAGGCGGTGAGTGGGGTGAACGTCCGTCTCGGGGGCGTCGACCATGGGCGAAGTCTGCACCACGCACCCGAACCTCATTCGCCGGAGGGCATGGCGTGCAGCGGGCTGGTGGCCGGGGCAGCCTCGCGGACGGCTCGCCAACGAGACTGGCCCCCGCTCCCGGCGGGGAGCGGGGGCCAGTCATGGGCTCAGGCCGGACTAGATGTCGTAGTACAGCTCGAACTCGTGGGGGTGGGGGCGCAGGCGGATCGGGTCGACCTCGTTCTCGCGCTTCCAGTCGATCCACGTCTCGATGAGGTCGGGGGTGAACACGTCACCCTCGGTCAAGAAGTCGTGGTCGGCCTCGAGCGCCTCGAGGGCCTCCGGCAGGGACGCGGGCACGTGTGCGATGTCGGCCAGCTCCTCCGGGGGCAGCTCGTAGAGGTCCTTGTCGACCGGCTCCGGCGGCTCGATCTTGTTCTTGATGCCGTCGAGCCCGGCCATCAGCAGCGACGAGAACGCCAGGTACGGGTTGCTCGACGGGTCCGGCACGCGGAACTCCACGCGCTTGGCCTTGGCCGACGTCCCGGTGACCGGGATGCGGATCGCCGCGGACCGGTTGCGGCCGGAGTAGACGAGGTTCACCGGCGCCTCGAAGCCCGGCACCAGGCGGTGGTAGGAGTTGACGGTCGGGTTGGTGAACGCCAGCAGCGCCGAGGCGTGACGCAGCAGGCCACCGATGTACCAGCGGGCGGTGTCGGACAGCCCCGCGTAGCCCATCTCGTCGTAGAACAGCGGCTCGCCGTTCTTCCACAGCGACTGGTGCACGTGCATGCCCGAGCCGTTGTCTCCGAACAGCGGCTTGGGCATGAAGGTCGCGGTCTTCCCGGCCGCCCAGGCGACGTTCTTGATGACGTACTTGAACAGCATGAGGGCGTCGCCGGCGTGCAGCAGGGTGTCGAACTTGTAGTTGATCTCGGCCTGCCCGGCGGTGCCCACCTCGTGGTGCGCGCGCTCGACCTGGATGCCGAGGTCGGTCAGCGTCTTCGACATCTGGTCGCGCAGGTCGGCGTAGTGGTCGACCGGCGGGACGGGGAAGTACCCGCCCTTGTAGCGGGTCTTGTAGCCGCGGTTGCCACCCTCCTCCTGGCGGCCGGTGTTCCAGGCGCCCTCGATGGAGTCGATGTGGTAGTAGCCCTCGTGCTGGTTCGTCTGGAAGCGCACGTCGTCGAAGACGTAGAACTCGGCCTCGGGACCGAAGTACGCGGTGTCGCCGATGCCGGTCGAGTTCAGGTAGGCCTCCGCCTTGGCCGCGACGTTGCGCGGGTCGCGGCTGTACTGCTCGTCGGTGAACGGGTCGACGATGGAGAAGTTCATGGCCAGCGTCTTGGCCGAGCGGAACGGGTCGATGAATGCGGTCGCCGGGTCGGGCATGAGCTTCATGTCCGACTCGTGGATCGCTTGGAACCCGCGGATCGACGACCCGTCGAACATCAGACCGTTCGACATCGCGGCGGTGTCGAAGGAGCCGACCGGGACGTTGAAGTGCTGCATGACGCCGGGAAGGTCACAGAACCGGACGTCGATGAACTCGACACCCTCGTCCTTGACGAACTTCTGAAGTTCGTCGCCGTTGTTGAACATTCGTCCTCCTGTCCCGGCTGCGTGCCGGGCTGTACGAGACAACATGACGATTCGCCCTGGTTGGGCGCACGACGAGACCGTAGGCAGAGGCAGTTTCCCGGCAGTATCGGGTCTGTTTCTCCCGTGTTACGACTGCGCGCAGGCCGCCGCCAGGCCCTGCCAGTCGATCGCGGCGAGCTGGTTCTCGGTCGTCGCCTGCACCTTGGGCCGGCCGTCGGCAAGCGCGGACGACCATCGCTCGGCGATCACCGCGACCTCGCCGAGACGCCGGTTCGCCTCGGGCTGGGAGCACGCATCCGACGCCTGCCCGATACGCGCGGCGAACGTCGTCGCGTCGTTGGCCTCCCAGGCCGCGAGAGCCTGCGCGACGAGCTCGGACGCGTCGCCGGCAGGCCGGTTCCCGTCAGCCTGGTCATCGGCGCCGTGCCCGCCGGTGTCCGGAGCGTCCGGGGTCGACACCCGGTCTCGCTGCTGCACCGGAGCGTTCCCGTCGTCCTCGGCCCCGCCGCACCCGACGAGCACCGTCCCCGCCAGCGCGATGGCCACCAGTACCACGGCGGGTTGGCTGAATCGGCTGCTCATTCCTCCGATTGTGCCGAACGCTGCTGCCTCTAGCCTGGTGACGTGTCGCGCGCCGATGACCCCGTCCCGCCGCTCTTCCCGGTTGCCGGGCAGCGCCTGGGCCTGCCCGCCCATGGCCCCGGCTCGGTCGCGAGCTGGGGACGCCGGGTCGCCGCGCTGTTCATCGACTGGTTTCTCGCCAGCTTCATCGTGCTGGTCCTCGCTCGCGGGACGAGCCCATGGACCCCTGGTTCGCTCGCCCAGCTCTGGCCGCTGGCGGCGTGGATCGTCATCGTGGCGCTGAGCACCGGGCTCACCGGCGCCAGCCCTGCTCAGCACCTGCTCAAGCTGCGGGTGATCCGGCTCGACCGGCGACCCGTCGGGCTCTGGAACGGGCTCGTCCGCACGACGCTCATCGCACTCGTCGTCCCCCCGCTCGTGGCCGATGCCGATCGCCGTGGCTGGCACGACCTCGCCGTCGGAACCGTGGTCGTCAACGGCCCCGACTCCTCGGGCTGAGCGTCGGGCAGGATCAGCGTGGAGGAATGCCGCCCTTGGGCAGCTTGATGTTCTTCGGCAGCGGACCCTTCGGGATCGGCAGCTGGTTCGCCCCGGACGGCATCGCCCGCAGTCGGTTTCGAACCTCGGTCATCTCGGCCGGGCTGACCGCCTTGGGCAGCTTCTGCACTCGGCGACCCAGCTTGCGCAGGGGCACCTGACCCTCATCCTTGCCCACGACGATCTCGTGGATCGGTACCTCGCCGGCGATCCGGGCGTGGCGGCGATGCTCCTGGCCCAGCAGGTTCTTGACCCGACCCTCGCTCGTGCCCTCGCCGACCAGGATGATGCCGGGCTTGCCGATCACCCGGTGCACGACATCCTGCTGACGGTTCACCGCGATCGCCGGCTCGACGAACCAGCCGCGCCGCAACGTCTGCAGCGCGGACGCCGCCGCGCCGGGCTGCCCCTCGATCTGCTTGTAGACGGCCGCCTCGGCCCGACGGGTGAAGATGATCGTGCCGACGAGCAGTGCCAGCGGTAGGCCCATCAGCACCCAGAACCATGCCGGTCCGGCGAGAACGCCGATCAGCACGAAGACCGCCAGGACGAGGCCTGCGGATCCGAAGGTGTAGAGACCGAGCCTCTTGTCGGTCCGCGAGGCGACCTTGTAGGCCTGTCCGATCTGTCGCAGACGGGCGAACCGCTTCTTCTTGCCGCCGTCTGGAGGGGGTGCTACGTCCTTGTTCCGGGCCACAAGGTCGCCAGGGTAGTCCCCCCGAGCCGATGGGTCAGGGCTGCAGCGCCCGCTTGGCGATCGCCTGGCGGTACAGACGGCCCGCGCGGTAGGACGAGCGCACCAGCGGTCCGGACATGACGCCGGCAAAACCGATCGCCTCGGCCTCGGCCGACAGCTCGGCGAACTCGTCGGGGTGCACCCAGCGCTCGACCGGGTGGTGTCGTGGCGAGGGGCGCAGGTACTGGGTGATCGTCACCAGGTCGCAGCCGGCCTCGTGCAGGTCGTGCAGGGCCTGGGTGATCTCTGTCCGCTCCTCGCCCATGCCGAGGATGAGGTTCGACTTCGTCACCAGCCCGGCGTTTCGTCCTTGCGTGATGACGTCGAGCGAGCGGGCGTAGGTGAACGCCGGGCGGATCCGCTTGAACAGTCGCGGAACGGTCTCCACGTTGTGGGCGAACACCTCGGGCTGGGCGTCGAAGACCTGGCCGAGCAGGTCGGGCCTGCCGGAGAAGTCCGGGACGAGGATCTCCACCCCTGTGTCGGGGTTGAGCTCGTGCACCGCCCGGATCGTCTCGGCGTAGAGCCACGCCCCCTCGTCGGGCAGGTCGTCGCGCGCCACACCGGTGACCGTGGCGTAGCGAAGGCCCATGGTGCGCACCGACTCAGCGACCCGACGCGGCTCGTCGCGGTCGAGGTCGGCGGGCTTGCCGGTGTCGATCTGGCAGAAGTCGCAGCGCCGCGTGCACTGGTCGCCGCCGATCAAGAAGGTGGCCTCGCGGTCTTCCCAGCACTCGTAGATGTTGGGGCAGCCGGCCTCCTGGCAGACGGTGTGCAGGCCCTCGTCGGCGACCAGGCTGCGGATCTCGGAGTACTCCGGCCCGAACTTGGCCCGTGTGCGGATCCACTCGGGCTTCTTCTCGATCGGCACCGCGGCGTTGCGAACCTCGAGACGCAGCAGGCGACGACCCTCCGGAGCGATTGTCACGCCGGCCAGCCTACGGTCAGGAGCGCGAAGGCGCTGCTGCGGCGGCTACCGGCCCCGCGGCAGGCTCGGTCGCTGGCCCAGCGTCTGGTGCGGACGCCAGCGCACCGTGGCGCAGCCGCGCCTCGACCAGGTCGGCGACCTCGAACACAGAGACGGCGCGTCCCAGCTCCGCGCTCAGCGACGTCACGCCGGCATCGGCGATGCCGCAGGGAACGATGGCGCCGAACCAGCTCATGTCGCAGTCGGCGTTGATGGCGAAACCGTGCATCGTCACGCCACGCGACACGCGAACGCCGATGGCGGCAACCTTGCGCTCGCCACCGCGCTCGTCGGCGGGTACCCAGACCCCGCTGCGACCGTCGACTCGTTCGGCGGCCAGGCCCAGGTCGGCGCAGACGTCGATCAGCAGGCCCTCGACGCGACGCACGAACGCGACGACGTCCATCGGCTCGGGCAGGCGCAGCACGGGGTACCCGACCAGCTGTCCGGGGCCGTGCCAGGTGATCTTGCCGCCGCGGTCGACGTCGACGACCTGTGCTCCGCGGGTGCCGTCGGGCAGCGGACGCTCGAACGGCTCGGTACGGCGTCCGGCGGTGTAGACGGCCTCGTGCTCCAGCAGCAGCACGGTGTCACTGATCTCGTCGGCGACGCGAGCGGCGTGCAGCTCGCGCTGCAGGTCCCAGGTCGCGACGTAGGGCTGGAGCCTCGTGCCCAGCTCGAGGCGTCGCACGGTGGCGCTCATCGCTGCACGCTACGCCCCGCTGGCGAGGACAGGTGCCCGATGATGGCGAGCAGGTTCGCACGCAGGGCCGGCAGGTCGACGACGTCGCCGAGCATGTCGGGCTCGGCGGCCGACATGTCGACGGCCTCGGCGTAGGCCCGCTGCCCGGCGGGGGTGAGGCTGACCGCGACCCTCCGGCGGTCCGCCTCGGCCCGGGTGCGTTCGACGAGGCCGTCGCGCTCGAGTCGGTCGAGCGTGCGCGTCATCGTCTGCGGCGTCACCTGGCTGCGGGATGCCAGCTCGTGGACCGGGAGCGCCGTATCCGGTGTGAGCCGGTGGATCGCCAGCATCCCCGCGTGGGTGAGCCCGTGGCTGGCCAGCCGCTGCGCCCACGCGCCTTCGACCAGCCGAGCAGCCACCGACAGCAGCCGCCCGGTCGGCCACTCGGCCACGTCCTCCGCCACCTCCGGGGCAGCCTGGGACGTCCCATCCGATGCCCGAGATGTCGGGAATGGCGGTGGGGTACCCGAAGTTGCAGACGATGTCATCACCCACCATGCTGATGGTTAGCAGGCTTATCTTCAACTCAAGAACAGATCAGGAGCGATCATGTCGTCGACGATGGCTCAGCCTGAGCCCTCCTCTGCCGCCCCTGACACGCCTGCGAAGCCGTCTCGGCTGCGCTGGCTGCTCCCGGCGGCGGTGCTGCTGGTGTGGCTGATGGTGGGAGGACCGCTGGGCCAGTACGCCGGGCAGCTCAACGAGGTGCAGGAGAACGACACCGCGTCGTTCCTGCCCGCCGACGCCGAGTCCACCCAGGTCGCCGAGCTGACCGCGCAGTTCGCCAGCGAGGACGTCATCCCAGCCGTCATCGTGTACGAGTTCGACCAGCCCGTCACGCCGGACGACCTCGCCGCCGTTGCTGCCGACGTCGCCGAGATCGCCGAGATCGAGGGCGTCGCGGGGGAGGTCGTCGGGCCGATCCCGTCCGAGAGCGGCCAGGCCGTCCAGGTCATCGTCCCGTTGGACGCCTCGGAGGCCGAGGACACCCGCGAGTACGTCGAACAGATCCGTGCCATCGTGGGCAGCGACGGCACGCTGGAGATCGAGGGCGCCAGCAGCTACGTCACCGGACCAGCGGGCTTCCTCGCCGACCTGGGCGAGGCGTTCGGCGACATCGACGGCCTTCTGCTGGTCGTCACCCTGGCGGTGGTGCTGGTCATTCTCCTCATCGTCTACCGCAGCCCGATCCTGCCGTTCCTCGTCCTGCTGACCTCGGTGCTGGCGCTCGGAGTGGCCGCCGCCGTGATCTACAACCTGGCCGACAACGGAGTGCTGACCCTGGATGGTCAGGGCCAGGGAATCCTGTTCATCCTGGTTGTTGGTGCCGCCACGGACTACTCCCTTCTGCTGGTTTCTCGGTTCCGCGAGGAGCTGCGTCGCCACCACAGCAAGTACGACGCCATGCGCGTGACGCTCACAGGAACCTACGAGGCCATCCTGGCCTCCGGTGGCACGGTCGTGCTGGCTGTCATGGCGCTGCTGCTCTCTGAGCTCAACTCCACGCAGGGCCTGGGCCCAGTCGCGGCCGTCGGCATCGTCTTCGCCATGCTGGCGGCGCTCACGTTCCTGCCCGCCGTCCTCGTGCTGCTCGGTCGTGCGGTGTTCTGGCCGTTCCGCCCGGCCTATGCCTCCACCCCCAGCGAGGCGCGCGGTGTCTGGGGTCGGGTGGCCCGCTTCGTCGGGCGTCGGTACCGCCTCGTCTGGATCGTCGTCACGGTCGTGCTGCTGGGGCTGGCCGCCTTCGTTCCCACGTTCAAGGCCGAGGGCGTCGCGCAGTCGGACTTCTTTCTCGCGACGGTGGAGTCGAGCGAGGGCCAGCAGGCGCTGGCACGGCACTTCCCGGCCGGTTCCGGCAGCCCTGCCACGGTGATCGGTGAGGCGTCCGACCTGGAGGCCATCACCACCACGATCGAGGGCGTGGAAGGCGTAGCCGCCGTGACGCCGCTGGCCGACCCCGCGACGGGCGATGTCCTCACCGTCGACGGACTCGTCCGGGTGGATGTCACCTT
>Ga0316198_10000501_pt1 | contig 20590 bp, 28 predicted proteins | sample OudBieAanoxic_MG_FD_204935 | JGI IMG/M metagenome (GOLD analysis project Ga0316198, IMG submission 204935) | Coastal sediment microbial communities from Oude Bieten Haven, Netherlands - site A anoxic | ecosystem: Environmental > Aquatic > Marine > Coastal > Sediment | place: Netherlands...
AGATGGGCACCGCAGCGATGAGTGCAAGCGATGCAAGCATCGACGCAATGCCGACAACGGATGTGCCAAGAGCGACATCCCTCCGTTCGAGGAGCGACCGGTCGTCCTCTTGGTCGTAGGCGATCTTCACACCGCGCACGATCGCTCGCGTAGCGCTTGACACGGTCCACGCGAAAGCAACCAACGACACAACGAAACCGATGCTCAGGGAGGCGGGCGACGTTCGAGCGATCGAACGCATCTGGGTTTCCACGATCTGCGACGCTGAGCCGGGCAAGACTTCGAGCACCGCCTCAATCTGTCGCTCAGCCTCGTCGATGTCGGTGAACAATCCGTAGAGAGACACGGCGATGACCAAGGCCGGGATGATCGCGAGCACGGCGTAGAACGCGACACCCGCAGCGACCAACACGATGTTGTCGCGGCGGGCTTCTTCGCGAATATGGCGAAAGAGCCGGCGCGGTCGGTTGAGCCAGGCCGGCATGTCGGGTGTTGGTACGTGCATGTCTGAGAAACCGTACCTGCGATGGACGGCACCAGAGTCGATCAGTCCAGCCGAGGTCACCCGGCGACTCGCTCGCACAGGGGCCGAGCGGCCGCGGGAACCCGGCGAGGTCGTCAGCGACGAAAGCGGTCGAACCAGCGCTGCGGCCCCTCGTCCGAGATCGGGCTCGGTCGCTCGAACGTCGGCGGCGTCCAGTCGGGATCGTCGCCCAGGTGGGGAAGGGAGCGGCTGTTTCGTTCGTATCGGGATCGACGGAATTCGGCGATCTCAACGATGTCCGCTTCCGCGGTGGTCTTGGGGCTCGGTTCGTCGTGACTCGAAACGACGACCGTCGGATCGGTGGGATGGGACGGCATCGCGCTCCTCGTAGGTGAACAAGCCCTCCAAGCACCGACACCCACCCGGAAGCATACGGGACGATCACGCGGTCGACCATGGTTCGAGCGACCCAATCTGCCGGTGACGCCATCACGGGGAGCGCTGGGTCCGCTCGGAGTATGGGACGCGGTATCGTGCTGGTATGACAGCGATCGGAACCGATGATCAACACCCCGGCACCGCGTTGCGCGACGACGTCCAACGGTTCGGTCCTGCGCTCGCCCGGCGCTGGGCCGACGTGCGTGAGAGCGGTGCCCGCGAGTGCCGCCGGACTGGTGGATTCGGAACGAAGGAGCAGGAGTGAAACTCACGACGGCGATGCTCGCCGATGCCGGCCAGGTCCAAGGCGGGAAACTCTATGTGCTCGGAGGCGGCTTCGACACAATCAGCGCGCGATCTTTGCCCGTCGTACATCGCAATCTGACGCTCGCCATGGTGGCCGAAATCGAACCCGACGAACGCCACCGCGACCTCGAGATCGCAATCAGCCTCGTTGACGAGGACGGGCGAAGCCTCGAGGTTGAGGCGAAGGGCAAGTTGCGCGTCGGAGCGCCGCCCAACCTCCCGCCGGGAGCAACGAGCATCGTTCCAATCGTGAGCCCGTTCCACAACGTTCAGTTCCCTGAGGCGAAGGGCTACGCCTTCGTCGTGTCGTTCGAAGACCAAGAGATCGCACGTGTGCGGTTCCGGGTCGTTCAGGTGACGTGACGGTGCACGGAGTTGTCACCATCCCGAATGCGGTCTCCTTGGTGCGACTCCTCCTTATCCCGGTGTTCGTGTGGCTGGTGCTGATCGAGCAGACCGCCTGGGCCGGAGTGCTTCTCGGATTCATCGGCGCCACGGACTGGATCGATGGCTATCTCGCCAGGCGCCTCGATCAGGTTTCCGAGGTCGGCAAGATGCTCGATCCGATCGCTGATCGGCTCGCTGTTGGTGTCGCCGTCATTCTGGGTCTCATCGTTGGAGTCCTACCGGCGTGGTTCGCGTGGGCCATCATCGTGCGCGAGGTCGTCATCAGCATCGGTGCGGCATATGGGTGGATGAACGGTGTTCGCCGGCTCGACGTGCGGTGGCTCGGCAAGGCGGCCACGCTCCTCCTCTACTTTGCCGTGACCGGCTTCTACGTCGCAGACGGCCTCGATTTGCGGTGGTTGTGGTGGGGCTCGGTGGCACTCGGTGTCCCGGGCCTGGTGTCGTACTACATCGTAGCTTTCGCGTATATCGGGGACATGCGCACGGCGATTGCGGGCCGTGAGGCCGACGAGACGAGGCGGTAGACTCGGGCCACGCTGACGAACAGGAGAGCTCTCGTGCAGATTCCAGAAGACCTTCGGTACTCGGAGAATCACGAGTGGATCCGCTCGGATGAGGATGGAATGATCACGGTGGGCATCAGCGACTACGCACAGGACGCCCTGGGGGACGTCGTCTACGTCGATCTCCCCGACGTTGGGAGGATCGTCGAGGCAGGCGAAGTGTTCGCCGAAGTCGAGTCGACCAAGTCGGTCAACGATGTCTACGCCCCGGTGTCGGGTGTTGTCACCGCGATCAACGAACCGCTCCTCGACACGCCTGAACTCGTCAACTCCGATCCGTTTGGGGAAGGCTGGTTCGTCACGATCCGCCCGACGGATGGCTCGAATCTCGACGGTCTCTTGGATGCCGCCGCCTATCGAGCGTTCACCGAGGACTAGACCGGGCATCGCCGTTGCCCTTTCGCTCGGCAACCCGATTCGTGCACAGGGAGCCGACTCCGGCACACGCGGGGAGTGCTCGCTTCGGTGTTGGATCCCCTCAACGTTCGGAAACCCTCAAGGATCAGTCGAGGGTTGGGGTAGCATGACCCCATGTCACGGAATGATGAGCATCGAGCCCCGGACGTTGAACGTGATCCAACGATCACCTTCACGCCTGAACATGACGCTTCGGCGAGCGGAGCATCGGGTAGCACGGTTGCCGGAGCCTTCGGCTGGGCGCTCATCGTCGAAACGGGCCCACAAGCCGGCCTGACTTACGTTCTCGCCGATGGCGACACACTCGTTGGCCGCGGATCCGACTGCGACATCTTTCTCGGAGACGTAACGGTGTCACGCCACCATGCCAGGTTCGGAGTTGACGGCGACTCGCTGCGGGTTCGCGACTTGGGCTCTACAAACGGAACCTACGTCAACGGCTCGTGGGTCGATGGATTTGCGCTGTCGGCCGGCGATGAGATCATCATCGGGAAGTTCCACCTCGTTGTCGCTCGCGGGAACGTCTGATGAGTGCAACACCCCTGCGATCGGCGCGAACCCGCAGCATCGGAGAGGTCATCAACCACCTCAAGCCGGAGTACTCGGACGTCACGGTCTCAAAGCTCCGTTTCCTTGAGAGCCAGGGGCTCGTCCAACCAAGCCGGTCGGCCTCCGGATACCGCGTCTTCACGGAAGAGGATGTGCGCAGGATCGAATACGTGCTCAAGGAGCAACGCGACCACTACCTGCCGCTCAAGGTGATCAAGTCGAAGCTCGCGGCGTGGGACCACGGTGAAGCGTCACCGGTCGCTCCGGAGACGGGACCGCCGCCAGAGGCATACTTCGCAACATCCGGTGTCTCGCTCACGCCGGCAGAACTCATGCGCTCGTCGGGGTTGTCGGCACACCAACTCACGAGCCTCATCGAGGTTGGCATTCTCGAGCCGATGCAGCTTCCTGACGGTTCCGACGTATTCCGCGACCATGATCTGACGATTGCACGGGCAGCCCACCGCCTCCTCAGCCACGGCCTCGAGGTGCGACACCTCCGATCGATCAGGCTCGCCGCCGACCGCCAGACCGACCTGCTGGGCCAGCTCGTGGCGCCGCTCCTCCGGCACCGCAATCCTGAGAATCGCCATCAAGCCGCCGAAACTCTCGCTGACTGTTCACAGGCTGCAGCATTGCTTCAGGAAAGCATCACCCGGGGTAGGCTTCGCAACCTCCTCGAACGATGATTCCAGCAGTCGCCACCTCCCTCGTTCTCGCGCTCCTCGCGCCGGCCGGGCCGTTCTCCACGGCACCGACCGACCCTGTCGTGCCGCCACCACCGCCGAAGGTGAGCGCCGCATCGTGGGCCATCTATGACGAGACGGCGGATGTCATGCTCGCGACATGGAATCTGAACCAGCAGCGGCCCATGGCGTCGGTGACCAAGGTCTTGACGGCGATGGTGGTTATCGACAACGCTGACCTCGATGATGTCGTCACCGTTCCGTCGCTCGCCACGTCGAGCCGCGGATCCAGTGCCGGGCTCGTGGCGGGGGAGCAGTGGACGGTCTACGACCTGCTTGTGGCCATGCTCGTGCGGTCGGGCAACGACGCGGCCCTCACCCTGGCTTGGCACGTCGGCGACGGGGACGTCGACGCCTTCGTTGTAATGATGAACGCCCGCGCGGCAGAGCTCGGCATGGACGACTCGAGCTTTGCAAACCCGAACGGACTCGACAACGCCGAGCATTACTCGACGGCGAATGATCTCATCACGCTTGGGGTGGCCGCTCTCGACTATCCCGTGATCCAGCAGATCGCGCGAATCAAGACCATCAAGATGCCGGCCGACCCCACCGGGAAGGTACGACAGGTCAACAACACCAACCGCCTGCTTGGAACGTATCCAGGCGTGGTCGGTCTCAAGACTGGCGACACGCCGTTTGCCAACAAGGTGTTGCTGGGGATCACCGAGCGGGGACAGCGGCGGATCGTGACGGTCGTGATGGGCTCCGACGACCATTTCACCGATAGCCGGGAACTCATCGATTGGGCCTACGGCACGTACGGCCTGCGCGACCGGTGGCTTCGTCCCTTCTTCTCGGAACAGGGAGGCGGCGCCACTGTCACCGAAGACCTGGGATTGACGGATTCTGAGGAACGCCGGCTCGGAGCGATGCCGAGGATTGACGACGGTCGCTGGCGCATGTCCGCCTTGACCGACCTACCGAAGGCGGCTCTCGTCACCGAGTGGCTCAAGGCTGCGTTGCCGAGCATCGTAGGAGGTGACGCATGAGCGATCCGTTCATCGAGGTTGTCGACCAACTGGCCCTTCAAACACGGGTGGCTGAGCTTGGCCGCGAGATCACCCGCACCCTGCCTGAAGACGATCCGGTGGTGGTAGGCGTATTGAAGGGATCGGTTCCGTTCTTGACCGATCTCACCAGGCACCTGCCGCTGACCGTCGAAATCGACTTCCTGAACCTGACTCGGTTCGGCCGAGAAGGGCGCGTCTCGATTGCCATGGACCTGTCCGTGTCGGTGGAGGGTCGTGCGGTGCTGATTGTCGAGGACATCGTCGATACCGGATTGACGCTTGCAACCCTGCGAAAGATGCTGCTCGCCAGAGGCGCGTCGAGTGTGACGACGGTCGCGCTGCTCGACAAGTCGACGCGGAGGATTGTTGATGTTCCCGTCGAGCATCGTGGATTCGAGGTGGGCGACGAGTTCCTTCTCGGGTATGGGATGGACTGGCACGGCCGGTATCGCAACGTCCCGTCGATCTGGGCAGTGATGGACCTCTCGGTTCTGACCTCGGAGCCCGATTCATTCCGACGCCACGCGTTTCGACAGATCGAAGGCGCAGTCGGCTGACCGACCTCCCGGTGATAGGCTGAGTTCATGAGCGAACGGGTTCCCATGGAAGTAGTCGGTGTTCGCATTGAATTGCCGACCAACACCCCGATATTGCTCCTGCGTGAACGCGACGGGCGGCGATACCTGCCGATCTGGATAGGGACTCCCGAGGCGACGGCGATCGCACTCGCGCTCGAAGGTGTTGAGACGGCTCGGCCACTTACCCATGATCTCATGAAGTCGCTGATCGATGCGCTCGGCGCCGACATCGAACGCGTCGACGTAACATCGCTCGACCAAGGCACGTTCTATGCGGATCTCGTCATCGAGAGTGAGGGCGAGCAGTTCACGATCTCTTCCCGACCATCGGATGCGATCGCGCTCGCGACGCGGACGGGTTCGCCGGTGTTCGCTTCGAAGGAGCTGCTCGACGAGGCCGGTGTGGAGATCCACGACGACACCGAGGAAGAGGAGATCGAGCGATTCCGGGAATTCCTCGACGATGTGACCGCCGAGGACTTCTTCGAACAGGGCCCGGCTTCCTAAGTCCCCGTCGACTTATCCACAAGGGTTGTTGACAACACCACTCTACCCGTCCTAGTTTCACGGACGTAGTTCAGCTGGCGGAATTACATTGATGTAAGCTGGGCGAGCCGGGAGGCAGACAAAGATGGTGGACAGCAAGCCGGACCAGATCACCGAGGGGTATAGAGCGCCACAGGTATGCAGCTTGGTCGGCATCACCTATCGCCAGCTCGACTACTGGGCCCGTACCAGGCTCATCACGCCGTCGTTGCAGAGGGCCACGGGTTCCGGGAGCCAGCGGCTCTACGCGTTCCCCGACATCGTGCAACTCAAGGTGGTCAAACGCCTTCTGGACGCAGGAATGTCGCTGAAGAAGATTCGCAAGGCAATGGACATCCTTCGCGAGGAGTTGGCGTCGGAGGCTCCGCTGTCCAACGTCACGCTGCTCTCCGATGGAAAGACCATCTACGCGGCTCATAGTCCTTCTGAAGTGGTCGACGTGTTTCGTGGGGGCCAGGGAGTCTTCGGGATCGCCGTCGGACCCGTCCAGGAGGAGCTCGTCGGTGAGATCCACCGGCTATTCCCGGACCACGCAATCCCGGGCAGGCACGAGGTAGAGGCATCGACGGCAGCGGCTCACTGAGGGACGACCTTCTCGCAGGGCCGGCGGACGACGTCGACTTCGCCCATTCGAGCGAGCGGGAGTTCGCGCGGCTTCTGGACTTCTACGACGTCGTCTGGGAGTACGAGCCACGTGCGTTCGCCATCGAGTGGGACGCAGCAGGGGTCGTCGCGAAACAGTTCCGGCCGGACTTCTATCTGCCGGAGGATGATCTCTACATCGAGATCACCACGATGAACCAGAAGCTCGTCACCAAGAAGAACCGCAAGATCCGCCGTCTCCGGCAGCTCTATCCGGATGTTCGATGCAAGATCTTCTACCAGCGGGATTTCCACAATCTGCTGGTCAAATACGGGCTCGAGGAGCCGAGGGATGTTGCGCTGCCGGAGGCGCCGACTCGAATACCCGGTCCGCCGGAGGTCTTCAACCTCTCCTCGCACACCGACGCCGTGTAGCTCTCGCCATTCCGCGGGCTGGCAGCGTCGCATACGAGGTGGAGAACCCTGGGTACGCGGTATTCGCTAGCCTGAACCGGCCCCCGATGCTGGAGAAGACCGTGGCCGAATCACCGCTGCATGACCTCCACGCCGAACTCGGTGCGCGGTTCACGGACTTCGGCGGCTGGACGATGCCCGTCCAGTATGAAGGTGTCATCGCTGAGCATCACACCGTTCGTGACGGCGTCGGGGTGTTCGACGTCTCCCACCTCGGGCGCTTCCTGGTCGAAGGTCCGGGTGCGACCGACCTCGTGCGCCACCAGCTGTGCAACGACATCCTCAAGGTCGATCCGGGGCGTGCCCAATACAGCATGGCGTTGAACGAGCGCGGCGGCGCGGTCGACGACGTGATCGTGTGGCGGCTCGGCGACGATCGATACTGGGTCATGCCGAACGGCACGAACTTCGACGACATCCTCGGCAGGTTCGCCGACGACGCAGGCACCGAAACCGTCGTTCGGCCGCTTCGCGACGAGACCGCCCTCTTGGCCGTGCAGGGGCCGAGCGCCGCAACCGTCGTCGAGGCCGTGCTTGGAACAGTGCCTGGGCGTTTCCGGATCGTCGAGGGCCGCTATCGCGAAGCCTGGTCGATCGCGGCAGGAACCGGGTACACCGGAGAGCGAGGTGCTGAGATCGCCGTACCGGCCGATCGGGGCGCCGAGCTCATGAAGGACCTGATCCGCGCCGGCGGTGTTCCGTGTGGGCTCGGTGCTCGAGACACACTCCGCCTCGAAATGGGGTATCCGCTCTGGGGACAGGACCTCGATGAACAGACCACACCGCTCGAGGCAGGGCTCGGATGGGTTGTCGCGTGGGATCATGACTTCGTCGGTCGCGAGGCTCTCGTCGAGCAACGAGACTCAGGTCTCCAGCGATCCCAGATCGCCATCTCGACCATCGGACGGGCGATCCCGCGTCTGGGGTACGCGGTTCGCTGCGGGGCGTCCGCCGGCATCGTGACGAGCGGCAACTTCAGCCCGACACTTGGCCACGGCATCGCGCTGGCATACGTGTCGCCGCCCATCGAGGGGGATGCCCCGGTCGAAGTTGAGATACGCGGCACGTGGCATCCGGCGCAGATCGAGAAGCTCCCATTCATCCCTCGCTGATTGCAGACGTCGTCGCTGCATGTGGCGCCGGGCCGTTCGGATTCTCGCGAGCGTTGGCGCCTGAGATTCGACATGAGCTTCGAGGCCTTGCAGCTGCGCACGAACTCCCCGGCATCCGCGGTCGCACGGTGATCCCGGCCGGCTATCGACATCCGGTTGTTGTTGGCCATCCGAACTACCTCGGAGCCTTTGAGCGCGCGGATAAGAGCTCCACACCGCTGGTCTGCCTGACCGGAGCGTGGTCGGCGCTCCGATCCGTTCCGGAGGGCGCCGCCACGGTTGTGGCGAAGCCGAGCTATCCGCGGCTGATGGCAACGAGGGCCCTCGAGAACGCGCGCTATCTTGCGAAACTCGTGCGGCAGATCCGCGGTGTCCACCTTGCGTTCAAACCGAGGAGTCCGATTCTCGTAGTGCTCCTGCCGCGCTCCGTCCCCGAGTACACCCTGCCCGAGACGGTGGGCATGCTCGACGGCGCTTACCCCGAATTCCCCGGTGGTCTCAGGATCGAGTTGACACCGGATATGACCACGGTCGATATCACCCGATATGCTGCGATCCTCGAGCAGGTAGTCGGCCAGGAGGCGTGAGCGTGCAAGTGTTTGGTGTTGATGTCGGCGGATCCGGCGTGAAGGGAGCTCCGGTCGACCTGTCGACGGGGAACCTCATCGGGGAACGAACGCGCATTCCCACCCCGAAGCCCTCAACGCCCGAGGCCGTAGCCGACGCGATCCTTGAGATCGTGGAATCACACGGATGGTCGGGGCCGATCGGAGTGACGGTTCCGAGCGTCGTCATCAACGGGGTTGTACAGACCGCCGCAAACATCGACCCGACGTGGGTCGAGTGCGACGTGGCACGATTGCTCGCCGGGCGCCTCGGAGTGCCAGTGACGGTGCTCAACGACGCGGACGCTGCCGGCCTCGCAGAGGTGACCTACGGGGCAGCGAAAGGAGAGACCGGTCTCGTGATTCTGCTCACATTTGGAACCGGTATCGGAAGCGCCTATCTCCACCGGGGCCAGCTCATCCCGAATACTGAGCTTGGCCACCTGGTCTTCAAAGGCATGCAGGCCGAACACTATGCAGCAGGGCGTCTTGTGAAGCGAGGGGATCTCGAGATCGACTGGTGGGCGCAACGCGTCGACGAGGTACTCAACTACATCGAGGATCTGTTCTGGCCCGACCTCTTCGTGTTTGGTGGTGGCATCTCGAAGCGATTCGAGACCTACTCACACTTCTTCACGACCCGTGCGCCGATCGTGCCCGCAGTGCTCAGAAACCAGGCAGGGATCGTGGGGGCGGCTCTCGCCGCATCGAGAGGAGCCGACAATGGATGAGACAACCGGGACACTCGAGGCGAAGGACGATCTCGAGCTGTTCACACGGGTGTGGACCCCCGACGGCGAACCCAATCGGGGGATGCTGATTGTTCACGGCATGGGCGAGCATTCTGGCCGCTATGAACACGTCGCCCGGTTCTTCGTGGAACGTGGCTACGAGGTATCGACATTCGATCTCCGCGGGCACGGCCGCTCGGGCGGCCCCAAAGTGCACGTAGGTTCGTTCGATGAGTACGTGGATGATCTCCAGGGAGTGATCGAGTCCGGGCTCGTTAGGACGGATCTTCCCTGGGTGATCTACGGCCACTCACTCGGCGGGTTCATCTCGGCGTACTACCTCGGCGAAGACCGACCACACCCGGACGCGGCCATCTTGTCGGCTCCACCCATCGATCCCGAAATACCTACGGCGCTGCGCACGGCGATCCAAGTACTCGGACGTGTCGCACCGAAGGTCGCGCTGCCGAATCCATTCGCGGGCGACCAACTCTCCCGAGACGAAGCCGTCGGGGATGCCTACTTCGCCGATCCGCTCGTACACACCAAGACGACAGCTGGGATGGCGCTGCAGACGTACGTCTTTGCGCAGAAACGCAGCCTTGAGGTGATCAGGTCGATCACTACGCCGACGTTGGTGATCCACGGTGCGGACGACACGCTCAATCTGCCGTCTGCATCCGCCCCGCTGGCGTCGGTTGACTCGGTCGAGCGCAAGGTGTATCCCGGACTCCGCCACGAAATGCACAACGAGCCGGAACAGGCTCAGGTGCTGTCCGAAGTTGCGGCCTGGCTGGACTCCGCCCTGGCGTAGGCGGGGCGCACGACATCGTCGATGAGGCGGCGTCGTGTCGGCCAGTCGCCGAACCCCGCCTCGATTGCGTTGACGGTGATCGTCAAGAGATCGGCGAGGCCAAGGTCGAACGTGGCAGCCGCGAGCTCGTACTCGTCGGTGAGTGTGATGCCGCTCATGAGACGATTGTCAGTGTTGATCGACACGTTGAAGCCGCTGCGGTAGAGCGCACCGAACGGGTGCTCCGAAGCCGAGGGAGCGGCCGACGTGTTCAGATTGGAGGTGATCGCAACCTCCAACGGAATTCGATGGTCGCGGATGCGCCGTGCCAATGGCGCCAGTTCAGTGATCGTATGACCGTCGAAGTCGGTCTCATCGGCGATCTGGACTCCATGACCGATCCTTGTCGCTCCGCAGCGCGCGACCGCCCGCCAGATGGACGCGGCACTGTCGGCCTCACCGGCGTGGATCGTCAGGCCGAGGCCAGCGTCGCGTGCGAGTTGGCACGCCGCGAGGTGATCGTCGGCCGGAAACCCGGCTTCGGGACCTGCGAGATCGAACGCGACCAGCCCGCGATCGAGATAGGGGATTGCCGCGCGGACGACTTCTTCCGAATCTGTGTCATGGCGGAGAGCGGCAGCTATGCCGTACAGCACGATGCCGGTCTCGCGTTGTGCGGCATCCAGACCATCGAGCACCGCCTCGACCGCGGCTTCCCTCCTCAGACCGCGGATCATGTGCAGGCTCGGACCGAAGCGGATCTCGGCGTAGACGACGCCCTGCGCTGCCAGGTCCACACCCGCTTCGTAGGCCGTTCTCTGGATCGCGGTCTCGGTGCACATCACCGCGACGGTGTGCTCAAACGCCTCGAGGTATCGTTCGAGTGAACCGGACCGACCTTGATCGAACCAATCGGTGAGTGTGTCCACATCATCTGCGGGAAGGTCCGTGTAGCCGTATTCGTCAGCGAGCTCGAGAATCGTCGCGACGCGAAGACCACCGTCGAGGTGATCGTGCAGCACGGCCTTGGGAAGCGCTTGGATGTCCATGGTGGTGAGACTACCCGGCGGCGGAAAGCGCAGGTTCGAGCCACCACTCGCGGCGGAACACGTCATGCCCGTCGATGTTGTCGACGACGACCTCTCCCGGGGCGAAACCTGCAGCCTCGTGGAACTGCTCGTGGGGTGTGTTCCCGAGCGCCACGCTCGATGACAAGGGGCCGACCCACCCCATCGATCGAAGCATCTCCACAAGCGCCGCCCCGTCCGGCTTCTGCGACGGGTGGACTGGAGCCACAACAGTCGTCAGAATCGTGTGGTCCTGTGCCTCGTCGACCAACGCAACAAGCTCGATGTGGCCACCAGTGTGGGTACCGACAAGCAAACGCTGCGAGAGCAGATGTTCGGACAAGACGGCTTTGCGGAACCGCTGGCTGATCTCGGTTGCTACCACGCCGTCCGGGACCATTTCGCCAATCGCCTCGGAACATGCCCAGAACGCGACTTCCTCTATCGCTTCAAGATCCTCATACCGCGCAAGCCTTACGTCCATAGGGCCGAACATACACCACGATCGGCCGAGTCGTGCGTCGCGGTTCCTAGAGCAGGCGTTGGTTCAGCGTGTACGTGCCGGTGAACGAGTCGGATGCGAGAGCGTGTTCGGCCATGGCAACGCGTGCATCCTCGCCGGTGAAGCCGCGGGGGAGCTCGAGTCTCTCGATTCCCAGGGCGAACAGCGTGAACCCGTAGTGGTGGATGAGGCTGTCGTTCCACGGCGGGCACGGACCGTCATACCCGAAGTAGTCACCGCTCATGTCCGCGTCGCCCTCGAACCATCCCGTGTAGTCGTTGATGCCCTGGCGAATCTCACCCGGCATGCCGGCGACGTCCTTGCCGTGCGGCACAACGCCATCGGAGAACGACCCAGCATCGATCTCACCGACCTCGGGCGGGAGGTCGACGAGGACCCAGTGGTAGAAGTCGGCCCGTGGCAGATCGGGAGGCACCTCACGCCCCTCCTGGTTCACGTCGTCCGGGCGGGTCGGAACGTCGCGGTCGTGGACGATGATGGCGAGACTCCTCGTACCGTTGGGGATTCCCGACCATGCCAGGTGGGGATTCAGGTTCGGCCCGAAGACCACGTGGCTCACCGGGTCGGGGAGACCGAAGGCGAATTCGCCGGGGATCGGATCGCCGTCGGAGAAGCTGTTGCTCCAGAATTTCATGCGCACCTCCTCGGCGCGACGATAGCGCGCGTATTCGAGGCGCGGCACCGCTGAGAGAGGGGCGAAGGACCCTCCCACCTGGAGTGCGCGGCGCGTAGGATCGTGGCAACAACACACGGAGGTCATACGGCATGAGCGTGCACAAAGGCCAGCGGGTGAAAACCCTGACGAAGACGGTCGGGCGAGAGCCGCGCCGAGGGGTGGTGCTGGATGTACATGGTTCGACGGTTGAGGTTCGATGGGATGACGGCCATGTGTCGATCCTGTCCGGAGGCGCCCTGGTCCCCGACAAGAAACCGTCGCACAACTGACCTGCGAATGCGCCGGCATCGAGTACCTGCCAACCTGGCTCCATGAGTGACCTCCGCCCGGGCATGCTCTTGGTGGCATCGCCGGCGCTCGTGGACCCGAACTTCTATCGCACCGTCGTCCTGCTATTCGAGTATGACGAGGACGGCGCCGTTGGTGTCATCCTCGACCGACCGCTCGAGCTCAACGTGGAAGAGCATCTGCCCGACTGGGGCGACTGCCTTGCTCCACCCCATCGCGTTTTCGAGGGCGGGCCCGTCCAACGAGAGACGGCGATCGGTGTTGCCTACCGGCCGACAGCGGACGCGATCGAGACCTGGCGCCCGGTGCTCGGGGGTGTGGGCCTCGTCGACGTGTCCCTCGGGCCTGCCGACATTGGCGATGTGCAGGAAGCCCGTGTCTTCGCCGGGTACTCCGGGTGGGGCGCCGGCCAACTCGACATGGAGCTTGTCGTTGGATCGTGGTTCCCGGTGGAAGGAACGCGAGACGATGTGTTTGATCCCGTCCCGACCAGCCTCTGGCAAAGGGTGTTGCGTCGGCAACAGCCGCACATCGCGCGGTACGCCGACTATCCGACGGATCTTCGGAGCAACTGACCGAACGCGCGAGGCATTGGGGGTATCCTCGCCCCGTGAGTCCTCCACGTGCACGCACCGCCACCCGTTCCAAGGCACCCAACCTCGACGTTGAGCGCCTCTACTGGGGCGGCGGTGACAGCGTCATTGCCGGCGTGGATGAGGTCGGCCGCGGCTCGTGGGCCGGTCCACTCACCGTTGGCGCAGCGGTCATCCCGCAGGGCCGGCGCGTGTATCGGATCCGGGACTCGAAGATGCTGACCGAATCGCAACGCGAGAACCTCTTCGACCGCGTTGCCGAGTGGTGCGTCGCCTGGGCCGTCGGGCACGCCTCACCGGCGGAGTGCGATCAGCTTGGGATGTCTGCTGCACAACGCCTCGCTGCACGACGGGCGCTTCACGGTCTCGGCGTGGAGCCCGACCGGATCCTGCTCGATGGGAAGTGGGACTTCGTTGGATCGCCGAACGTGCTGACCATCGTGCGCGGCGACGCCACGTCGCTGACGATCGCAGCGGCTTCGATCCTTGCGAAAGTGACGCGTGATCGCCTGATGCGATCCACAGCGCACAACTACCCGGCCTACGACTTCGATCGGAACAAGGGTTACCCGGGCCCCCACCATCGCGCAGCGCTTGCGGCGTCGGGACCTACCCCCATTCACCGAACGAGTTGGTCCTTCATGGATGGTCTCGTGTGGACTGGAATTCGTCGCGCGCCGGTTGGCGGTCAGAGCCAGTTGTTTGCCGAGGCGGTGGCATGACCGTGTTGAGCCAAGTGCCTTCCGCCGACGATGTACAGAAGCTTGTCGATACGGAGAGCCTGACGGCGTGGGATTTCGTGGCGGCTTTCGGTGTTGTACTCCTCTCGATCGTACTTGCCCGCCTGGTCCGCCGCTTCCTCCGCACGGTGCTCCGCAGATTCCCGGACCTATCGAAAGAAGGTGCGTTGCTGATCGCACGCGCCGCTGGTTGGGTCGTCATCCTGATCGGTGTCATCTATGCGCTCGTCATTCTCAACGTGGACATGGGCCCTGCGCTGATAGTGATTCTCATTCTGGCCGTCGTCTTGTTCTTCGCCGGCCAAACCGTCATGCAGAACTTCGCGGCTGGGCTGGTTCTGCAGGGGAGCCCCATGTTTGCCGTTGGCGATCAAATCGTGACCTCAGCAGGGGAGGGCATCGTCAAAGAGGTCACCGGCAGAACGGTTCGCATCGAGACCATGGATGGCGAAGGTGTGTTCATCCCGAACAGGGAGCTGATCAACGAACCGATCACCAACCTCACCGAACTCGGCGCACGCCGTACGACGTTCGAGGTCGGAGTGCAATATGGAACGGATGTGGACCTCGCCGGGCGGGTTCTCGAGGAGGCAGCTGCGTCGTGCGACACGACGTACCCGGATCCGGCGCCCGAGGCACTCATCTCCGAGATGGGTGACCACTCGATCGAGTTTCTGTTGCGCTTCTGGCACGACCCGAGAATCCTCGAGGGGGAGCGAGCGAAGGACGCCGTAGGCCGCGCAATCACCTACGCGTTCGCGAAGCACGACCTCGTGATCGCATTCCCGCAGCGCACGTTGTGGTGGGGAGACGGCGCCAAACCGGGTGAATCCGACGGGTAGGCTGCTGGGATGATTTCCAGTATCCGTCCCGGGGGCGAGACCCCGAACGACTTCCTCCAGATTGACAGCCTGCTGACCGACGAGGAACGCCTCATCCGCGACACCGTGCGTGAATTCGTCGGTGACAAGGTCCTTCCCGATGTCGCTGAGTGGTTTGAAGCCGGCACCTTCCCGAAAGAGCTCGCAAAGGAGATGGGATCGCTCGGCCTCTTTGGGATGCACCTCGAGGGGTATGGGTGTGCTGGTACGAACGCCGTCAGCTACGGGCTGGCCTGCACCGAACTCGAGGCCGGAGACTCGGGCGTGCGCAGCTTCGTGTCGGTCCAGGGCTCGTTGGCGATGTATCCAATCTGGGCTTTCGGCTCGGAGGAGCAGAAACAGCGGTGGCTCCCTCCGATGGCGGCCGGTGACGTGATCGGATGTTTCGGCCTCACCGAGGCGGACGCGGGGTCGGACCCCGGTTCGATGAAGACACGGGCCCGCCGCGACGGCTCCGACTGGATCCTCGACGGAACCAAGATGTGGATCACCAACGGAGGTATCGCCGACGTTGCCGTGGTGTGGGCCAACACCGACGAGGGCATACGCGGATTCATCGTGCCGACCGATACGCCCGGCTTCTCGACGCATGACATCCACCAGAAGCTCTCGCTGCGCGCCTCGGTCACCTCCGAGCTGATCCTCGACGGCGTCCGACTGCCCGCCGATTCGGTGCTTCCAGACGTCGTAGGGCTGAAGGGACCACTGTCGTGTCTCAATGAGGCACGATTCGGCATTCTCTTCGGTGCAACCGGTGCCGGACGCGCCAGCTACGAGGCCGCGCTCGCCTACGCGAAGGACCGTGTTCAGTTCTCGAAGTCGATTGCGTCGTATCAGCTGACGCAGCGCAAACTCGTCGAGATGATGGTGAAGGTGAACCAGGCGATGCTGCTCTCCGTTCACCTCGGTCGAAAGCGCGATGACGGGACGCTCACGTCCGAACAGGTCAGCTTCGGGAAGATGCAGAACGTGCGAACGGCGCTCGAGATCGCGCGGGAAGCACGCAGCGTGCTCGGCGCGAACGGTATCACCCTCGAGTACCCGGTGATCCGCCACATGAACAACCTCGAGTCTGTGTACACCTACGAAGGCACGAACGAGGTGCATACGCTGGTGCTGGGCCAAGCGATCACTGGGATCGCAGCGTTCGATTGAGTGGCAGGTCCGCGGCTTCCGGCCTTGGAGCCGGTAGCGCTAGAGCGCCAACCCACGTCCGATGATCTCCTTCATGATCTCGGTGGTGCCGCCGTAGATCGTCTGGAGGCGAGCATCGAGATACGCCTGAGCGATGGGATACTCCATCATGTATCCGTAGCCACCGTGCATCTGCACACCAGCGTCGACGACGCGGCGAAGCATCTCGGTTGTCCACCACTTGGCTTCTGCGGCCTGCTCGATGGTGAGGCGCCCGGCCACATGGTCCTCGATGAGGCGGTCGACGAAGACCCTGCCGATGTCAACTTCGGTCTTGAGTTCGGCCAGAAGGAACCGGTTGTGTTGGAACCGGCCGATCGGCCGCCCGAATGCCGTCCGCTCCTGTGCATACGCGATGGTGACGGACAGCGCCGCCTCCGCTGCGGCCACCGCACCAACGGCGATGCTGAGGCGTTCCTGCGGGAGGTTGGCGACGAGTTGCATGAACCCCGTCCCTTCCGGCCCAAGGCGATTTTCGGCCGGGACTCGAACATCGGTGAAGAAGAGTTCCGACGTGTCCTGGGCGTGCATTCCCATCTTGTCAAGATTGCGCCCGCGCTCGAATCCGTCCATCCCGTCTTCGACGACGAGGAGGGTCAAGCCGCCATGCGGATCCGGCCCTGTTCGAACAACGACGATCACGAGGTCGGCATTGATGCCGTTGGTCACGAACGTCTTGGAACCGTTCACGACGTAGTCGGCTCCGTCGCGCGCCGCTGTTGTCACGATCCCGGCCAGATCGGATCCGGTGCCGGGTTCGGTCATGGCGATCGCCGTCATGAGGTCGCCCGAGACGAGGCCGGGAAACCAACGAGCGCGCTGCTCGTCGGTGCAGTACGTGAGGAAGTACGGGATGCAGATGTCGTTGTGAAGCGTGATACACAGCCCTGAGGCAGAGGCGCCGGACGCCGTGACCACCTCATCGATGATGGCGTTGTAGCGGAAGTCGCCGACACCGCCACCGCCGTACTGTTCGGGGATCGCCATGCCGAGGAGTCCCTGTTGTCCCGCAGCGCGGAACATCGCCTTGTCGACCTTGCCCTCCGTTGTCCAACGGGCGTGGTTGGGGATGATCTCGGTGGTGACGAAATGCTCGACGCTCTCGCGGAAGAGCTGGTGATCGGGATCGAAGATCGTGCGGTGCATCACTTCTCCAGGAGTGTTGCCAGACCGTACCGTATCGCCACAGGACCATGCGAACATGGGGCGTATGAAGAAGCTCATCCTTGCAAGCAGTTCGCCGCGCCGGCAGGTCCTTCTGCGAGCCGCCGGTTTTGACTTCGAGGTCGAATCGCCCGACGTCGATGAAAGGGTGATCGAGGGGGAGGACCCGGATCGAATGGTCGTGCGCCTGGCGCGCGAGAAGGCGCTCGCCTGCGCCACCGGCGCCGACGCGGTTGTGCTCGGCGCCGACACAACGGTGGTCCTCGACGGACGGATCCTCGGCAAACCGGAGGGGGAGGCGGAGGCGGTTGAGATGCTGCTGTCGATCGGCGGCCGGACGCACGTAGTGATCACCGGATGGGCGCTGGCGCAGGGTGCACGGATTGTGGAAGACGGATTCGAGACAACACTCGTGGCTATGCGCTCTGTGGATCCCGCGGAGGCTACGTCATATGCCGCATCCGGTGAGCCGCTCGACAAAGCCGGTGCGTATGCCCTGCAGGGTGACGGGGCTCGCTTCGTGAGCAGCATCGGCGGTTCGAGAAGCACGGTTGTCGGACTGCCGCTGAAGCCAGTCGTCGGAGCGCTGCGACGGGCCGGCATCGAGTCGGCCCTCTAGGCCCGCAGGGCGGCTGCGAAGAGCGCTGGGATCGGCTTGGCTGAACCCGTCGCCGCATACTGCGTCAGCCGCTCGCCGATGACCGCAGCGCTGGCATTGGTGACGAAGTGCGGGGGGAGCGGCTCCGCGTGCCACACACCCTGGCGGATCGTGCGCGGAAACGGCGCGAAGGTGCCGTGAACCACCGTGCGTTCGACTCCGTCGAGCATGAGGGCATTGTGGGCGATCCCGTTCCCCGAGCGAATGTCGTTGCGGCGGTTGCCCGGGAAACCGCCCCACGTTGCGCGGGTCATTGCGAATGCGACTCCGACCCAGGAATTCACAGCGATGGTGCCGTACCGAAGTTCATGGATGGCATTGTCGAAGTCTTCAGCGTGCTTCGACATCGTGGCTGGGTGGATGAGCATGTTTGCGCCCAGATTGCCGTCCAGCATCTCATTGGCGAATCCGACGGCGTTTCGCAGATAGGAACCGGTGTCGACTCCAGGGAGCCGGACCACGCCAAGCACGGCGCCAAAAAACTCTGTTGTGAAGCACACTTCGTTGGGATCACCCGGGTCGAGGTCGGTGATGAACGTCACCGGGGCGTAGCCGTCCGTGAGAATCTCTGCTTCGGGGTGCGCTTCGAGTGCGTCCCGCTGGCGGTTGATTGCACCCGGGTAATAGGCCCATCGCTCGTCGAGGGCGGCGACGACAGATCGCATCGCATTGAGCAAGTCGTCTGCCTGGTTCCAGGATTCGGGCAGGACCAGGATCTGGCAGGCAACGCAGTTGAAACCGTGGTTGTGGAGCTTCTGACTGACGATGTGTTCGGCTTGGTAGCGCAGGTCGGCATCTGACCACTCACCGCCGACGACGATGGTCGGCCCGACGCCGCCGAGTTCGCTCGTGACCGGTGCATCGATCACAGGATCGTCGGCAGCCTTGCGGGCGGCGGCGTCAGACCCGGTTCCATAGACGATGGCATCGTGCGTGGACGTTGCACCCGTCACGTGGATACGGTCGACGAGGCTGTGACGGGTCAGGTAGGTGCCCTCTTCCGTGCCGCCGTACACAAGTCGCACGAACCCCCCATCGACGAACGCGCCAAAGATCTCTTCGAAGAACACGCCGAGGTAGGCGTTGACCGGGTTGAGCTTCAAGGCAACCACGGAACCATGAGTGAAGAGTTCGGTGAGGAGGTCGAGCGCCGGGATGGCAGCGATGTTGCCGGCGCCGAGTACGACGGCCACCGCACCGTCGTGTTCCTGCCCGCGGTAGAAGGCGGCCGCGCGACGCTCAACATCACGCTCGGTGAGGCCGGGCTGCATCCACACATCGGCCGTGTGGCCGCTGAGGAGGAGCCTGTCCTCAGTGGTGGTTGGGAAGACCCGAACGGCGGCCTGTCCGTTCGGGAGTGTGCGGATCAAGTCGGAGGGCACGACCGAGTCACCGTGGTCGAGCCTGCGAAGAGTCTCGGCGTATGCAGCGGCGGCGCTGGCGACTGCGTAGGGGCCACTCGTCCAATCCTCGCCGAGAAGGGGGGAACCAGGAGCCAACCGCTTCGCAACTCTCGCTGCCTCGACCCACGACGCGGCTACTCCGCCAACGCGCCGCCGGACGTCTTCGAGCAGGTAGATCTTCGTGGAGACGGGAAGGCGAGTCCAGCGACGACGGTTCGCAGCAAGAACCTCGAGCGACAGGTCGATCCTGCTCACATCCATGGCAGGACCGTAGCGCGAGGAGACCACCCCTCCATCCGTATTCGGGCGAGTACCCCGCTCGTGGTCGGTGTACCCGATGCCTCGGGAATCGTCTCCGCAGTCTGAGAAGGCGGGTAGCCTCGCGTCCCATGAGCGACAACAACAAGGACGAGCTGTTCGAGAAGCTGACGCCGATGCAGTACCACGTCACACAAGAGGCCGGCACGGAGCGGGCGTTCACGGGTGAATACTGGGACACGAAAGCTGCCGGCACCTACCGATGTGTGGTGTGCGAGGCGGAGCTCTTCGCGAGCGACACCAAGTATGACTCAGGGAGCGGTTGGCCCAGTTTCTGGGAGCCGGCGACAGAAGGTGTCGTCGACACCAAGCCGGATCGCAGTCTGTTCGCCGTGCGCACCGAGGTCACGTGCTCGAACTGCGGAGCTCACTTGGGGCATGTCTTCGATGACGGCCCCAACCCAACCGGCCTGCGGTACTGCATCAACTCGGCGTCGCTCGATCTGCATTCCGAAGACGACGCCTGAGGGCACGCAGAAGATCGAAGACCGCTACCGCGGGATTTCGCGAGCTAGGGTGCGGGTGATTCCGCAATGAAGGAGGGAATCACATGGCCGGCAAAGGTGAGCTGTACCAACAGAAGAATGGCAAGTGGGCATTCCGCGTGAAGGCTTCGAACGGCCAGATCGTGGCGGCGAGTCAAGGCTACGCGAAACGAGCCTCGGCGCGTTCGACACTCGAAAAGCTCCTCAAAGGTGCATACGACGGCCCCATCATCGAGCCGTAGGCGAACGAAATAC
>Ga0316198_10000502_pt1 | contig 20586 bp, 19 predicted proteins | sample OudBieAanoxic_MG_FD_204935 | JGI IMG/M metagenome (GOLD analysis project Ga0316198, IMG submission 204935) | Coastal sediment microbial communities from Oude Bieten Haven, Netherlands - site A anoxic | ecosystem: Environmental > Aquatic > Marine > Coastal > Sediment | place: Netherlands...
AACAGTGACGCCCGCCCTCCTGTCTCCCCCGAACACCCGCTCAACCACCCCCCGTTACGCTGGCGCTCAGAGTTCCCCTGAGCCAGACTCCGCACGATGTCTAACGACTACGAAGCAATCATCATCGGTGGCGGCCCCGGTGGCTACGTGGCTGCCATTCGGCTCGGACAGCTCGGCGTAAAGACGCTCTGTGTCGAGAAAGAAGCGATGGGTGGAGTTTGTCTCAACTGGGGCTGCATTCCGTCCAAGGCCTTGATCGCCGCGGCGAACCTCGCCAACAAAGTCCGCAACGCGAGCCACATGGGCATTACGGTCAAAGACCTCGAGGTCGACGTCGTCAAGATGCAGGAGTGGAAAGAAGGTATCGTGAACAAGCTCGTCGGCGGGGTCACGAGCCTGGTGAAGGGCAACGGAGGAACCATCGCGATGGGCACCGCGATGATCACCGGACCCAACTCGGTCGAGGTGACCAGTGCCGACGGCAACAAAGAAACCTACACGGCGAGCAAGGCAATCATCGTCGCGACCGGAACGCAGATGATTCAGATCCCTGGCTTCGAGCCGGACGGAGATGTCGTGATCACCGCGCGCGAGGCCGTGAGCTTGCAGGAGGCACCGCAGAGCATGGTGCTGATCGGCGGTGGCGTCATCGGGCTAGAGCTCGGGATGGTCTATCAGAAGCTCGGAACGAAGATCACCGTCGTCGAGTTGATGGACCAGCTACTTCCGGGGACCGACCCCGATCTCGTCCGCGTCGTGCAAAAGCACTTGAAGAAGGACGGCGCCGACATTCATTTGAAGAGCAAGGCGGTCAAGCTCGAGAAGAGCGGCGGCCGCGCCAAGGTCACCATCGAAACCGACGGCAAGGCGCAAGTGGTCGAAGCCGAGAAGGTGCTCGTCGCAGTAGGCTTCAAGCCCAACTCGGCCGGCTTAGGCCTCGAAGGAGTCGGCGTGAAGCTCGACGAGCGAGGTCACATCGCCATCGACGATCAAATGCGAACCAACGTGCAGTCGATCTTCGCAATCGGAGACGTGGCCGGAATGCCCTACCTCGCCCACAAGGCATCCAAGGAAGGCGAAATCGCCGCAGAGGTCATCGCAGGCCACAAGTCCACGCGCGACTACCGCGGGATGCCCGCGGCGATCTTCACCGACCCAGAGATCGCGACCGTCGGGCTGACCGAATCCGAAGCCGCTGCGCAGGGTAAGAAGGTGAAGGTCGGCAAGTTCCCCTTCGCCGCGTCCGGACGCGCAATGGCAGTGAGCGAAACCGACGGCTTCATCAAAGTGATCATCGACGAGGCTGACCATCAACTGCTCGGAGTCGCAATCGTCGGCCCCGAAGCCAGCGACCTGATCAGCGAGTCGGCGCTGGCGCTCGAGATGTGTGCGTTTGCAGAGGACGTCGCGCTCACCGTGCACCCCCACCCCACCCTGGGTGAAGGCGTCATGGAAGCCTTCAAGCATGCCCTGGGCGAGGCAGTCCACGTCATGAATCGCCGTTAGAGGCAGACGTGCTCTTTTGCCGCCTCGGAACCGTCGACTACGCCGAAGCGCATCGCGTTCAGAAGGAGCTGCAGAGCCAACGGATCGCCGGCGAAATCGGCGACATGGTCTTGCTGCTCGAGCACCCGCCAGTGCTCACAATGGGACGATCTGCCAAGGCGCAACACATCTTGGCACCCGTCGAGATGCTCGAAGCGCGCGGGATCTCCGTCCATGAGGTGGGGCGCGGCGGGGACGTGACCTATCACGGGCCGGGTCAGCTCGTCGCCTATCCGATCATCGATCTCAAACCCGACAGGAAAGACGTGCGCAAGTACGTATCCTCGCTCGAAGAGACGATGATTCGGACCTGCGCGGACTTCGATTTGAAGGCACGGCGGGTCGAGGGATTGAATGGCGCCTGGATCGCCGAGCGCAAGGTGGGCGCGGTGGGCGTGCGAATCAGCCGATGGGTCACGATGCACGGTCTCGCGCTCAACGTGAGCAGCGACCTGAGCCACTTCGAGTGGATCGTCCCCTGCGGCATCCAAGACAGAGGCGTCACCTCGCTTTGCGCCGAGCTCGGCCGAGCTTTGGAGGTCGCCGAGGTGAGCGAGTCTCTCGTGAGGCACTTCGCTGAGCTCTACGACGCCGAAATCGAATGGCGGGACGGCCTGCCCGGCTGAATCAGCTCTTCAGAAAATACTTGACCGCGCTTTGGCCGATGGCGGTCGTCCCGGCCCCGGCGACGGCGGCCGACACGACGTTGCCCGCTCCCGGCACGAGCTTCGCGATGGTTTGCGCTGAGAACCGAAGGCCCATCCCAATACCGCCAACGACCCCGATGCTTCCGAGCCACTCGGCCACGGTTTTTCTGCCCATGCTCCGGCCGCTCAAGTACGCCAGGGAGCTCACCATCATCGCTTGAAGGGGCCCCAGCAAGACCATGTCGGAAAACGGAATCGGCGTGACCCCGACCGTGACCGAGACCGCGGTGCAGGCTTGGACAATTTCGTTTCCGATTCGTATACGCGCTTCCTTAGCTCGGGTCAGCGCTCTCGCAGCTTCGAGCCGCGCTTCGACGGGCAGCGCAAGAACCATCGCCTCGGAAAGCCCTTCGAGGCCGTAACCGCTAATCGCCGACACCGCCCGCGGTGGATCCGCGCTCAGTCCGCTGTCTTTGATCTTTGCCTCGAGCTCGTTACGCGCTGCTTCCACGTCGGCGTCGCCACGCCCGATCAAGTCCGCGTGAGTCATCACTGTGAAGACGCGCAAAGCCGCTATCCCTTCGGGGACGTCGGGTAGCAAGCTCTTGGCCCGTTCGATGATGCGTTTGGCATCCGAAGCGTTGCGTGGCTCGAAGGAAAGAAACACCAGGTCAGGCATTTCCTTTTCGAGCGAGTGCTTCCACTGCGCCCGCGCGTCGCGATCGTTGAGGTCGATCTCGAGCCAGTCCACTTTGGCGCCCTCGTGCTCGAGCTGTACCCACTGCCCGTGCTCGGGTTGCAAGGGATCTCGTGCCGGACGCCGTTCGATGAGGGAGCGGAGCAGCGTCGATCGGCCGCTTCCCGCAAGCCCCAGGGCTGCGATGCGAGGCGGCCGACGCCGGTAGAGCAGCGAACGGAGCCCACTCAAATCGTTCTTCACGCTCGACACCAGGGGAACCCGATCGAGCACTCGCACGAGTTGTTCCAAAGCAACTTCTTTGGCGCGATCCTTCATGGGTTGATTCATTCTTCTTGCCGTCTATGCGTGCAAGCCGAGTCGTGTTAACTTCAATCTGGGGTAGCTGGTGGGGGCAGAATGGCTCAATGCTCTGGAGGACGTCGGGGGGCGTCTTGTGCCTGCAGCAAGGGATTTCCTGCTCTCGCAGCGCCCTCCTTTACCCGAGAAGGGGGCGCAGGGCGTCCGCTGGCTCGCGGCCCAGCTCGAGGATTTCGTCGATCGGGACAGCGATGGAGGCGAAGACGATCGCTTCGTGGAGGGCGCAGGTGCGCTTCTCGGTCTTTTGCTGATCGACCACCTGGGCGGCAGGACGCACGAGCGTGACGGCTGCCACAGGGTCCAGCTCGGCCGTTTTGGCTGGTTCGATCCGTTTGGCGCGATTCAAGACGTCCTCGATGCGGAAGACCCGCGGACCTGTCTGTCCGAGTACCTCTCGGTGGCAGAGCGCGAGGCGGGAGCAAACGGGCCCGTCTCCCGCATCGTTCGGGTCTTCGCCGACGAACTTGGCCGGGCGCGCCCCGACCTCGACATCCAGTCGCAGTTCGAATTGACCATCGACCTCAACAACGGGGCAAGCGTCGACCTCTCTAGGCTCGAGCGCGTCGCGCGCGATCAGGACGACGACGCGGCCAGCGAAGCAGCGCGGCGCATCATCAGCATGCTCCCAGGCGCTGGAGCTCAAGAGGAGACACCCTGGAGCGAAGCCGCTCCGCGACTGCTGCCTCGACTCGTTTCGCAGAAGTTTCTGGATTCCTTGCCGCCGGGGCAAGGTTTGCACCTCGACGCCATCGGGCACGACGTGCACCTGGCGCTTCAGCTCCGCTACGGAACACGCGCACGCTACCTGCGGTCCGGCGAGGTAGAGAACTGGGCGCTCGGGCGGGTGCTGATCCAACGACAGGCGATCGACAACCTCGTTTCGAAATCGCGTTCGTTGCGCCTCGAAGAGGCGGGCGAGCAGATCCTGCGCGTACGCCAGGGCGATGGATTGGACGGCGCGCGCCTGCTCTTGCCGGACCTGGCTGCGAGGCTCGAACGCCTCGGGCCGGGCGACTGGCTGGCCGCTGCCCCCCACCGCGACGTGCTGCTGCTTGCGCGTGCACCGGCCGGTGGGGAGCTTGCAAGGCGGGCTGAAGATGCCGCCCAACGCGCGCCGCATCCCGTCTCCGCCTCACTGTTCGCGATTGGGCCCGACGGCCCTCGCCCAGTGCAACCCTGAGCCCTAGCGCGTCAGAATCGGGACGGATCAAGCGGCATGGCGCCCATGTCGAACGGCGTGTCCGCGGTCGCCTCGGCAAACTTGGCGAGCTCCTCGGCAAGCAGGGTGGTCACCTGCGGCGTCTGAGTCCGCCGGCTTCGATCGGCGCGATGCTGGAGCACCGCGGCCTTGACGTCTTCTGGACCAAGCGTCCAATGGTTGCGCTCGATGAGCTGCCGGAGCTGCGAAGCGAGTAGAGCAGCGTCGTTGAGCCGCTCGTCCGGGTCCTGGGTGACCAGCTTGCGTACGATCGCGTCTGCCCCTTCGCCTCCTCGGATGGAACCTGCAAGCGCAGGCACCTCGCATTTCGCGATCGCCCGAATCGTTTCGCGGTCACTGCCGCCGACGAACAGAGAACGGCCCGCCAACATCTCCCAGAAGACCACCCCAAGCGCGAACAAGTCGGCCCGATGGTCGCTGCTCTCGCGCCGAATCACCTCGGGGGGCAGATAACCGAGCTTGCCGCCGATCATGTCCTCGTCTCGAACATGCTCGTGCACGGTCGCGTCTGCCAGGCCGAAGTCCGTGAGCTTGACCGTCCCATTTGCGCCGAGCAGGACGTTCTGTGGAGAGACGTCCCGATGTACGATCGCCAGGCCACGGCCGCTCGCGTCTCGAGCGCGATGCGCGTAGGCCAGCGCCTTGGCCACCTCCTGAACGATGTAGACTGCAAGCGGAAAGCCCATCGAGCGCTTTTCGCAGTGCGCCGCGCGCGTCAGCGAACGCAGCGACTCACCGTCGACCAGCTCCATCACCATGATGTAGGTTCCATCGATGTCGCGGGCGTCATACACCCGGACGATGTTGGGGTGACGCAACAGCATCCCTAGGCGAGCCTCATCGAGGAACATCGTGCGGAACAATGGGTCAGCTATCGACGGGATGACGCGCTTGATGGCCACCGGGTGCTCGCCTCCGTCATCGAAGATCGCATTGGCCCGCCATACCTCCGCCATGCCGCCCACGGCGATTCTGCGGGTCGGCTCATAGCGCGTGGGCGCTCGCCGGAGCTGCATCGACAGATTGGGTTGCGGCTTCTGGGCCATGATGCGAGCGTGGCAAACTGTCCGGAGCAGGTCAAACTAGGGTCCTTCGCGATCCCGCAGTCATGCAAGAGCACCCCTACGCCTCATTCATCGATAGAGTGAACAAGCCGGCCCAGTACTTGGGCGGTGAGCAGGGAATAGTGCGCAAAGACTGGGATGGCGCTCGCTGCCGCGTCTGCCTGGCATTTCCCGATCTCTATGAGATCGGAATGAGTCATCTCGGTTACAAGATCCTCTACGACGTGGTGAACCGAAGCCCCGAGCTCCTGGCCGAGCGCGCGTACGCGGTCTGGGCGGACATGGAACAGGAGCTGCGGTCACATGCCCTGCCCCTGTGTTCACTCGAGAGCGCCCGTCCGCTCCGTGATTTCGACATCCTGGGCTTCTCGCTTCAGTACGAGCTGACCTACACCAACATCCTGCAGATGCTCGATCTCGGGAAGGTGCCTCTCCGCGCGGACGAGCGCAGCGATACCGATCCGCTAGTCGTCGCTGGAGGCCCGACCGCGACTCACGCAGAACCGATGGCACCCTTCATCGACGCGTTTCTCGTCGGCGACGGCGAGGCCAAGCTGCCCGAGCTCATGCATGCCTGGGCCGAGATGAAAGACGAGGGTCTTCCGCGAGCGGAGCGCCTGGTTCGAGTGGCCAAGCTCGGGGGGTTCTACGTGCCGTCGCTCTATCGGAGCGTGCCAACCGAGGAAACGAAGGCATATGTCGTCGAATCCGAGCACCCCGAGGCGCCCTTCCCGGTTCGCCGTTCGATCGTCGAGGACCTGAACGACTACCCCTTCCCCGTGGACGGTCCGATCGCCAACTGCCAGACGGTGTTCGACCGGGCGTCGATCGAGGTCGCCCGCGGTTGCACCGAAGGCTGCCGATTCTGCCAAGCCGGGATGATTTATCGCCCGGTCCGAGAACGGAAGCCAAAGGCGATCATCGACGCGATGCTGCGATCGGTTTCCGAAGCGGGCTACGACGAAGCCTCCCTGACCTCTCTTTCAACCGCGGACTACAGCGCGATTGCGCCCCTGGTGCGCGAGTCGATTGAAGCCCTGGCCCCATATCATGTGTCCCTGAGTGTCTCTTCGCTTCGTGCCTACGGGCTGAGCGAGGACGTGCTGGACGACATGAAGCGGCAGCGCGCAGGGGGCCTCACCTTTGCACCCGAGGCGGGCAGCCAGCGCATGCGTGACGTGGTGAACAAGAACGTGACCGACGAGCAGCTCATGGAGACCGCCGAGCGAGTGTTTTCGCGTGGCTGGAACAAGATGAAGCTCTACTTCATGATTGGGCTCCCGAGCGAAGAGGACGAGGATGTTCGCGACATCGTCCGAACCGGCGCTCGTGCACTCGATGTCGCCCGACGTGTTCAGCGAAACAAACGCGCGCGCGTAACGGTCAGCGTGTCGACCCACGTCCCCAAACCACACACGCCTTTTCAGTGGTGCGCGATGGATTCGCAAGAAGAGATCATCCGCAAGCAATCGGTGCTCCGCTACGAGGCCGCGAGCACGCGCGTGCAGCTCAAGATGCACAATTCGGATGGTTCCTGGCTCGAAGGAATGCTGGCACGGGGAGACCGTCGCCTGGCCGACGTGATTCAAGGCGCATACCGCAGAGGGGCTCGCTTCGACTCCTGGGACGAGAGACTCGACCTCGATGCCTGGACCGCTGCGCTCGAGGAGACGAAGATCGATCCAAGCTGGTTCCTCGGAACGATTCCGGTGTCGGCGAAGTTGGCCTGGTCTCATATCGACGTGGGGCTCGAGCAGGGATTCCTCGCGCGCGAGTACCGCAAAGCGCTTCGCAACCGATTGAGCCCCCCCTGTGGCAAGACGGTCGGAAGCTTCGTGCATCACACGAACGTGCAAGAGGCGGAGACCGAGAAACGTCGACTGGTTTGCTACGATTGCGGCATCGCTTGCGACCTCACGCAGATGAAAGACGAGCGAATCGAGCACCTGAAGAGCATGAACGCGCTCGTGCCCCTTGGAGCGCCGGCTCCGCCCGAAGACGACGAGGCAGAGAAGGTCGACCGGCGACCGTTCCACGGCGTCGACCAGGGTCCAGTGATGCGCGTCCGGCTCGGTTACCGAAAGCTCGGCCGGACGGCGTATGCGTCGCACCTCGATCTCGTGCGGGCCTTTCCGCGGATGCTGCGCCGAGTGGGGCTTCCCCTCTACTACAGTGAGGGCTTCCGCCCGCTCCCGCGGCTCACCTTCGGACCTGCCCTGCCGGTCGGAACCTCCAGCCTCTGCGAGCACGTCGACATCAAGCTTCGCGCCGCTGAGAACCCCGACCTCGAGCGGCTCTGCGAGCGCCTTAACGATGCGGCGATCGACGGCATCGAGTTCTTCGAGCACCGAGTACTCGGGCCGCACGACGCCGCGCTCAACCGGGTGATCGAGCAAACCGAATACGTCGTCGCATTATCGAGGCAGGAGCTCGCGAGCCTGGGCATCGAAGATGAGGCGGCCTTGAAGCTGATGCTGAACAGGCGACCCTCCGAGCTCTACATCGACCGCGAGATCAAGGGCCTGAAGAAACGCGTCGACGTTGGCGCCGCGCTAGTCGACGTTCGAGTTGGCGAAGGCGAAGACGCCCTCGCGCGGGCTGGCCTCGAAGGCGCCCTGCTGCCCGTGACCATCACGTTCCGTCTCGGAGGCAATACCACCCCCCGGCCGGGCGAGGCGCTGCAGGCGCTGACGGGCATCGATGGGCTCGCCCCCCGCGTCGTCCGCACCGGCCTCTTCGCGACTCGGAGTGCTGGCCGTGTCGCGCCCTTGCAGCTTGAGTCTCTTCGGAGCAAATCATCCTTGCAGGCAGCGGAATGACAGACCGTTTTGACATCGTTCGGAGTTGGGTCCGAGTGGCGGCGGACCGGGCCGTCGGTCGACTGAGCGGCACCAAGCTCGCCTCGGCGGGCAAGCAGCTCGTGGAGCGCTTGACCCAGCAGCGCTGGCGTCTGAGCGACGAGACGCTTACCGCAGCAGCAGCTCACGCTGAGGGAGTCGATTCGGCTATGGTTTCGTGTCGTTCGGGGAGAATGTTCGTCGATGCGTCGATGACCAACGGCAAGGAGGTTCAGTTCAGCTTAGCACCCGGCGCCGTTCGGTTCGCGCCACGGGGCGCAAAGGAGATCTCATTTGACGTAGAGCCTCCGGACGCACACGACACCTCGATTGTCGGCGCCTTGGCGGCCTGCATCGCGAAGGCGACCTGGCCGATGATCGCGTCACCGGATTCGATTGATGTTGGCGGCGCCATCGTCGAACGCGAGACAGCCGGCTGCCTGCGAGTCGACCTCCGAAGCGTTCCCGCTGTCCGGCGTTTCGCCTCGACTCAAACGGCAGCCATGGTCTTCGACCTGCTCGAGCTCGAGTCCATCCAGGTCGAGACCGGCGCCTTGACCCTGAAGCTCAAGCTCCCGCAGCTAGCGCCTTAGAGCTCTTCTTTCCATCTCTGCGACAGCGCGACCTCGACCTTGTAGGCGTCGATGGACTTCTGCCGCTCTTCGTCGGACCAGCCGATCAGCTCCGCTATTCGCGTCGCGACCTTCTCGACCGAGCCAAGCCCTTGCTGAAGGTCCCTGAAGAAGATCTGCGTCCGCCGAATCATGATGTCGCTCACGCTCGCAGCCAGCTCTTCTCGGACGCCAAAATCGACCTGCGCCATGATCTCCACGCGGCCGGGCACGATTGGCTCTGCCAAGGCTGGATCGGCCTTGCAGAGCTTGGCGAGCTCTAGGGCCCGCATCCCGTAGGTGTCGACCAGATGTCGTCCGACTTCTTTCGAGAGCCCGCAGTCACACTGCTCGGCCATTTCGTCGGCGACCCGCTGGTGATCGTCGTCCTCGGGCCAGCCCACCGCGCCAGGAAGAGGGAATTTGAACGTTTGGCCGGACTGGAGCTTCTCGGGAAGCTTGTCCGAGAGCTTGAGCAGATTGACCGCGACATCGACGCACTCTTTTGCCATCTTCCGGTACGTCGTGAGCTTCCCGCCGGCGATGGTGATCAAGCCATCTTCGCCGATCAGAATCTGATGCTCGCGGCTGACTTGCGACTCCGACAGCTCACCGACCTCTGGCTCGGGAGCGATGAGCGGACGCAACCCTGCCCAAGTAGAAATCACGTCGTCACGACAGATTTGCTTGTTGGCGAAATAGTAGTTCGAAGCTTCAATGAGGTAGTCGACATCTTGCAGGGTCGCCGCCTCTTCGCCGGGCGCGCCATCGTAGTCGGTGTCGGTCGTGCCGACATAGGTGCGCTCTCCCCAGGGCAGCGCGAAAAGGACGCGGTTGTCGGTCGGGTGAAAAAGCACGACCGCATGCTCGACCGGAAGCTTCTCCCGCTCGACGACGATGTGGATGCCCTTGGTCGGCCGCAGCATCTTGCCCTTGCGTGGACCGCTCATCGCCAAGACCTCGTCGGTCCAGGGACCGGTCGCGTTGATCACGCTGTGCGCCTTCACCTCGCGCAAGCTTCCGTCGCGCTGGTTCTTCACGACCACGCCCGACATCCGGCCCTGGTCATTCTTGGTCAGCGCCTCGACTCGAGCCCAGTTGACCACCACGCCCCCATTTCGGATCGCATCGATAATCGTCTCGAGGGTGAGACGAGCGTCATCGGTGGAGCAGTCGTAGTAGACAGGAGCACCCTGCAGACCTTCCTGTTTGAGAAGCGGCTCTTCTTTGGCGACCTCGCTGGCCTTCAAAGTCCGATGCCGCTTTGGCGAGCGAAACAAGGCGAGCCCGTCATAGAGCCACATGCCGGCGCTGATCATGCGCAAGCTCTTTCGCGCCCCTTGATAGACGGGAAAGAGGAAGGCGAGCGGATTCACGAGATGCGGCGCGAGGTCCATGACGACGCGGCGCTCGCTCACCGACTCGAACACCAGGCTGAACTCGTAGCTTTCGAGGTATCGGAGGCCTCCGTGGATGAGCTTGCTCGAGCGGGAGCTCGTTCCGTAGGCGATGTCGTTTTGCTCGAACAGCACCACACGCAGACCGCGCCGCGCGGCGTCTCGTACGATGCCGGCACCGGTAATGCCGCCGCCAATGACCACCAGGTCGACTTCTTCGGGAACTTGCTCCCACATCTCTTCGCGAGAAGGCATTAGGATTCTCCTAGAATGTTCTGTTGTTCCAAATAGCGGATCACGAGACCAGCTGCTTCGTCGACGCTGAGATTCGCGGTACGAAGATGGACCTCAGGACTCTCCGGAGCTTCGTACGGCGCGTCGAGCCCCGTAAAGTTGGAGATCTCGCCGGCCCTTGCCTTTTTGTAGAGGCCCTTCGGGTCGCGCGCTTCGCAAATCTCGAGCGGGGTGTCGACGAAGACTTCGATGAACTCACCTTCCCTCATCAGCCCGCGCACGCGGTCGCGGTCTTTTCGGTACGGCGAGATGAACGCCGACAGGACGATACCGCCGGCGTCCGCAAAAAGTCGCGCGACTTCTCCGATGCGGCGAATGTTCTCCACCCGATCCTCGGGAGCGAAGCCGAGGTCGCTGTTGAGCCCGTGCCGGATGTTGTCGCCGTCCAGCACGTACGCAAAGGCCCCGCGCTCGATCAGCATGCGCTCGACGCGATGCCCGATCGTGCTCTTGCCAGAGCCCGAAAGGCCGGTGAACCAGAGGACGGCGCCGCGGTGTCCGTGTGCGGCCGCGCGGTCTTCCCGGTCGACCTCGCCAATGTGCCAGGTCAGGTTCTCTCCCTTCGGCGCGCTCATGGCGTTGAACATAGCCTCGCTCCCCAGGGGGGCAAGCTAGTCGGCCAGCAGCTCCGCCAGGGCCCTCACGGTCAGTGGAGAGGAGCCTTCCGCCTTGTTGTTCACGATCACGTAACACTCGATGTCACGTTCGAGCGCCGCGCGGACCAAGCGAACCACGTCCTGCCTCATTTCGGGCTGAGGCTCGACCAATCGGTCAAAGGGCGCGTAAGCCTCTTTGAGGTCGGCGTAGCGCTTCCCCGGAGGCAGGAGCAGCCGGACGACCATCGGGGAGGCTTCGAGCAAGCCCTCGATGCGCATCTGGTCGGCGATTCGGGGCATCCGGGACCAGTAGTTGAACACGTGACTGGCCCCGTGCCTTTGAAGCGTCCGCGCGTACTCGGGGGTGAGCAGCTTGCGATCGCGAAGCTCGACCGCGAACGGAAAATCTTTAGGCGCTGCTTCGAGAAACGCATCGAGCCTCTCACAGAACCAAGCAGGGTCGAGGGGCGACGGGGATGGCGCAATCTCGACGATCCATGGACCCATGTGCCGACTGAACCCCGCGCGTGCCGGCTCGTGCACCGCCTGCGCGAAGAGCTCGGCATCGAGAAAGCTCGGATTCTCTTTGCCGGCGTCGGCTCCGTAGCGAGGGTGCCTGGGGAACCCCGGCATCGTCACCCGTTGCCAGACTTTCATCGCGGCGCGGAAGTCGTCGGGCAGTTGCCTCGAGTACGCCGCAAGCTCCTCTTCGGGGACGGGCGTGTAGTAACCGCGATCGACGCCGACCGTTCTCATCAAGGGGTGCCGGGCATACTCCCCAATGGAGTCGCGCAGGAAGGCGCGCTGATTCGGATAGCGCCGCTGGTAGACGAGGCCGGCCCACCCGGCAAAAGTCCAGCTGGAGGTGCCGAAGCGCAGCTTCGAGGGAAGCCGTTCTCGAATCGACTGGAGCTCGCGCTGCCGATCGCCTGTCGAATCGCCAGCCTCGTCTTCGGGACGGTCGAAGAGCCCGAGCTGCGGCTCGTCCTCGGCGAAAAGAGGACTCTTCGGGCGGCGGCGCCTTGTCATTTCTGTCCGTTGCGCCGAACTGCGATGTTGTGCTGACGAAGTGTCTTGCTGAAGTGGTGCTGGCCGGCGCCCCGCGCCACGAAGTAGAAGTACTCGTGCTTTTCGGGGTCGATGACCGCCGCGATCGAGGCCGCCCCCGGATTGCTGATCGGCCCGGGGGGCAGCCCCGAATGCCGGTAGGTGTTGTAGGGATTTTTTTTGTCGTCCAGCATCGCGCGTGTAATCCGGCCATCGTAACCCGAGCACGATGGGGCCGCTTCGGGGACCGCCATGCAGCCGTATTGCACGGTCGGATCGGCTTGCAGCCTCCGGCGCGGCAAAAAGCGTTTGGAGTTGAGTCGGTTCCAGAAGACTCCGGCGATCCGGGCGCGTTCCGCCGGGACGGCCGCCTCCTTTTCGACGATCGACGCCAAGGTCACGATGTCGTGTGTCGTCCAGCCCTTGAGCTCGGCGAGCTCCGCTGCGTACCTCTTCTCGAGCTCCTCGTGCCTCCGAGTCCAATTCGCCAACATCCGCTCGACGACGCGCCGGGGCCTGGTTTGGTCGTCGAACTCGTAGGTGTCGGGAAAGAGGTAGCCTTCGGCGTCGTTCGCTTCGACGCCGTAGCTCGCGAGAAGGGCCGCGTCTTCGGTTGCGTCGAGGAACTCATCGGCCCCACAAACTCCGTACTCCTCGAGTCGCTCCGCGATCTCGAATCTGGAAAACCCTTCCGGGATGAGGAGGCGCACCTGAATGCGGCCCAGGCGGGTCGTCGCATGACGCGCCACTTCTTCGGGCGTCATCGGCACGCGAAAGCGAACCTTGCCTTGTCGAAGGTGCCGGTCGAGTCCGCGCATTCGCATGTAGAGCGACCAGACTCTGGGATCTTCGATCACGCCTTCGCTCTTCAGCTCCTCGGCAAGCTTCTGAAGAGTCATCCCCTCGCTGACCTCGATGACGACTTGCTCGACCTCCCCGGAGGGGCCGTCGCTGTCCGGGTAGACGACGAACAGCCAGCCCAGCACCGCGAGCAGGCCGAGCACCGCGATCAGTGTCACGAGACTCAGGGCCCGCGCGATGGTCGATCCGACATCGCTCTCGACCTTGATGGGCTGTTCGGATCCTTCCACGCTCCACCCTCAATTCGCGTCTAGATACCCTTGTAGCAGGATTGTCGCCGCAGATTGATCGACTACGTCGCGGCTCTTGGCCCCTCGTCGACCCATTTCTCGCAACGAGCGCTCGGCTGCCACCGTGGTCAGACGCTCGTCCCAGAACACCACCTCCACCCCGAGCGCCTCGCCGAGGGCTTCGCCGAAGGCTCGCGCGCGCCGGGCCGCCTCTCCTTCGCTGCCGTCGAGTCGCAGAGGCAGACCGACCACAGCCAAGGAGACCTCGTCGTCGCTGAGCGCCTCCCGGACGCGTCTGAGAGCGTCGGTCCTGCCGCCCCGGGCTGGGATGGTCTCCCGCGGGAATGCGATGGAGCCCATATCATCCGAGATGGCGATTCCGATGCGCGCTTCACCCGGGTCGATACCAACAATTCGGCTCATTTCAGCTACCCGCCACCGGCTGCCCCCCACCGTCGGCGGCTGAAGCCGGCCGGCTCGACGCGATGCGCTGGCTCAACAGCGGCAAGACGTAGGGGAAACCCACTTGGAACTGATCCAAGTCGGGCGCGATGTGCCCTGCCAGCCAGAACATCATCACCGCCGCGCGCTCCACATAGAACCAACCGTCCGGGTAGTGGAAGGAGCGCATCAGCGTCCGAAGCTCGCGACGTTCGACCTCAGGGTCGGCGAGCGCTTCGAGCTCCTTGGAATTCGCATTCATGAACGCCCCCGGTGTGCGCGATTCGAGCTTGAGTAGCTTCTGGAAGTACTTCTTCACCGTCTGCTCGAGCAGCGCGCGGTCGCCGCCCTCGGCCACGAAACCTATCGCTTCGATGCCCTGCAGCGCCAGTGCATCGTTCTGCTCGAAGAAGCCTCGCAATACGTCGACCATCCCAAAGACCGTGTTGCTGTCGACCTCGCTGATCGCGCCGAAGTCGAGCACGACCAGCTTGGCATCGTCAGACCCCTCGACCGGTTGAACCAGGAAGTTCCCCGGATGGGGGTCGGCATGGAAGAAACGGTCGACGAAGAGCTGCTTGTAGAAGCTCTTCACGAGCCGCTCCGCGAGCTTGTGCAGGTCGACACCGCGATCACGAATCGCGTCGAGATGCGAGATCTTGATGCCTTCCATGAAGGTCATGGTGAGCACATCCCGGGTGGTTACCCCGTCGACGACCTCGGGAAACAAAATGTGATCGTCTTCGGCAAAGTTGGCGGACATGCGGCGCATGCAGTCGGCCTCGTGCAAGTAGTCCGTCTCGCGCCGCAGGAGATCCACCAGCGACGAGTGCACCGCCTCGATGTTCTGAACGGGCACGAACCACTTGTAGACGCGGACCATCAGCTTGATGACGCGCATGTCGATGCGGACGACGTCGCGAATCCCCGGATACAAGACCTTGACCGCGACCTTGTGGCCGTCTTCCATGTAAGCGACGTGAACCTGACCCAAAGACGCCGCCGCGACCGGCTCACGTTCGATATTCCGAAAGAAGGCTTCGGGCGGCGCACCCAGGCTCTCGATGAAGGCCTGCTCGATCTCGTCGAATGAGTGAGGCGGGACAGCGTCTTGTAAGGTCTCGAGACGCTTGATGTACACGGCGGGCAAAAAGCCGCCCATGATCGACAGAACCTGCCCGAGCTTGATGTAAACGCCCCGCAACTTCAGCATCCCCGCGAGCATCCGCCGGGAGTTGTTCTCGTCAATCCTAGCTTGACGCCGAGTCAACCAAGCCGGCACGACCGGCTCCTCATGCCCGGTGTCAGGATCGAGACGCCAGCGCCGAAACAGCTTCAGCAGGCCCAATTGGACCAAGTAACTGGCCAGAATGACACCAAAGGTGATCTGAGCACGGACGAGGCGGATGAATAGACTCATGCGAATTGGCGTCTTGGCAAGCCTAGCAGCGATTGGGCGGGGGCCCACCGCTTTGGCTGCGGGGCCCGTTGGGTATAAGGTTGTAAGGTAGTGTCGGGTAGCGAAAGCCGGAAGCTCCGGGAGAAATTGCAAAAGGCCCTCCGGAGGGAGCGGCTCGCGGAAGCCTTGCGCCTGTACGAATCCCTTCAGAACGCGGAGCGTCACGAAGCACGCTGGCCCCATCGCAAAGGCGACCTACTCAAACGTTTAGGACGGCCGGAAGAAGCGGTCCAGGCTTACGAGGAGGCGATCGACCTCTACGCGCAACAAGGGTTCGTGGCTCGCGCGGCGGCAATGGCCAAAGTCGTCATGGGAATTGCCCCAGAGCGAGAGGGCGTCCTCTCTCGCGTGAACCCGGAGATCGCGCGCAAATTTCATCGCTCGACCAGGTCCGCAGTCGTCACGGCCGATCTGGACGAGGAAGCTGAAGGACGCGAGATCACGCACACGCAGACGAAACGAATCACGGCCGACGCGCTTCCGCTGATCGCCGACGAATCCGCCTTGGATGATGCGCTCCGATTCTCGAGCCCACCGGGCTCTCGCCGGCCGACGCTAGACTTGGACATTTCCGATGTGGAGCTGCAGGACCGCCCCCCTCTGACCGATGAAGGCCTCAACGAGCGGCCCACGCCGGAGCACTTGGCCCAACTTCCGTCGGTGCCGCTGTTCGCCGAGGTTCCGCAGGCGTTGCTGGCGAGGATGGTTCAGGAGTCGCGACTGGTCGATCTCGAGCCGGGCCAAAGTCTAGTCGAGCGTGGCACCACCGCTGACGCGCTCTATGTGCTCATCGAAGGAAGCGTACAGTTCGTTCGGAGCGGCAACGAGGCCGCGGAGGTCCTGTCGGAAGGCGACGTCGTCGGCATCTCTTGCCTGCTCGAACGCGCCTGTTACGAAGGGGACGTCACCGCGCGGACAAAGGTCAGCGCCTTACGAATCAGCAAGCTCTTGTTGGACCGACTCGTCATCGAGCACCCGCCCCTTGGCGACGTCTTGCTCGAGGTTCTCGGCCGGCGGCTGGTTGCCGCTCTGGTTCGCACCTCGCCCATGTTTGCGGGCTTCGACAATGGCACTCGCTCCGAGGTCGCCACGATGTTCGAGGTGCGCCGGGCCAGCCCTGGGACCGTGATTTTGGAGGCCGGCAGGCGGGCAGATGGGCTTTATATTCCTATGCTCGGCGAGCTGAGCGTCATCGGCTCGGATGGACAGGAATTCGGCAGGCTAAAACTGGGGCGTGCGCTTGGTCAGAACTCGATCCTGACCCGAACGCCGTCGCCAGTGACGGTGCTGGCCACGTCCGACGCACTGGTGCTGAGAATGTCCGCCAGGCGCTTCCACGAGGTGGCGTCCGCGCATCCGGCGATTGTCGCGCACCTCGAGGAGCTGGCGCAGGGACCGGACACCCCGACCTTCTCGCTCGTTCCGGCGGCTCAGCGAAAAAGCAGCGCCTGAGGCTCGCTGCGGGCGAGGTGCGCCCCTTGACGAAGCGCCTATACTGGGGCTCCCATGAGTTACAGCGCATCCTTTCGTTGCGTCGCCGGTTGCAGTGGAACCTATCCTCTCACCCAGGTGATTTACTCCTGCCCCGAGTGCGGCGAGCTCCTCGAAGTTCAGCACGACATCGAGGCCTTGAAGAACCGCAGCGGATCCTCCTGGAGCAAGCTCTTCGATCAGCGCTGGATGACCCGGGACTGGCCGTACGGCAGCGGTGTCTGGGGCAAGAAGGAATGGGTACAGCCGCACCTTCGCGAAGCCAACGTCGTGTCGACCGCAGAAGGCGGCAGCAACCTCTTCTGGGCGGAGAGGTACGGTAAAACGCTCGGTCTAGACGACCTGTGGATCAAGAACTGCGGCAACAGCCACACGGGCTCGTTCAAGGACTTGGGCATGACCGTGCTGGTGAGCACCGTGAAGCAAGCGATCGAGGACGGGCAACCGATTCGCGCCATCGCCTGCGCGTCGACCGGAGATACCTCCGCCGCGCTTGCTGCCTACTGCGCGTCGGCCGGGATCCCATCCGTGGTCTTGTTGCCCAAGGGCAAGGTCACCACGGCCCAGCTCGTTCAGCCCTTGGCGAACGGAGCGCTCGTCTGCGCCCTCGACACCGACTTCGACGGCTGCATGGAGATTGTGCAGAAGCTCACGACCGAGAAAGGCATCTACCTCGCCAACTCGATGAACTCGCTTCGCCTCGAAGGTCAGAAGACGGTCGCCATCGAGATCGTGCAGCAGTTCGACTGGAAGGTGCCCGACTGGGTGATCATTCCCGGTGGCAACCTAGGCAACGTCGCGGCGCTCGGTGCGGGCTTCAACATGCTGCTCGAGCTCGGGCTCATCTCGAAACGACCGCGGATTTGCCTAGCGCAGGCCGAGAAGGCCAATCCCCTGTACCTCGCATACAAGGCCGGCTGGGAGAACTTCAAACCAATGACCGCCGGCGCCACCGAAGCGAGCGCCATTCGGATCGGAAATCCGGTGAGCGTTCGCCGCGCGATTCGCGCCCTGGAGGCGTTCGATGGCGTGGTAGAGCAGGCAAGCGAGTCGGAGCTCGCCGAAGCGTCGGCCGCAGCGGACCGGGCCGGCAGCTACACCTGCCCTCACACTGGCGTCGCGCTCGCAGCTCTGGAGAAGCTTCGGGCAAAGGGCACAATCGAACCCGGCCAGAAGGTCGTCGTCATCTCGACCGCCAACGGACTGAAGTTCACGCAGTTCAAGATTCGATATCACGAGAACGAAATCCCAGGCGTAGAAAGCAAGCACCCGAACACTCCGGTGAGCTTGCCCAGCGAGTTCGAAGCCGTGAAGACCTCAGTGTTCAGAGAGCTGGACAAGCGAGCCAAAGCGTAAACCGCGGCACCGCATCACCCCAGTTCCTCCAACAGCAACTCCCGCGCATCCCGCCGCAGGTTCACCAATCGGATTCGTACTTCGAACTGCTCGTCGCTTACGCGCTTCGAGCCGAGCGCCCTGCCCTCTAGGTCTCGTTCGCTGCGCTCGCCCAGGGCGACGAATCGAATCGGCGAGCCGGGCGCGAATGCTCGTGGGCTCAGTAGAGTCAGTAAATTGCCGTCGAACTTGGTCGCCACCGCGTCCTCGCCGCTCTCTAGACGAAGATTCATGGCTCAGCCCTTGTGGCGGTGCACCGCGGCGCGCGCTTCTTTGAGATCTTCCTGGCGGCGGATCGATTCGCGCTCGTCGCCCTTCTTCTTGCCGCGTCCGAGGCCCAGCTGAACCTTGGCCACCCCGTTCTTGAAGTAGACCTGGAGCGGAACCAGGGCGTAGCCGCGCATCGTCAGTCGTCCACGAAGCTTTTCGATTTCGCGCTTGTGCACCAGCAGCTTTCGGCGGCGCTGTGTCTCGTGCCCCGCATGGCCGCCCATTTCGTAGGGCGCGATGTGCATGTTGTAGAGGAAGAGCTCGTCGGCATCGATTCGGCAGTAGGCTGCCTCGAGGTTGCCCCGGCGCGCGCGCAAGCTCTTCACCTCGGTGCCGTAGAGCACCATCCCGGCTTCGAGTCGTTCCTCGATGTCGTAGCGTTTGGCGGCCATCGGGTTGCGGCACACCAGGAACTCCATCCCGGGAACGCCCTTATCAACGCGCTTATTCGCCATCGCTTGCCGGCTCTAGCACGGGCTCTTTGCCTTTGCGAAGTCGCTCGAGCCAATCGAGCTCCGCTCGAAGTCGTTCGGCGCCCGCGCGGTCGTTTTTGCCCTCGGCTTCGCGTAGCGCTTGCTTCCGCTCGTCGAGCTCCCCATTCCAACGCGCGACGGCGGAAGGAGACTCGTCGAGCGACCAGCTACGCGCGCTCGCCCTAACCGGAAACCGGACACGGGCTTCGGGCGCCGGGGAATCGGGCACCGACACCTCGAGCAGAAGCCGCGGCCAGGACGGATCGATCTCGACCACGCAGGGCGAGTCGCCCCAGTCAGGCTGCGGCCGAAAGACCTCGGAGACGAAGCCTTCAGAATCGACCTGCGCCCAGGCCATGCAGAACCGCCCCCGTTCACGAATCAGCACGACTAGATCGCGCTGGCCGTCTCGGTCGAAGTCCGGACGCGGATCGGGGGCGAGCTCGAGCCAGAGCCGCTCGGGCCAGCGCACGTCGGGAACTCGCATCGCCAATGAGGGGCCGCGGGTCGTCACCACGCGAACGGTCGAGTCGGGACCCTTGGTCGCGTCGAAGGCCACGTAGCCGCGCTCTTCGATCCTGCGACCGATCGTGAAGCCGTGCCGTCGGAGGTCTTCGATGATCGCATCAGACTCCACGCGAGGATCGACGCCGACCCGCAGGTAGTCCAAAGGATCTTGAACCGGCGCGGTCGTCGCACATCCAACCAGGACCGCACAGGCAACAACGAAAGAGCGCACGGCGATACTTTACGTCGCCTGAGCAAGAACGCGAGCTGCCAGCACCAGGGTGTGCACCTCTTGGACCGCGCCGGCGCGGAGGGCCTCTGACGCGGCCCGCAATGTCGCCCCGGTCGTTCTCACGTCGTCGATGAGAAGCACCCGCCCAAGCCCGCGAAGCCGCCAAGCGGCAAAGGCACCGGCGATGTTCTCTTGCCGCGCACGGTGCGGCAGGTCGACCTGGCACGGCGTGTTCCTGACGCGCCGAAGGCCCCGGAGCAGGAGCGGAACACCAAGAGAATTCGCGACGGGTTTCGCGAGCAGCGCAGCCTGGTCGTAGCCGCGCGAACGTCGCCGGCGCCAATGAAGTGGAACAGGCACCACGGCGTCGACCCTCCCACCATATTTGTCTACGCGAGCCGCCATCAGTGATCCAAGCGCTGCGCCAAGCTCACTCCGGCCCCCATACTTGAACCGCTGAATCGCATCGGCCACCGGACCGCCGTACTCGAAGACGGCGCCTGGGTCGGATGTGCGCTCTACGAGCACCGCGCATGAAGCGCAGAAAGTCGAGAGGTCGTCGAAGGCGTCATCGCATCCAGCGCATCGATGTGGTGCGAGCAGGGTGACGAGGCCGGCGATGAGATCGCGCATGACCGTATATCGAGCGATTCGCTGGGGAGTTGTGCTGGGGCGGGGGTTTTGAGCGTCGCCGTGCGGCTCGCGCTGCCGCGGGTGCTGTTTCGCGGGTCGGTGGGCGGGGGAGCGGACGTCCACGTTCGCCTTGTGCTGCCGCGGGTGCTTGGGGGGCGGGGTGTTGGATTGGTTGGGGGGTTAGGTTTGGTTACACCCCCCCCCCCCCCCCCCCCCCAAAAAAACCAAGCGCCGCGGGGGCCGGCCGGGACCCGTGCCGCGCCGTTGCGCCCGGGGTAAC
>Ga0316198_10000503_pt1 | contig 20582 bp, 20 predicted proteins | sample OudBieAanoxic_MG_FD_204935 | JGI IMG/M metagenome (GOLD analysis project Ga0316198, IMG submission 204935) | Coastal sediment microbial communities from Oude Bieten Haven, Netherlands - site A anoxic | ecosystem: Environmental > Aquatic > Marine > Coastal > Sediment | place: Netherlands...
TCTTCCTCCACGCTTCTTTTAGCATAAATGGCCGATAGCCAGCCGATCAGAGAAATCAGGATCAGCATGAAAACGGTAAAATGATCGATCCGGTATTCGATTCCCCAAGGGGGGGGCCACCCCCCGAGGCGATATTGGACCGGTCCTTGCCGCACCACGGCGACAACAGCAGCCGCGGCGGCGAACACGCATACCGAAAGGCCACCCAAGGCCAAGGGAAAGGCCAGCCGCTGGTTCTGCCGGCCTAAAAAGAAAATAAAAAAGGTGGCGATCAGTGGTGCGATGACGATAATGGCCGGAAATTGATCCACTATCCATCCTTCCGGGAGCAGATGCGCTTAGGCAAAGGTACTATGCTCGATTCCGCCTAAATTTGGTCTATTTCCAATTGCCGCTCGAGTATGCGCGCTTGTTTGGGTGGTGTGGTAACGATTACTCCGCGCAAGCGCCTGAAACAATTGACTTTGAGGAAAATAATGGTTCGCGTATTTTCAACATTCAAAAGCACTCAATTTCTATTTCAGATTGATGGACAGGCACTGTCTATATAAGGTTTCCGAGATCCGGATGATGTCGGATGACCTTGATGAATTGCTCGGTTCGACTTTGGTATCGTTTCTGGATAACGCGCAAAAGTCGCTGGCTCATGATGTAGCCTAGGGCGGTATTTTGCTCGAAAAGCGTTTTTATTTTCATCGCCCGGAAAGAGAGCAGCTGACAGGGTTCAGCGCATAGGGCATCGGTGGTAAATTTTCCGCCGTCCAGCAAAGCGGACCAACCCAAAGAGAAGCGCGGATTGATGGCACTGAGAGTGATGGAGATGTTAGGCGATAAACGCTGTTCCAAAAGGACTTTACCCTGTAGTACGAAGTAAAAACGGTTGGCGTCGTCACCCTGATGAAAGACGAATTCTTGCTCATCGAACTGATGCATTTCGGTGATGGGAATCAGCTGATCGAGCATTTCATCGGTTAGATACCCCAACATCACCATGTCTTTCAAAGTTGCCCTGGTTATCATCTGCGACCTCAGCGTTGTTTGGAGCAACGAACGGCCTTCATTTTCTCAAAGGGTGATCACGATGCCATTCGAACCTCTGATTCTATGTCTCGATATCACGGCTTAATTCGATAATTTCATCCTCTTCCAACGTGCCGTACCGCGCATAGATTTTGATGATCAGTGCCATGGACACCCCGAACGTGGCGACGGCGACCACGATGGCGGTAAGCATCAGCACATGGGGAAGAGGGTTGATGTAGTCTCTGGCCTCAATCGCCACTCGAGAGATGTCGTGAACGTGTTCGATGATCGGGATGGTGGCCTGCTGCTTGGAACCGATGGAGATAAAAAACAGAATAACAGCTGTCTGGAGGATGTTCAGTCCGATGACCCTTTTGGCCAGGTTTTTTTTGGCAATGATGGCGTACAGGCCAATCATCATCAAAATAACAAAGACCCAGTAATTGGCATAGGCGATCGGCATACTGACGGAAGCATTCATAACTACAATCCCTCGTCCTGTTTGCCCGCTGAGGAGATATTGTAGTAGAGCATTACCATTACGGCCATCACCGCCATGCCGACGCCAACCTCCACGATAAGAATACCATAAGATCTGGCGCTGATTGAATCGACCCCTAAAAGAGGCGCCAAGGCACTGTAATCCAAGAAATTGGCGTCTAAAATCATGCAGGCGATGCCGGTTCCAGCATAGATGAACACACCCAGGGTACCTAAAATGGCGGCCATTTTTTCACTCAATCTGCGCTTGGCCGAACGCAAGTCGAAAGCCACGGCCAGAAGCAAGGTTGCGGCACCCAGGATCACGCCGCCTTGGAATCCCCCCCCAGGGCTGTAGTGGCCGTGGGCGATGACGTACAAGGCGAAAAGCTGTATAAACGGCACGATCAGTCGACACGTGGTTTTGACGATCAGATCGTAAGGAACCCACTCGGAATCGATGCGTTCGAAATCAATTGAATCTTCGGGGAATTTGCCACCCTTTTCGATACGGAGAGTAATACCGGTGGGAACGTGGCGATACAACCGCGTTTCGGTTTTTGTCTTTTGAGGTGTTCGCAGTAGAAAGATACAGGCGATTCCGGCCGTAAAGATGACGATCGTCTCGAACATGGTATCGTAGCCCCGGTAGTCGGCTAGAACAGCGGTAACGATGTTGGGCACGGAGGTATCTCGCATCGATTTCTCTATATAGTAGGGCGACACGTGGCGGCTGGCCGGAGAAGCGGGGTCACCCCACGGGGGAAACCCGTGCGAACAGAAAATCAGAACGGCTCCAAGGATGACGACCACGGCTAATGCGCCCGCTTTCAATCTTTGGTCCTCCTCGATGTGCGAAAAACGGCGGCGACAAACAAAACCGTGCTGATACCGGCCCCCACCGATGCTTCGGTAAATGCGACATCCACGGCCCCCATAATGGCCCACAACAGGCACATCATGAAGCTGTAGGCCCCAAACAGAATCGCTGCGCTCAGCAAGTCTTTAACAGAAATGGCACCGACGGCTAAGATGATCACAATGATGAAGATAAAGAATTCAATCTGCCAGAACATCCGTTTCCTCTGAGTTGGAAGTGTCTTTCCCCCACGGTCTGAGACCAGCTCTTACTCCGGCATCGACGATGGCATGGGTTGCCGTCGGGCTCGTAATAAAGACAAACACGACGATCAGAACGATCTTCAGTGCCGTTAGCGGTTGGTGTTGAGAAAACAGCACGTAGACGGCCAAGGCCCCCATCGTGGTCACCAGGCCGAAGGTATCCAGTTTGCCGGCCGGGTGCAGTCGGGTGTAAAAATCCGGAAAGCGCAGAATTCCCACTGTACCACCGGTGAAAAAAACAAGGCCGCAAAATAAAAGAAGGGTGAAGAGGATGATCATTGTACCAAGTCCGTCTTTTAGGTTTTACCCATCAATTGATGCCGGCGAAAAAGGACTGTCGCTGGACCCATGCGCTACTGTTGAGCGCCTTCGTCATAGAGTCCTTTTCTTTTTTGGAAATAGCGGGATGCCGCCAGGACGGCGATAAAATTCAGCATGGCGTAGGCCAGTGCGATATCGACGAACATATCGACGCGTTGATAGAGCAGGCCGATCAGAACCAACAGGGTTGTCGTTTTACTGCCCATGGCGTTCACACCGATCAGGCGGTCGAGAACCGTCGGACCTCTTACCGCACGATACAGCGATAGAAACATCAGCAGGGATATAACTATACTGGCAATTAAGAAGGTCTGCTCCATTATTCCTCGAATACGAGGCCGACGCGGCGTTCCATCTCGCCGGGCAGCGTCTGACCCGATGGTCGATCGATGCAGTGAACGGAAAATCTGCCCATCACATTGACCGAGACCGTAATGGTGCCGGGTGTTAATGTGATTGAATTGGCAAAGGTTGTGCGTGCTATGTCGCTCTTCAAATGGCTGTCGAAGGTAATGATGTGTGGATCTATCTTTTCCAACATCTTAGGATGAAAGGTTAAATAGAGTAAATGGAGGTTGGCCAGAAAAACCTGATAGAGAAGCCAGGGAATATAGCGGCCGAACCTGATCCAGCACATAAGCAATCCCCGATCGATCGGCGCTGGAAAAAACAGATCGGTGGACAGGGCTGCCACGATCACGCAACTGACGATTCCAAGAACGATGTGAAACAGGTCGAATTTGCCGGAAAAGGCCAACCAGAAGGTGAAGAGGATCAGAAATGTCATTATAAATGGTACTGGGCCCAAGCGGTATTTGGTGGACTTTTGTTGTGGTTGACCGGTTGTAACGCTTTGGCCTGAGCTTTTGTCAGCCGATTTTAGGGTGTCCATTGCCGTGTCTCAACTTTCCTTTCGCAGCTGCGGATTCCGCGTCCAGGGCACTGATCTGTTGGCGCTGAAAATTGGTTGTAAAAATCGGTAAGACTGTTCATCTGTGGGGGGTTAGAGGCAGTGACGGCGGATAGTGAGCGCCGCTATCGCTATCCGCCCCAAATCAAATTGTAACTGGCCGACTTGTACCCTTTCACCTTATGTATATGAAATGTCAGGATGCGGCTGCGGTAATTTTCGACATAGAACTTTAGATTTTTCAGGGCTTGATGCATTTTTCGACTTTGCATGTTAGGGATCAGGTTTTGCACGTCGGTGGCCCTGCCTTCACAGATAATCCGGGGGCCATCACCGATCAGGACTTCCCACTCACCGGCCACGGTTATCCCCAGCTCATTGAGCACCGGGTAAAACTCTTCATTCGTAAACTTTTCGTATTCTTCTTTTTTTTCAGAAACCACATCCCACATCTGGTTAAATTTGACGGTGTCTTCCCGGATGTCGGTCGAGTAAGCATCCACCTTACCGGTTTTTACCAGCACCTTGGTTTGGTAATTTTTTATGTAGTTGAAAAGGTCGTTTTTCAATTTTTGGTATTCGGAATCCCGCAGGGCTTTTTCAAGCAGATCGAGATCGTTGGCGACACTTTCGAAAATGATTTCACTATAAGCGCCGACCATGACTGACCACACGGCAACCGTATGCATGCCCAATCGGTTGACACCGGGGATGAACTTTTTGATAACAAATTTTTTGTATTCTTTGCTCTTGATCGGGTTTATAGAATAGTAATGATTCAATTTCACCGTCATTGTTCCGCCCTCCTTTCGCTTTTTAACCCGGTTTGCAAATCTAAAGTGATGCCTGAAGAATGGTAGAGTGTATCTGCAATTCAGAAAGACAGAGCCGTTACCGTGGGAGTCGTTGACATTCGATTCGAGTTATTAATGGTTGCCGGAACGGAAGAAGAAATCGGAATGAGATGGGCAACCTTAGGTGCCGCCGGCGCAGCTGTTAACAATGTTGAGATGTTATTACGAAATATTTTGGAGCAATCTGGTAAAAACCGATGATTGCTTATCTGCAATAGCACTATCTCAAAAGGCAATTGCGTGTCAAGCCCTATGCGAGATAGGATTTATGATTATTTATATTGACTATGAATAACAAAAACCTGTAGGCCAAGGATAGAAATGGCGCCATGTTTCTATATAAGAGTTACGCCTTGGTATCAAGCCAAGAGTTTTCAATCGTCTTGCTAAACATCAGGGGCGGCATAGCCAAAAGCTTGGCAGGAAGTAGACAAATGCCAGATTTTTACTGAACAGTATCAGTGGACTTATAGGGTTGATTCTGCCGGCTATATTCGTTATTTGATGAAAAGGCAATTGGGTTATTGCCAGAATGACCTAAAGCAGGCTATCAGATTAGAAACAATAGCAAAGAATGGCCCTGCATACGTACTGGAAAGGAAAAGTTGCTAAGGGATTGGTAAATAGACATCCGCGAAGAGTGGATGACCCATTGAGTGTCCATTTCATAAACGAGGATTTTTCAAGCTGGGCAAGTTGAGTCCATTTTCGTTTTTTATCCCGAAACGAAATCACGCTGCTTTTTAGCAGGGGCCGCACAGGGGTTTCCGGCTGCGGAGAACGGCGCCTAGCGTAAAAAAGGCCATCTATGCATGAACACTAACTATTGACGGATGCTCCGTAACGACTCTCTGTGAAAGGAGTATCCGTATCAGTATCGACACCGGGTATTTATTAAAGGGGCCTGAATATGAGTAATAAGCTAATCACTTTGTGTGCCGTGGCTTTTATGGCCGGACTCATTATCCCGAGCGGTTTTGTAGAAGCAGAGACCTCACCCCCTGCTGAAAACGGAATTTTACCTCCGATTAATCTTGTTGTTCCTCAGAGTCTAGAACACCAGCAATATTTGGGCATCAGTGGCAAGGAAACATTTACGATTGATGAGATAAAAGCTGAAATCGTGCTTGTCGAAATTTTCAGCATGTACTGACCCTTTTGCCAGAGGGAGGCTCCTTCTGTAAATGAAATGTACCGTAAAATTGAAAGTGACGTAAAACTTAAAGGAAGAGTCAAGCTGATCGGTATCGGTGTCGGCAATTCGACCTTTGAGGTCAACCACTTCAAGAAGGTGTACGACATCCCGTTTCCACTTTTCCCGGATGGTGACTTCGTAATTCACAAAAAGTTGGGAGAAGTGAGAACTCCCTACTTCATTGGCGTAAGGATATTATCTGACGGCAATCATGAAATATTTTATTCTCGCCTTGGCGGTGCCAAAAATGCTGATGAGCTGATGCAGAAACTTTTGAAAAATTCCGGATTGAGGTAGGCGGATTGTTGGGTATGTATTGAGGGCACGTTTTTAAATAGTTAATTTTGATTTGAAATGTCAGTGAGAGAGGTAGTCGAGCTATGAAAACGTCTATTGTATTGGGCATCGCGATTATCCTTAATGGCATCTTATCATATACACCGACTTTTGGTGCCTCAGCCGTTTACAAGGATAACATCTATAATCCAGGGCGACTTAAGCCAATTGACAGCCACCTAAAGGTGAAAATCGGTGACCCGGCGCCTGATTTTACGCTTCCTTCTATCACCGGCGAAAACATCACCCTCAGTCAGTTTAAGGAAACAAAACATGTCGTTATTTCCTTTGTTCCGGCGGCCTGGACCCCGGTTTGCTCTGACCAGTGGCCCGGATATAATATCGTAAAAGAAATGTTTGACGAAAACGATGCCATTCTTTTGGGAATAACTGTGGATAATATTCCGACTTTGTACGCCTGGACCAAACAGATGGGGAAATTATGGTTTCCGGTGCTATCGGATTTCTGGCCCCATGGAGCTGTGGCTGATTTATACGGCGTTTTGCGATCTGATGGCGTCTCAGAGCGAGCGCTGATTTTTATAGATAGGCAAGGTATTATTCGCGATGTTCAGGTGAGCGATATTAACAAACGACCCGATTTAGAAAGCTGTGTTATAAATCTAAAGAAAATGAACAAGAGATAGTTGACTGTTTATCGCCTATCTTTACTTATTCTTGCAAAATCGACAGTTGTGCCCTTTAATTTCGGTAACGAATCCGCCATTGACATCCAAACTTTATCCAAGTAAAGAAATAGACATTAGAATCATTTTGAGATCCTTCCAGCTTCGTACCAGCTATTTTATTCCAGCGTAGTAGATAAGTTTCACCAGACCCAATTTAGTCTATACTTAATCGAACTGAATTCTCAACTGTTTCGCTGCCGATACCTGCCAAACTGATGAAATGGTGACTTTCACTGGCCTTGAGGTATTCATTTTGCCTTATGGGTAATTTGCCGTAATCCTATTTATGACTATAGAAATGCTCTAAATTAAACATAGAAGGGAGGCATTATGAAGGTAAACCGACGGGAGTTTATGCAAATTACCAGTGCTACGGCGGCCGGTCTTGCTGTCAGCGGCCTGGGGTTTGACCTCCGCCCGGTCAAAGCCCATGCCCAGATGCTAAAGACCAAGTATGCAAAAGAAACCACCACCATCTGCTGTTATTGCGCGGTGGGTTGTGGCGCCATTGTGCATACAAGCCGCAAAGGAGACGGGCGGGTTATCAACATCGAGGGGGATCCGGATCATGTGATCAACCGGGGTTCGTTGTGTTCCAAAGGTGCCGCTTTGTCTCAGCTGGTCGAAAACGAAAATCGCATCACGGAACCGATGTATCGAGCCCCCCATTCAAAAGAATGGAAGAAAGTGTCGTGGGATTGGGCTTTAACTGAAATCGCCAAACGGGTCAAAACCACCCGGGATGCCAGCTTTGAGTCTAAAAATGGCAAAGGGCAGATAGTCAATCGGACGGCAGGTATCGCATCCGTGGGAAGTGCTGCCTTGGACAATGAAGAGTGCTGGATCTACCAGGCTTTGATTCGTTCGATCGGCGTTACATATATCGAACATCAGGCCCGTATCTGACACAGCGCGACTGTTGCGGCTCTGGCAGAGTCGTTCGGACGCGGTGCAATGACCAATCATTGGATTGATATCAAAAACAGTGACTGCATTTTGATCATGGGCAGCAATGCTGCCGAAAACCATCCCATTTCTTTCAAGTTCGTTACCGAAGCCCAAGGAAACGGAACCAAACTTATCAGTGTCGATCCCCGCTTTACCCGGACTTCATCTAAAGCGGATATCTATGCACCCATCAGATCCGGAACGGACATCGCCTTTCTGGGTGGAATGATCAAATTTATTCTGGACAACAATCTGTATCATAAGGAATACGTGCAATACTACACAAATGCGCCCTTTCTGGTGAGCAATTCTTACAATTTCAAGAACGGCTTGTTTTCAGGCTACGATGAAAAGAACCGCAAATACGATAAAAGCCAATGGGCTTTTAAGAAGGATAAAAATGGCGTACCTCAGATAGACCGCAGCCTGAAAGATCCTCGCTGTGTGTTCCAGCTGTTGAAAAAACACTACTCCCGATATACGCCGAAGAAAGTTTCTGAAATTACCGGCACGCCGCAAAAAGAGTTGTTGGAGATCTACAGGACATATACTGCCACCGGTAAACCGGGCAAGGCGGGTACCATCATGTATGCCATGGGCTGGACTCAGCATACTACGGGTGTTCAGAACATTCGGACCATGGCGATTATTCAGCTTCTCTTAGGCAACATGGGTGTAGCCGGTGGTGGGGTTAACGCTCTGCGCGGCGAGTCCAACGTGCAGGGATCCACCGATCACTGTCTGTTATGGCACATTTGGCCGGGCTACCTGAAAACAGCGCGAGCATCTAATGTATCCTTGGCGGTGTACAACGATAAATGGACACCCAAAAGCGCGGATCCGTTAAGCGCCAACTGGTGGCAAAATTACCCCAAGTATTCAGTCAGCATGCTCAAGTCGTTTTTCGGTGAAAACGCGAACGCCGACAACGAATTTGGCTACGGCTGGCTGCCGAAAGTGGATGACGGCAAAGATTATTCCTGGTTGTCTTTGTTTGACGAAATGTACAAAGGGACCTTTAAGGGATTTTTCGCCTGGGGACAGAACCCGGCATGTAGCGGCGCCAATGCCGGTAAAAATCGTCAGGCTTTCGCCAAGTTGGACTGGATGGTCAACGTCAATCTCTTCGATAATGAAACCGGATCCTTCTGGAAAGGTCCGGGAGTGGACCCTGCCAGTATTAAGACGGAAGTATTTTTCCTGCCAGCTGCAGCGTCGGTTGAAAAAGAAGGCAGTATCACCAACAGTGGCCGCTGGAGTCAGTGGCGTTATCAGGGGCCCAAACCTTTGGGCGACAGCTGGCCCGATGGACAGATCATCATGGAGTTGGGCAATCGGATCAAAGCTGAATATAATAAAGGCGGCACCTTTCCGGAGCCCATCCAAAACCTCAAATGGGATTATCTGACCAACAGTGAATATGATCCGCATAAGGTCGCCAAAGAAATCAATGGCTATTTTCTTAATGATGTTACCATCAAAGGCAAGGATTATAAAAAAGGTACATTGGTACCCAGTTTTGCATTCCTTCAGGCGGATGGCTCGACGTCATCAGGTAATTGGCTCTATTGCAACAGCTACACCGAGAAAGGTAACATGGCGGCGCGGCGAAGCACTAAGGACGCACCGAATCGGATCGGCCTGTATCCGGAATTTGCCTGGTGCTGGCCAGTCAACCGTCGCATTATTTACAACCGGGCTTCTGTGGATCTAAAAGGTAAACCATGGGATCTCAAGGATTGGGTTATCAAGTTCGACGGAGACATCAAGGACGGCAAATACGTCAGTAAACGCTGGCAGGGAGACGTGCCTGATGGCGGTTGGTATCCAATGCAAAATCCTGACGGATCTATGCGGGAGGATTCCAAATACGCTTTTATTATGCGTAAGCACGGACAGGGACAGATTTATGGGCCAGGCCGTGCCGACGGCCCGTTTCCAGAGCATTATGAACCCCTGGAATGCCCCATTGAGAGCAATCCGATGAGCAAGCAGCGAATCAATCCAACGGCTCCGATTTATAAGACCGGAGCTGACGAGTGGGCCAGTTGTGATCCTCGCTATCCTTATGTAGCAACCACTTACCGCGTGGTTGAACACTGGCAAACCGGGGTGATGACCCGCTGGCAACCGTGGTTGCTTGAGATGCAGCCTCAAGTTTTCGTGGAAATGAGCGAACAGCTTGCCCAATTGAAAGAGATCAAAAATGGAGAGCGTGTTATGGTATCATCACCACGGGGCAAACTGCAGTGCACCGCTGTGGTGACCAAACGTTTCCAACCTTTTAGGATCGCGGGAATCAATGTTCATCAGGTCGGTCTGCCCTGGCATTTCGGCTGGGTCAAACCGGACAACGGCATGGAGGAAAGTGCCAACCTTCTGACACCTGCTACTGGGGATCCCAACACCCGCATCCCCGAAACCAAGGCCTTTATGGTTAATGTAGCCAAAATATAAAAGGAGGTGATCGCAATGAGTAGATCCTTTTTAGTTGATACTACGCTGTGCACCGCCTGCCGAGGGTGCCAAGTTGCCTGCAAGCAGTGGCATGATCTTCCAGCAGAAAATACCGTCAACCGAGGTTCTTACCAAAATCCAGCTGATCTCTCCTTTGATACCTATAAGCTGGTTCGTATGCGAGAGGAAGTGGTCGACGGTAAGCTGCGCTGGTTGTTTTTTCCAGACCAGTGCCGGCATTGTTTAGAACCACCCTGCCAGGACACTGCCGGAGAACCATCGGCCATTTTCACAAATGCGTCGACGGGGGCAGTGATTTACACTGCCAATACCATTGATCTGAATGCCGCTGAGATTCGCGAATCCTGCCCCTATGATATTCCGCGTAAAACTGAGGATGGCACTTTAGCTAAATGCGACATGTGTAATGACCGGGTTGAAAACGGACTTGAACCTGCTTGTGTCAAAGTGTGTCCTACAGGGGCAATGAATTTTGGGGATCGAAAGGATATTATGGAACTGGCCCAAAAACATCTTGTCGTTGCACAGAAGAAATTTCCCAAATCTGCGCTATTAGATCCTGAGAATGTCCGGGTTATATACCTGGTTGGATTTGAGCCTAATCTCTACCATGATTTTGCGGTGGCATCGACAACTGGCAATGGAATTACCCGGCAAGCAGCCTTGCGGAGGATGTTTCGGCCATTGACTAGCCTCGTATCACACCTCGGTTAGTCCTGCTCGGATTTTACAAACCGACTCAAAGGGGAGAGGGCTACCGCCTTCCCCCCTTTTTAATATTCATCAGTGATAATAAATTATAGAAGTGGTTTCAAAACCTCAGATCACGTCCAAGTGCAAGGCGTGGGCCGACGAAAAAACGCAGCATACATGGGCGTTTGTGAGTATTTTGAGGAAGACCACAACACCGCAATTGGGTGTCAGAAGGGGTTTTGAAACCACTTCTAAGTAAATATAGGCAAATAAATGATATCTAATTTAGCCCTCACAGCAGCGCAGGTAAAAAAAACGGTCGCTGCTGTTAAAACAAGCAAGCCGGTATACGCTGAATTACTTGAATTTTATGGTGAGCTTTTTATCATACAGGAAGAGTGCAAAAATCGTATCCGGCTCGACCCCATACCCATTTCCGATAAGATGCAAGCGATTAAAGCCCGTGAAAAATTACCACTCATTGATATTAACGATTTTGTTTATGATAATAGTGAATCTAGTGAGTTATTTATGACCATCTGTCAGCTTGCAGAAAAAACAACTTCGAAGTTATCCGATTCGGCCAAGATTATTATAGAAGGAGTTGAAACCAAGTTATCCCTTAAGGATCTCTTCGCAGGACTTCTCAACGGCAATGAGGCGGTTTTTGAAACTCTTTCCGCAGAGCTTGAAATCGAAAAACAGGTACTTGGTTTTTTGGCTTACAACAGCTTGAAACCATCCCTCTGTGTATGTGCTGACCAGTTGACTGTATATTTGAATAAAAGTGAACCTTGGTCTGAAGGGTATTGCCCGATTTGTGGGAATGTACCGATTCTGTCCATACTTGATTTAGAGGGAAGGCGCAATCTCGTCTGTAGTTTTTGCTGGCAATTGTGGTCTGCCAGCAGAGGTTATTGCCCCTACTGCAACAGCACGCTAGATAAAGAGTTGCACTATTTTTATAACGAAGAAGAAAAAGATGCCCGGGTTGATTTGTGCGAAAACTGTAAGAAATACATCAAAACCATCGATACAAGAAAGATAGCCAGATTGATATACCCGCCCCTTGAGCACATATCCAGGTTGCACCTTGACATAAAAGCCCAGGATATTGGTTTCACACCGGGTCTTGAACTTTTTATTTAGAATGTATCAATTACCGATCCTCGCAATAATACCAACTTTTAATGATTTATATTTTAGATTCTCAAAATCTTGTCTGAATACCTTATCTTGCCATCTGTGTTTTCATTACGAATGCGAATCAATTTTCGATTTAGAGCTGTCTCAATTTCTGCAAGTTAAAGAAAATCCGATAATTGCCCCGACCTGTCCGCCTTCGGGAGGATTGACGTTGAAATTGCGTGAAAGGGCCGTATGTTCGGAGACTAGTTCATGTCATAGGATTTCAGTTTCCGGCGCAATGTGTTCAATCCGATATCAAGAACCCTGGCGGTTTGTGACTTGTTGCCATTTAAACGACGGTAGGCATTCAGGATATGATCCCTTTCGACCTGGGCCAACGGGGCTATCGCCCCGGATTCAACTTGCTGGATACAATGATTTACTGCTTTCTGTTGTTGCAGTTCCTCAGGGAAAAATTTGGCTGTAATATCGTTCCCCTGGGACAGATTCACAGCAGATTGGATGATGGATTTAAGTTCCCGGATATTGCCGGGATAATCGTATTGGGTCAACAAACAGAGGGTCTCGTCGTCGACACGGCACTTCCGAGAGGAGCTGCAATATTCGTCCAAAAAATGATCCACCAGCAGAGGAATGTCTTCCGCCCTTTCCCTGAGAGGTGGTAGATGGAGCCATCCGCCCTTGATCCGATAGTATAAATCTTTGCGAAACCTTTTATGGGAGATCATTTCTTCCAGGCTCTCATTGGTTGCCGCGACTAGCCTTACGTCAGCCTTGCGACTGACGCTAGAACCCAGCTGATTATATTCACCGTCCTGCAATACGCGTAAAAGCTTGGCCTGCATCGCCTGGGGTAGATTGCCGATTTCATCCAGAAACAGCGTGCCGAGGTGAGCGTTTTTCAGATAACCGGCCCGGTCCTTTTCCGCTCCGGTGAAGGCACCGCGGGTGTGGCCGAAAAATTCCGCCTCAAAGAGGTGGGCATTGATGGCCGCCATGTTGACGGGCATAAATGGATGGCGGGCCCGCGGGCTGACAGTGTGGATAGCTCGCGCGAGGAGTTCTTTACCGGTTCCGCTTTCTCCGGTAATGAGAATCGGCATCACACTGGCGGCGTGCAGTTCAGCCTCTTTCAGAAGCCGCATCATCCGCGCTGAGCGGGTGGTAATCGACCGAAAGGCCTCTGGATTGGCCAAGACGGGCAGTTTTCTACTCTTTTCGATGTCCAGAATTTCCAAAAGGCGTCTTTTTTCGAGAGCCCGCTTGAGAGAAAAGACGAGATCTTCCTCGCTGATCGGTTTGACCAGATAATCGTAAGCCCCTTTTCTCAGGCACTGAACGGCCACACGCGCCTCATTCACCGCTGTCACGATGATACAGTCGGTCCCAGGACTGTTGTTTTTGAAGATATCGAGCAGCTGAAGTCCGTCCATCTCCGGCATCGTCATATCGATCAGCGCGATATCGAATATTTCCTCCGATAGAATCAGCGCGGCTGCCTTAAGAGGATCGTCCTCTACCCGTACTTTCTGAAAACCGGCCCCCGTCAGTCGCGCTTTCATTAGTTCCAGATAATCCCGATCGTCGTCGACGACCAATATTCTCGTTTTCATTATGTCCCCTTACCTCTTATGCCATTTTGGCCTATTCCAAATTGGCATAATAAGTGAACCCCTTGAAATTGTCCATAAAAAAAGGCTATGGGCCATTTTGGCATAGATCGATCAATTAATAATACACCTGTTTTTGTGGCTGTTAATCTAATAAGATACTGTAATTATAAGTATTATTTTCTATTTCCCCGCGACGGTATGCTTATTGCTCTGTAACGCCATGATTGATCTTTTTCCACAATTGATTTCACATTCCGAAAATCGCAAATGTCATTTCAGATAAGGCAATAATTTTTCGATTCAGTTGTGCAAATGTTTCGCGTTTCTAAACAAACGGAGGAAAGCCGATGGATCTAAAACGCAAATTCGAGGCAAATGAATTTGCCGTGCTTGCGGAGATGGAGCCCCCCAAGGGAGCGAACGCCGGTATGATGATCGCCTGTGCCAAGAAGGTCAAAGACAGAATCGACGCGTTCGTTGTTCCGGAGATGAGCAACGCCGTGATGCGGATGAGTTCGCTGGGCGGTGCGATGGTATTGCAGAAAGAGGGTTTGCCGACCGTCTTGCAAATCTGTTGCCGGGATCGAAACCGTCTGGCCCTCCAGGCCGATCTTCTGGCGGCGTATGCTCTAGGGATTAGAAATGTCATGGCAGTCAGCGGTGAAGACCCGAGTTTTGGTGATCATCACCAGGCCCGCTCCGTCTATGACATTGACTTGATCGGATTGCTGTCGACTGTTCAACAGCTTCAAGCTGGACGCGACATGGCCGGGATCGAACTGGACGGCAATCCGGAATTTCTGGTCGGCTCTACCGCTGGCGCCGGCGCCAGGGGTAAATCACCCGAAGTGGAGCTGGAGGAAATGATGAAGCGGGCTGAAGCCGGCGCCCGTTTTTTCATCACGCCGCCCCTTTTCGACATTGCAGACATCGAACCGTTCCTAAAACGGATCGATCGGCAGAAGTTATTCGTTGTGCCGACCGTGCTGCTGCTTAAGTCCCTGGGGATGGCACGCTACATCGCCCAAAACATGGCGCATATCCACATCCCGGATACCGTTGTCGAACGGATCCGGCGCGCCCCTGACAAGGTGCGCGAGTGCATTCAGGTTGCGGCCGAGATGGTTTCCACTCTCAAACGCGAAGGATTCAACGGGGTTCTTCTGTCCACTATAGGATGGGAACACAGGCTTCCTGAGGTATTGGAAAAAATATAGGGGGGAAATATGGACGTTACTATCGATAAGAATGACCAGACGGTCGGTGCGGTCATGGTTCTCGGCGGCGGAATCGCCGGCATGCAGTCCGCTCTCGATTTGGCCAATTCAGGCTATTACGTCTATCTCGTCGAAAAATCATCGGCTATCGGCGGTCTGATGTCACAGCTCGACAAGACGTTTCCTACTAACGATTGTGCCATGTGAATTATCTCGCCCAAACTGGTCGAGGTCGGCCGGCACCTGAACATCGAGCTTTTGACAAACACCGAACTTCTCAATCTAAAGGGGGAACCGGGGCGTTTCAAAGCCCGCATCCGCCAGAAACCCCGCTTCATCGACCTGTCTAAATGCACCAGCTGTGGTGAATGCACCAAGGTTTGTCCCGTAGAGCTGCCCAACGAATACGACGAAGGGTTGTCCGTAAGGAAAGCCGCATACAAGAAATATGCTCAGGCCATTCCCGGCGCTTTTGCCATCGAAAAGTGCGACAAAGCCCCTTGTCGCCTGGCCTGCCCGGCCGGGCTGAATGTCCAAGGCTACGTCCAAATGGTTCGGGAGGGTAAATATAAAGAGGCGCTCGACATTATTATGGAAGACCTTCCCCTTCCCGGTGTTTTGGGAAGGATTTGCCCCCATGGATGCGAGGATGCTTGCCGTCGCTGTGAAGTCGATGATCCGGTCGCCATCCGGGATCTCAAACGGTTGGCCGCCGATCAATTTGATCCTCGGCAGATCGAGATTGCCCGTCCAGCGCCCCGCCAAGAAAGGGCAGCCATCATCGGATCGGGTCCGGCGGGGCTTTCCGCCGCCTATCACCTGGCACGCAAAGGCGTTTTGTCTACCATTTATGAAGCCCTGCCTCAAGCTGGCGGAATGCTTCGTGTTGGCATCCCGGCCCATCGACTCCCCCGAGATATCCTTGACCAGGAAATCGAAGTCATCACCAATCTGGGTGTGGAAATTAAAACCAACACCCCCTTGGGTCCGGATTTGAGCGTCGATGATCTCTTCGACCACGGCTTCAGTGCTGTTTACCTGGCCCTGGGCGCTCATAAAGGATTCGACTTGGGGATTCCCGGTGAGAAATCCAGGGGTGTTCGGCAGGGCGTTGATTTCTTGCGCGAAGCCAACCTGACTGGCACGGCCGAAGTCGGGAAAAATGTGGCCATTATCGGCGGTGGTAACGTGGCCATCGATGTGGCGCGTTCGGCCGTCAGGCTGGGTGCCACAGAGGTCAGCATTATCTATCGCCGCACCCGGGCAGAGATGCCGGCCTGGGAGGAGGAAATTGCTGCCGCAGAGGCCGAAGGGGTGAACGTTTCGTATCTGGCGGCCCCGCAGGAAATACTCGCCGAAGATGGCCGGGTTGTGGGCCTGCGCTGTATCCGCATGAAATTAACGGAGCCTGATTCCTCCGGGCGCAAGCGACCGGTGCCCATACCGGGAAGCGAATACGACATCGACGTCGACCAGTTGATACCCGCCATCGGTCAACGGCCCGACCTGTCCGGGCTTGAAGAAATGACCGGGTTGGATTTTTCACGCTGGGGCACGGTCGAAGTGGATGCCGTCTCTTACGCGACCGGGCGACCGGGGGTTTTCGCCGGCGGTGACCTGCAGACCGGACCCTGGATTGCTATTGGCGCAATCGCCGCCGGTCGCGAGGCTGCCGAGTCGATCATCCGTTATCTGGATGGAAAGGATCTCACAGCCAACCGGCAGCCCCTTTCGAACGAAAATCCGGTTTATCGCCCGATTCCGGAGGATGTCTCCATCGAGCACCGCAGGGAGATGCCGGCGCTGGCAGTCGACCAGAGGGCCGGCAATTTTAATGAGGTCGAGCGGGGATACGAGGTTACCGAAGGCCACGCAGAGGCCGGACGGTGTCTGAACTGTGGCTTCTGTTGTGAATGCAACCAATGTGTTTCCGCCTGTTTGGCTGAAGCCGTCGATCACAGTCAACAATTGGTCGAGAAGGATATCGACGTCGGGTCCTTGGTACTCTGCCCGGGAAGCGAGCCTTTCGATCCTTCCGGCCTGGAAGCCTTCTATCATTACCAGAGCAACCCCAACGTCATGACCAGCTTGGAGTACGAGCGGATATTGAGCGCTTCCGGTCCCACCCTGGGTCACCTGGTGCGGCCCTCGGATGAGAAAGAACCGCGGAAAGTCGCCTGGCTCCAATGCGTCGGATCGCGAGATACCAACAGGTGCGGCAACGGATACTGTTCTTCGGTCTGCTGTATGTACGCCATCAAAGACGCCATGATCTCCAAGGAGCATGCCCATGGTGACCTGGACTGCGCCATTTTTAACATGGATATCCGTACCTTCGGAAAGGACTATGAGAAATATTACCAGCGGGCCCGAGACAAAGCCGGTGTCCGATTTCTCAAGGCCAGGATTCACACCATCGATGAAGTCGGCGAAAACAAGGACTTGCGTATTCGTTACGTCGATGAAGACGGGGCGGTTCAAGAGGAGACTTTCGACATCGTGGTGCTGTCGGTGGGCCTCCAGATATCTCCGTCGACCATTGAATTAGCCCAGCGCCTGGACATCGATCTGGATCGTTACAACTTCGCGGTGACCGAGCCGTTTGCGCCGGTGGAGACCTCACGGCCGGGGATATTCGCCTGCGGCGTATTTCAGTCTCCTAAGGATATTCCCACCTCAGTCACCGAGGCCAGTGCGGCTGCCTGCCTGGCCGGCGGCCGACTGAGCGCCGTGCGCAACACCCGCACACAGTCTGTAGAAATTCCCGATGAAATCGATGTGACCGGAGAGGAAGAACGGATCGGGGTGTTTGTCTGCAACTGTGGTGTCAACATTGCTGGCGTTGTCGACGTAAAGACCGTTGAAGACACTGCCCGTAAGCTACCCGGAGTGGTTTATGCCGGGCAGAACCTGTTTACCTGCAGTCAGGATTCCCAGGAACAGATGAAGGCGCTCATCAAAGAACACCGTCTCAACCGGGTGGTGGTGGCGGCCTGCACGCCGAAGACCCATGAAGGGATTTTCATGGACACTCTCGAAAGCGTGGGGCTTAACAAATACCTCTTGGAGATGGCCAATATCCGCAATCAGGACTCCTGGGTCCACGCGGATGACCCGCAGGAAGCCACGGCCAAAGCCAATGATCTGGTTCAAATGGCTGTCGCCCGGGCGGAAACACTCTACCCGCTGCACGAAAAAGTGATTTCCGTGAACCAGCGCGCGGTGGTGATCGGTGGTGGTGTAGCGGGCATGAATGCAGCCTTGGGGCTGGCGGACCAGGGGTATGAAACGGTTCTCATCGAGAAAGAGGATCAACTGGGTGGAATGGCCAACCGGCTGACCTTCACCATCGAGGGGGCCGATGTTCAGGCATACCTCCGGGAGCTCAGCCAGCGGGTTATTGACCATCCGGATATCCAGGTTCTGACGCGATCCCTTGTGGTGGGGTTCACTGGGTTTAAAGGAAATTTCACGACCGAAGTACTGGTGGGCCCGGGTATGTACGAACGCAAAATCGATCACGGCGTTGTCATCCTTGCCACCGGGGCCACTGAATACCAGCCCAAAGAGTACCTCTACGGCGAGAGCGATCGGGTCACCACCCAGGTGGCGCTGGCGGAACGGCTCAACGAGCAGGGTGCGGACGGGTTGAACCAGGTCGTTATGATCCAGTGCATCGGTTCGCGAAACGAAGAAAACCCCAACTGTTCTAGAATCTGCTGCCAGAGCGCGGTAAAAAATGCACTCAAGATCAAGAGCCTCAATCCCGATGCCCAAGTATTTATTCTCTACCGTGATATTCGCACTTACGGTCTGATGGAGGATTATTACAAAGAGGCCCGGGAGAAAGGGGTACTCTTTTGCCGTTTTGACCCGCAGAATCCCCCGCAGGCAGAGTTAACAGCCGACGGTGTGCAGGTGACGTTTAGCGATCATATCCTGGGTCGGTCCCTGCAGGTCGAGGCGGATTTGCTGACCTTGAGTGCCGGTATGGTGGCTAGCGACACCGAAGAACTGGCCTCTATTGTCAAACTGGCACGCACGGCTGAAGGGTACTTCATGGAGGCTCACGTCAAGCTCCGGCCAGTAGATATGGCAACCGAGGGCATTTTCGTCTGCGGTACCGCCCACAGCCCGAAACTGCTGCCCGAATCGATTGCCCAGGCTTATGCCGCCGCATCACGGGCCACGACATTCCTGTCGCAACGTCATTTGACTTTATCGGCCGTGACGGCCCGAGTGGATGCTGATTTGTGTGCATCCTGTCTCATTTGTGTTCGGTCCTGTCCCTACGGGGTACCGAAAATCAACCTTGACGGCGTCAGTCAAATCGACGAGGCGCTTTGTCACGGTTGTGGGATCTGCGCGGCGGAATGCCCGGCCAAGGCCATAGAGCTCAACTGGTACGAGGACGATCAGATACTGTGCAAGGTGGAAGCTTTACTGGAGGGAGTCCTATGAAGACAGACTTTGATCCGATCATCATCGCATTTTGCTGCAACTTCTGAGGGTACACGGCTGCGGACCTGGCAGGTTCGATGCGAATGACGTACCCCACATCCATCAAAATTATCCGGGTCCCTTGCACCGGAAAAGTCGACAGCCTCCACATCCTACGGGCCTTTGAAAAAGGAGCCGACGGCGTGTACGTGGTCGGCTGCCGGGAAGGTGATTGCCATTTCAACAGCGGGAATTTCAGGGCCAGGAAACGGGTGGAGCAGGTTCAGCAGATTCTCGACACCATCGGTATCGGAGGGCATCGCGTGAGGATGTGCAATCTATCCTCGAGTGACGGTCCACTCTTTGTTCGTTATGCCGAAGAGATGCATGCCAAGATCACAGAGGCCGGCCCGAATCCGATCAAATCGGTCCCGGTGAAGAAAGCGCCGACAGCGGCCGGTCCGGAGAGAACGGCCCATCCCTGAAAACTGCCAGGCGAAGTCCATTAAAGGCCAAATCAACCAACCGGCGGTATTTAACCGCGACGCAGGAGGGCAGGGTTTATGATAGTTGCCGATAAAAAACCAATTGAAGAGATTATTGATGAGATTAAGGGGTTTCGGAGTATTCTCGTCTTAGGCTGCAACGAGTGCGTGACGGTTTGCGAGGCCGGCGGGAAGAAGGAAGTCGGCATTCTGGCTTCCGCCCTGAGAATGTACTTTCTGCAACAAGGGAGCGAAGTGAACATCGGGGAGCATACCCTGGAACGCCAGTGTGATCACGAATATCTGGAGGAAATTCGTGACAGCATCGAGAACTACGAAGCGGTCGTTTCCATCGCCTGCGGCGTCGGGATCCAGTTCACCGCCGAAAAGTATCATTCAAAACCGGTCTATCCGGGAGTCAACACGCTGTTCATGGGGGCAACCGAAGCTCGCGGCGTGTGGAGCGAACGCTGCCAGGGCTGCGGCCAGTGCATTCTGGCGCAATCTGGAAGCATTTGTCCCGTATCCCGCTGCGCCAAGCGGATTTTAAACGGACCATGTGGCGGTTCAACGGAAGGCAAATGCGAGATCAATAAAGACGTTGATTGCGCGTGGCAATTGATTGTCGA
>Ga0316198_10000504_pt1 | contig 20575 bp, 19 predicted proteins | sample OudBieAanoxic_MG_FD_204935 | JGI IMG/M metagenome (GOLD analysis project Ga0316198, IMG submission 204935) | Coastal sediment microbial communities from Oude Bieten Haven, Netherlands - site A anoxic | ecosystem: Environmental > Aquatic > Marine > Coastal > Sediment | place: Netherlands...
TGTCTTCAGGGTCATGCAGCGCATGGGCGGGCCCAAGGAGGCCGTGACCGCGTTCTTCAAGCACCGCGCCACCGGCGGGCTCCTGCTGGTGCTGCTGGTGGCCCTGCTCGTGCTCGAGTTCGGCAGCCTGGCCATGCTGTGGGCCGAGAACGGTGACCCCGAGGCTTCGATCGTCACGGCCGAGGACGCCATCTGGTACCTGGTGGTCACGATGTCGACCGTGGGCTACGGCGACACCTACCCCGTGACCCAGGTCGGCCGCTTCATCGGTGTCGGCATCATCATCGTCGGCGTGGGCGTCTTCGGCACCCTCACCGGCTTCCTGGCCACGGTCTTCCTCGAGCCATCGAGCGAGTCCGCGCAGGCGGTGGAGGCCGAGGAGGCGGGCTGAAGAGCGCATCCTGACTCATCCTTCGACCCCGTCCGGTCGGTCCTGTCGGCACTTGGTCCCCGTTCCCCACCGCTCTAGCGTGGACGGTGAACCCCGAAGGGAGGATCCATGACCACGACCACCGCGGCCGAGGCTGCCGCGCGTACCAGCGGCGACGGCCCTGCGGTCAGCGCCGAGGATCTGCGCTTCAGCTACGGCGACATCGAGGCCGTCAAGGGCATCAGCTTCGACATCGCCGCCGGTGAGATCTTCGGCTTCCTGGGCCCCAACGGGGCGGGCAAGACGACGACCATCAAGATGCTCACCGGCCAGCTCCAGCCCAAGTCGGGCGCGGTCCGCATCATGGGCCGGGACGCGGGCCGCGATGACCCGCAGACGCAGGCGCGCATCGGCGTCTGCTTCGAGGAGAAGAACCTCTACGACGCCATGTCCGGCGAGGAGAACCTGCGCTTCTTCGCCGCGCTCTACGGCGCGGAGGGCGTGGACACCGGCGCGCTGCTCGGCCGCGTGGGCCTGGCCGACCGGGCCAGCGACCGCGTGGGCTCGTACTCCAAGGGCATGCGCCAGCGACTGATGGTCGCGCGTTCCATCCTGCACCAGCCCATGGTGCTCTTCCTCGACGAGCCCACCGACGGGCTGGACCCGGTCTCGTCGGTGGCCATCCGCGGCATCATCCGCGAGGAGGCCGAGCGTGGGGCGGCCGTGCTGCTGACGACCCACGACATGTGGGAGGCCGACGAGCTGAGCCATCGCGTGGCCTTCATCAACGAGGGCCAGCTCTACGCCATCGATACGCCCGAGAACCTCAAGCTGCAGCACGGCCGTCGCTCGGTGAAGGTGCGCCGTCGAGATGGGGCCGGCGTGAACGAGGAGAGCTACGCGCTTGATGACCCCGCCGTCGGCGAGCAGCTGCGTGCGGCCGTCGAATCCGATGGCCTGATGACCATCCACACCGAGGAATCGACCCTCGAGAACATTTTCGTGGAGATGACGGGTCGGACGCTCGAGGCATGAACGCAGCGCGACGTGCCGCGATCGTCCGCGCGATCGTGGCCAAGGACCTGCGCGAGTTCAGCCGTGACCGGCTGTGGATGGTGCTGACCCCGTTGATGCTCGTGTTCTACGTGGGCATCCTGTGGCTCCTGCCCAGCACCGTCGACGAGTCGATCGACGTGGGCGTCTATGCCCGCGGGCTCGGCGGCCCCGTGGGGGAGGCCCTCGCTAGCGACGCCATCTCGGCCGAGCAGGGCATCGATGTCGTGCTCTTCGACGACGCCGAGGCGCTGGCTGCCGCGGTCATCGAAGGCACCGAGGTGGAGGTCGACGGCCAGAAGCGTTCGGTCGCGGTCGGCATCGCCTTCCCCGACGACCTGGCCGCTACGCTGGCCGCCGGCGCACCGGCGACGGTCACCGTCTACGTGGATGCGGCCGTGCCGGCGGAGATCCAGACGGCCATGACCGCGTTCGTGCGCGAGGCCACCTACGGCCTGGCCGGCATCGGTCTGCCGGTGAGCCAGGCGGAGGCCGAGCTCATCGTGGTCGGCGAGGATCGGGTCGGTGCCCAGATCTCACCCCAGGAACGCATGACGCCGCTCATCGCGGTGATGGTGCTGCTGGTCGAGTCGATGGCCCTGGCCGGCCTCGTGGCCGTGGAGATCCAGTCGCGCACGGCCAAGGCCGTGGTGGCCTCGCCGGCCTCGGTCGGCGACCTGCTCAGCGCGAAGGGCCTGACGGGCACGCTGCTGGCCTTCAGCCAGGCCGGGCTTGTGCTGTTGCTGGTGGGCGCCTTCGGCTACGAGCCGCTGCTGTTGGTGGTGGCGCTGCTCATCGGCTCGATCATGACCGCCGGCTTCGGCATGCTCGCCGGATCGGCCGGGCGCGACTTCATGACCACCATCTTCATCAGCATGGTCTTCATCATCCCCATGGCCGTGCCCGCCGTGGCCGCGCTCTTCCCCGGTGCCGCCTCGGGCTGGGTGCAGCTGCTGCCGACCTACGGCTTCATCGAGACCATCGTCGGCGTCACCGCCTATGGCCAGGGCTGGTCCGACAGCGTGGGCTATCTGCTCATGTCGTCGGTCTGGTGCGTAGCCATCTTCGGCGCCGGCTGGTTCATCCTGCGAAGGAGGGTGGAGGCACTATGAACCTCCGCATCGCCTGGCAGGTCCTGAAGAAGGACCTGCGCCTGGGCCCGCGCTCACCGATCCTGCTGTGGGCCATCGTCTTCCCGCTGGTGGGCACGTTCGTGGTCCAGATCGTCTTCGGCTCGCTCTTCGCCCCGCAGCCGCGCCTCGGCATCGTCGACGAGGGCGGCTCCCAGGTCGCGGCCGAGATGGCGGCAGTGGAGGGCATCGACCTGCGCCTGCTCGATGAGGAGTCGGCCCTCACGCAGCTGGTGCGTGACAACGACCTCGACGCCGGCCTGGTCCTGCCGGCCGGCTTCGACGAGCAGATCCGCGCCGGCGAGCAGCCGCCGCTGCAGTTCTTCGTAGGCGGCGAATCGCTGGCCTCCAACCGGCTCATCCTGGCCGTGACCACGCTCGACGCGGTACGCAGCGTGGAGGGCACCACGGCCCCCGTAGAGGTCGAGCTGGTGGCCAGCGGCGAGCCGGTGCTGCCCATGTCCAGCCGCATGATGCCCCTGCTGGTGCTGTTCGCCCTGCTCATCGCGGGCGTGTTCGTGCCCGCCTTCTCCATCGTGCAGGAGCGCGAGAGCGGAACCATGACGGCGCTGCTCGTCTCGCCCGCTCGCGGCGTGGACGTGCTCGCGGCCAAGGCCATGATGGGCCTGGTGCTGGCCTTCCTCATGACGCTGGTCACGCTCTGGCTCAACGATGCCCTGGGCACCCAGCCGGCGGCGCTGCTGCTGGCCGTGCTCGTAGGTGCGCTGATGCTGGCCGAGATCGGGCTGCTCTTCGGCAGTGGCGCCAAGGATTCCAAGACGCTCTTCGCGCTGATGAAGTCGGTCAACATCCTGCTCTTCGCGCCGGTGATCTTCTACATCTTCCCCGATTGGCCGCAGTGGATCGCCCAGATCTTCCCCACCTACTGGATCATCAACCCCATCTTCGAGGTGGCCATCCAGGACGCCGGGGTGGCCGACGTCATCGGCCAGCTGGCGGTGGCGCTGGTGATCTGCCTCGCGCTGGTGCCATTCGTGGTGCTGCTCTCGCGGCGCATGACGCAGCAGGTCGTGGCCGCGGCCTGAGCCGGCGAGGACCCTCGTGCCTGACGAGCACATCGAGCTCCGCTTCTACGCCGAGCTCCAGGATCTGCTGCCGCGTCGGCACCGCTCCGGGCGCATCAGCCACAAGCCGATCGAGACGCAGACCGTCAAGGACCTCGTCGAGTCCTACGGCATACCGCATACGGAGGTGGAGGTGATCCTTGTCGACGGCGTGTCGGTCGAGTTCGGGCACCGGCCGTCGGCCGGGCAGCGCGTCAGCGTCTACCCGGTGTTCGAGAGCTTCGACGTGCGGCCGCTCATCCGCTTGCGCCCGGAACCGCTGCGCGAGACCCGCTTCGTGCTGGACGGCCATCTGGGTACGCTGGCGCGGCGTCTGCGCCTCCTCGGCTTCGACTGTCGCTATGTCCCCGACACAGGTGACGACGAGCTCGTCGAGCTGGCCCTGGCGGAGCGGCGCATCCTGCTAACGCGCGACCGCTTCCTGCTCCGGCGCCGCCGCGTGACGCACGGCTACCTGCTGCGCTCCGACCGGCCCGCCGAGCAGGTGCGCGAGGTCGTCAGGCGCTTCCAGCTGGGCGGCTCGATCGAGCCCTACACCCGCTGCCCGGCCTGTAACGGCCGGCTGCTGGCGGTGGCCAAGGCCACGATCGAGCACCGGCTGCCTCCGGGCACCCGTCGCTCCTACGACGACTTCCGTTCGTGCCCTGACTGCGGCCGTGACTACTGGCGCGGCGCGCACCACGCGCGCCTGCAACAGCTGGTGACCGACGCGCGGTCAGCCGACGCCTGATGCCTGGCGCAAGATGATCGCCGTTCAGCACGCCCACGTATCCGATGGGCGCTCCATCGGTGTCCATCGACAAGGCGCTGTGCCTGGCTGCTGAACTCGAGGACGAGGAGATCATCCGCAAGCTGGGATTGCGCAAGTAGCCGGTCATGCACATCGTCGACGCCAACGTGCTGCTCTACGCTGTGAACTCCGATTCCGCGCACCACGCCATCGCTCGCGATTGGCTGGACGATGCTCTGGCCCAGCCTGGGGCGGTCGGCTTCAGCTGGAGTGTCGTGCTCGCGTTCCTGCGTGTCAGCAGGCACCGGGCAGTGTTCGAGCGTCCGCTCACCGTCGATGAGGCGATCGAGATCTGCCGGGCATGGCTGGTCGCAACCCTCGGCCGCTTCAACGGCCTGTCCTGGGTCAGGCTAGGCGCCTAGCGCTCCGGCAGCCACTCCAGCGACTCCGCCGCGAGGGCGACGAGCAGCCGGCGGATGCGTGCCACCGGCTAGGGTCCGCCGAGCGCGATGCCGGCAGCCTTCACGTCTTCGGCGAAGGCGGCCTGCGCCTCGGTGCTGGGGTCGTACTTGGTGGGGAAGCAGACGATGCGGTCCAGCCCGCTCTCGTCGAATCTGCCCAGCAGATCGACGCGCGCCTGGCCCGGATGCCGGAAGTCCTCGTCGAGCGTGTACATCGAGAAACGCAGCGTGGCCGGGTCGCGACCCGCGGCCTCGCACCTGGTCCTGACCTCGGCCATGCGCTCGACGGCCCATGCCGGGGACTTGAAGACGAAGTTGAGCTCGTCGGCGAACCTGACCGCCAGGCCCGCGGTCCGCACCCGGCCGTTGCCGCCCACGATGAGCGGGATCTTGTCCTGGATGCCGAGCGGCTCGTTGATGGCGTCACGGACATGGACGCGCTGACCCTCATAGGTGGCGTGTCCGGGGGCGATCATGCGCGTGATGACCTCGAGATGCTCCTCGAAGGTGCTGATGCGCTCCCCGACCGGCGGGAAGCCGTAGCCGTAGGCCAGCCACTCGTCCTCCTTCCAGCCGGCGCCGATGCCGATCTCGAAGCGGCCGCCGCTGATGACGTCGATGGTCGAAGCCAGCTTGGCCGTCAGGGCCGGATTGCGAAAGGCGGTGCAGATGACCATGTGGCCGAGGCGCACCCGCTCGGTCAGCACGGCCAGGGCTGAGAGCTGCGAGAAGGACTCGAGGGTCATCTCGTCGGTCGGCTCGGGCACGGTGGTGAAGTGGTCGAAGACCCACAGCGACTCGAAGCCGAGGGCCTCGGCCTGCTTGGCCAGCTCGACGGTGCGAGCCCAGGCCTCCGCCGGGTCCCAGCCCGTGTACTCCATCTTCCAGCCCTGGGGCGAGATCAGTCCGACCTTCATGGGTTCCTCCTTCGGTTCGCGCGGGGAGCGGGGTTTCAGGTGGTGATGGGACCGGGCGCGGCTTCCGGCTCAGGCTCTCGCGCCGCCACGCGGGCCGGCTGGTCGCCCAGGGCCCGGATGGGCTTGTTCTGCAGGCCGATCGCTACCACGGCGAGGGCCGCGAGCGTGACCACGAGGCCGATCCAGAAGGTATCCGCGATGGCCAGGGAAAAGGCCGCGTAGATGCCGGTCACGAGCTCGTCGACGATACCGGCAAGCGGCGGCACCTGGGCCAGCTGCTCCGAGAGCGAGACGTCGCTGACCTGGGTCAGGTCCCCGCCACCGGCGGACGTGAACTCCTCGACCATTCCCGCCATCCGGGCCGGGACGCCCGCTGTCGTGAGCTCCGGCATGAGGCGCTCGCTGAAACTGTCCGCGAACACCGTGCCCACGAAGGCCAGGCCCACCGAGGCGCCGACCTGGCGGAAGAAGGTGAGGTTGCCGGTGGCCACGCCCAACCGGCTGAAGGGCACCGAGGCCTGGGTCACGATGGTGAAGACGCTGAGGGTAGGCCCGACGCCCAGCCCCGCCACGAACACCCACAGCCACAGCAGCGGCAGCTCGGTCGTGGCGGTCAGCCCGGTCGAGAGGTAGAGGCCGACCGCGAGCAGTACCAGCGCTACCACCAGCAGGCGCTTGTAGCGGCCGGTCTTGCTGACGATGATGCCGCCGCCGACCGAGCCGACGATGACGCCGAAGGTCAACGGCAGCAGGTACAGGCCGGACAGCGTGGGGCTGACCTCCTGCACGAACTGGAACCAGCGGGGCAAGAACACGATCGCGCCGAAGAAGGCGATGGCAGAGAGGAAGACGGCCGTGATCGTGACCGAGAAGTTGCGGATGCGGAACAGCTCCGGGGGCACGATCGGCTCGCGGGCCCGGGTCTCGATGAAGATGAACAGCGGTGTCAGCGCTATTGCGATGAGGATGAAGCCGCCGACCGAGAAGTCGGTCCAGTCGCCCGACTGCTTGTTGGTCAGCCCCACCAGCAGGAAGACGACGGCGACGGCGAAGACGAAGGCGCCGAGGAAGTCAAGGTTGCGCACCGAGGTGGTGGGCTCGCCGTGGACCGAGGGCAGATAGCGCCACACGATGTAGAGCGTGACCACCCCGACGGGCAGGTTGACGAAGAAGATCCAGTTCCAGCCGAGGCTGTCGGTGAGGAAGCCGCCGAGGAACGGCCCCAGCACGGCCGCGATGCCGAAGACGGCGCCGAAGAGGCCCTGGTAGCGACCCCGCTCGCGCGGGCCGAAGAGGTCGCCGATGACGGCCAGCGCGATGGGGAAGATGGCACCCGCCCCGACGCCCTGGACGCCGCGGAAGATGACCAGGCTCTCGACGTTCCAGGAGAGACCGCACAGGAACGAGCCGAGCAGGAACACGCCCACGCCGAAGAGCAGCATCGAACGCCGCCCGTAGATGTCGCTGAGCTTGCCGTAGAAGACGCCGGTGATGGTGGCCGTCAGGAGATAGCTGGTGATGACCCAGGTGTAGAGCTCGTTCGTACCGCTGAGCTCGCCCACGATGCGCGGCAGCGCCACGCCCACGATGGTCTGGTCCAGGGCGGAGAGGAAGACGACCAGCAGGATGGCGAAGAGGATCTCCATCTTGCGCCGATGTGGCAGCGCAAGGGCGGGGTCCATCTCCTGCAGGGAGGGTTCCGGCACGCGCGTGGTCAAGGCGGTTCCTTCGGGCGGTTCGCTCAAGCCTACAGGCGATGGGCCCGGATGAAGGGATGCTGCCCGCCGCCGAAGGCTCGGCCCTCATCGATACGTCGCACCCAGTCGATGGCGAAGCCGGCCTCGCGCACGAGCCGTGCGTTCGTCTCGGCGTCGTGGTGGGACCAGTACACCGCCGAGCCACTGCCGATCCAGTCCTCCTCTACGTAGCCGGCGTGGTCACTGTTGCCGACCGAGATGAAGAGCACGCCACCCGGTCGCAGCAGGCGGGCGAAGCCGCCCAGCGTGGCAGCGTGCTCCTCGCGCGGCAGGTGGAAGAGAGCGAAGAGGCAGACCACCCCTTCGAACGACCCCGGCGGCAGGTCTGGGTCGGACATGTCACCGACCAGGAACGCGCCGTCCGGCACGTGCGAGCGCGCAAGCTCGACCTGCACCGGCGAGATGTCAAGCCCGGTCAGCGTGAACCGCCGTGCCAGCCGCCCGGCGATGGGGACCCCGGCGCCACAGCCGGCGTCGAGAACGCGTGCGCCGTCGGGCAAGTCGGCGAGGGCCTCGTCGAGCAGCGCCAGGTCGGTGTCGGGCTTGTGCTGGCGGAACTCGAGATAGCGTGGAGCGAGCGCGTCGTAGCCCTCGCGCACGATGGTGCGCTCGTCGCGACTCACCAGCGTTGGTGCACGAGCGTCTTGGCGTATTTGGCGTAGCGTTCGGCGACCTCGCCCATGAGCGCGTCGGACAGCGGCGGCAGGTCGGCCGCGGCCGCGTTGGCCCGGGCCTGCTCGGGCGACTTGGCCCCGGGGATGGCCGCGCTCACGCCCTCGTGCATGAGGATCCAGCGCAGGGCCAGCTGGGCGGTCGTGTAGCCCTCCGGCGTCAGCTCCTGCAGCGCGGACACGAAGGCCAGCCCGGCCTCGTAGTCGAGCCCGGCGAAGGTCTCACCCACGTCGAAGGCCGCGCCGTAGCGGTTGTAGTGACGGTGGTCGTCCTCGGCGAAGGTCGAGGCCGCGTCGTACTTGCCGGTGAGCAGACCGGAGGCGAGGGGCACGCGCGCGAGCACGCCCACGTCCCGGGCGAGGGCCTCGCCCAGGAAGCGGTCGGCCGGGCGCTGGCGAACCATGTTGAAGATGATCTGCACGCTGGACACGCCCGCGTACTCCATCGCCTTCTGGGCCTGCTCGACCTTCTCCACGCTCACGCCGTAGTGGCGCATGACGCCCTCCTCGACCAGCTCGTCGCAGGCGTTGAAGAGCTCCGGCGTGTAGTAGACGTCGAACGGCGGACAGTGGAGCTGGACCAGGTCCAGCGTCTCGGTGTCGAGGTTGTCGCGCGAGCGCTGCGTCCAGGCCACGAAGTTCTCGGGCGTGTAGTTCTCCAGCGTCTGCTCCACGCGCCGGCCCATCTTGGTGGCCACGTAGATGCGCTCGCCCGAGCGTTCCTTGAGGAAGCGGGCGATGAGTCGCTCGCTGTGGCCGTCGCCGTAGACGTCGGCAGTGTCGATGAAGTTGACGCCGGCGTCGGCGGCCGCGTGGAGAGCGGCCATGGAGTCACGGTCATCGACCTCCCCCCAGTCGGCTCCGATGGCCCAGGCGCCGAAGCTGATGGCGCTGATCTCGTATCCGGTCTTGCCCAGTCGTCGGTACTGCATGATGCAAGCCTACGCCTGCGCCATGGGTTCGAGGCGGTTGGGGCCGGCCCGTCGTGCCAGATGCGGCAGAATCGGTGGTGACGCGATAGCCGGCGCCCCAGTCGCCGCGGGAACGAACGGAGGACCCTGCCTGATGAACAAGCGACAGCTGATCGCCGGTGCCCTCAGCGCCTCGCTCATGGTGAGCGTGCTGCCGGGGCCGGCCCTGGGCCAGGACGAGCCGGCTGACTCGCTCTCGCCGGAGGGCGTCGAGTGGACCCTGAGCACGCTCGCGGGCGAAGCGGTGCCCGAGAGCGTCGAGACCACGCTCTTCCTGAGCGGCGGCGAGGTGGTCGGCAATGCCGGCTGCAACTCCTACTTCGGGAGCTACGAGCTGGAGGGAGACGCGCTGACCTTCCCCAACCCCTTCGGCGTCACGCTCAAGCTGTGCGAGGAGCCGGCGATGGCCGTCGAGGGCGCGTACCTGCCGCTGCTGCAGGATACGGCCACCTGGTCCATCGACGAGGAGGGCGCGCTCAGCCTGGCCGATGCCGAGGGCACCGTCCAGCTGGTGTACGGCGAGGCGCCGGTCGACGTGACGCAGACCGACGTTGACGCGCTCGTGAGCACGCTCGAGAACCTGCAGGCCCAGATCGACCAGGCCAGCGCCGAGGTCTCCGCGCTGGCTGAGGAGGCCGCCTCCATCGACGTCAGCCGCTTCGACCGGCGTCTCGGCGCGGTCGAGGAGAACGTGGCCGGCGTGCAGGAGCAGCTGGGCAACGTGAACGTCGTCAACCTGCGCCGGCGGGTCGCGGCGCTGGAGGAGACGGTCGAGCGTCTGGATCGCACGAGCACGCGCTTCAGCGAGCGCATCGCCGAGCTCGAGAAGACGGCGCGGGAGCACAACCGTCGCCTCGACGCCCTGGAGGACCTGGTCCCGGTCCCCGCACCCAACTAGCCGATCATCACGAAGCCCCCGGCAGGTCCACCTCCGGCGGCTTCCTCGAGTCCGGCACCCGGGCCGTCAGGCGTCGGCGAAGACCGTGGCCCAGTCGTCGCGCATCGAGGCCGCGGACCAGCCCTCCTGCGGGCTCACGCCGCCGTCGTAGGCGTACTCGCGCTCAGGGTCGTCGTGGCGCACGAGCAGGGCCAGCGAGGGCGCGGGGGTCGCGGCCACGTACTCCAGCAGCTCGACGTCGCCGCTGGCGTTGCCGGCGGCGAGGATCGGCCGTCGACCCACCATGCGCTGGACGTTCGCCAGCTTGGCCGCCCCTTCCTTGGGATCTCCCACCAGCTCGCGCGTGCGCAGGAGGCGCGGCGAGGCTTCCCCTCGATCGAGCTCGTAGCCCACCTGCGCGCCGACGACGCCCTCCGCAGGAACGCCGAAAAAACGCTGGCTGACGAGGCGCGTGAACTCGGTGCCGGTCGGGCTCGCGACGTAGACCGAGAAATGGCGCGCGCGTAGCTCGGCGATGAGCTCGAGCATGGGCCGATAGCGCATCTGCGAGAGCGGCACCCCGCGGCCCGGATGTCGACTCGTGGCGACGAACTCGGTCACGCGGGCATCGAAGTCCTCGGGCGTGATGCCGGCGTGCAGCTCGGTCAGCGAGAGCAACACGTTGACCGCGCCCAGGCGGGCGATGGCCGCGGTGTCCCACTCGAGCACGGCCTCATACTCGGGCCGCTCGGCCAGCTCCGGCCGACGCTCGACGGCCGCGCGCAGCTGGCCGATGAGGAAGTCCAGCTGGGGGCTCCGCGGACGCTCGCACCAGAGCGTGCCGTCGAGGTCGAAGACCGCTACCCGCCGCTCCTCGGGCAGCATCTCGGCGCCGTCGAGGAAGACCTCGATGGCGTCGCGCGTCGCTCCCGGCTGCCACGAGGGCAGCTTGACCTGGCTCATCGGCGGGTTCCCTCCAGCGTTGCGGTGGCGCAAGCGTAGGGGCCTGTAGTCTGTCCTGCATGGACCCCAGCCGTAGCTTCTCCCGCCACGACATCATCACCGGCCCGGCGCGGTCGGGCGAGGCCCGTGCCCTGCCCGTCCTGCCCGACCCGCTGCCGCCGACTGCTCCACCTTCCTTCCATGTCATGACCAAGCCGACCGGCGCCATCTGCAACCTCGATTGCACCTACTGCTTTTTCCTCTCGAAGGAGGCGCTCTATCCCGGCAGCGAGTTCCGCATGCCCGACGAGACACACGAGCAGTACGTGCGCCAGCTGCTCGAGTCCCATCAGACCCCCCACGTCACCGTCGCCTGGCAGGGCGGCGAACCCACGCTCATGGGCCTCGACTTCTTCCGCACCACCATCGAGCTCGTGGAGCGCTACCGGCGTCCCGACCAAGTGGTCGAGCACACGCTCCAGACCAACGGCACGATGATCGACGAGGAGTGGGCAGCGTTCCTGGCGGAGCACGGGTTCCTCGTCGGGCTCTCCATGGACGGGCCGCCGGATATCCACGACGCCCAGCGGGTAGACAAGGGCGGGAAGGGTACGCACGAGAAGGTCATGCGCGCAGCCCGGCGACTGCTCGAGGCCGGGGCCGAGTTCAACATCCTCTGCACCGTACACTCGCTCAACGGTGACCGGGGCAAGGAGGTCTACCGCTTCTTCCGTGACGAGGTGGGCGCCGGCTTCATGCAGTTCATCCCGATCATCGAACGGGCGACACCTGAGCTCCTCCAGGTCGCAGAGGCCGGCTGGGGGCAGAGCAACAAGGCTCGGCCGCTGTACGAGCAGCGAGGCGATCTGGTGACCAGCCGCTCCATCGGCCCGGAGCAGTACGGCCGCTTCCTTGTCGACATCTTCGAGGAGTGGGTCCGACGCGACGTGGGCTCGGTCTACGTGCAGATGTTCGACGTCACGCTCTCCAACTTCGTCGGTGGACCACCTGGGCTCTGCATCCACAGCGAGACCTGTGGCCGTGGCATGGCGCTGGAGCACAACGGCGACCTCTACAGCTGCGACCACTTCGTCGAGCCGGCCTACAAGCTGGGCAACATCAACGAGACGCACATGCTGGAGCTGGCCGGCTCGGTGCAGCAGATGCTCTTCGGCATGGACAAGCGCGACAAGCTGCCGCGGGCGTGCAAGGAGTGCGAGGTGCGCTTCGCCTGCCACGGCGGCTGTCCCAAGGATCGCTTCCGCACCGATGCCTACGGCGAGCCGGGCCTCAACTACCTCTGCCCCAGCTTCAAGTCGTTCTTCCACCACGTGACCGCGCCCATGGAGGCGATGGGCACGCTGCTGCGCTCAGGCCGGGCGGCAGCGGAGATCATGTACGCCTACGCCACCGAGGATGCGGCGCGCGGCCGCAATGACGAATGCTCCTGCGGCAGCGGCCGCAAGTTCAAGCGCTGCCACGGCGACCGGCCGCTGCCGTCGAAGGCGGAGCTGGATGCGGCTGTAGCCCGGGTGATGGCCAGCTAGCGGCACCTGACGCAGGCGAGGAGGCCGTCCCGCGTCAGATGCCGCCGCTGACGATGACGTTCTGTCCGTTTACGTAGGTGGACTCGTCGGAGAGCAGCCAGAGAACGGTCGCGGCGACCTCGTCGAGGGTACCCGTGCGACGGACGGGCACCGCGCCGATCATCTCCTGGGCCACGACCTCGGGATCGGTGGAGTAGTACTGCGTGTTCGCCTGGGCCTGACGCTGCACCTGGCGATCCCACATCAGGCCCTCCCCGATGAAGGCCGGGGAGATGGCGTTGACACGGATGCCGAGCGGCGCGAGGTCCTTCGAGGCAGAGCGCGTCAGGCTCATGACCGCGCCCTTGGAGGCGCTGTACGCGGGCATGTTGGCCGCGCCCTCCACGCCGGCCATGGAGGCCGAGTTGACGATGGCGCCTGCGCGGCCTGCGGCCCGCAGACCTCCCGCAACCTCGCGCAGCACGTTGAAGATGCCGAAGACGTTGACGTTCATGACGAAGGGGAAGTCGTCGACGGGGTAGTCCTGCAGTGGCAGCAGCTCCCCCTGCACCCCGGCGTTGTTGAAGACCAGCTCGGGAGGGCCGAAGCGCTCGGCCGCGGCGTCGAAGCAGGCGGCCACGCTGGCGGGCTCGGTCACGTCCGCCGCCACGGCCAGGACCTCGTCGCCTCCACCGGCCCCGGCGCAGGCAGCGCGCGTCCGCTCCAGTCCCTCGGCGGCGCGGTCGAGGTCCGTGATGACCACACGAGCGCTGCTTGCCGCCAGGCGCACGGCCACGGTGCGGCCGATGTCTCCGCCGGCGCCGGTCACCAGCGCGGCGGCACCCTCGAAGTCGTACCTGGCGGGCATCGCCGTCAGCCTGCTTGTTCCTCGGCGGTCTTGAGACGTAGCCCGTCGGTCCCGAAGACGTGCACCGGGCCCAACACGTTCACGTGCGTCTTGTCGCCGCGAGCCACGGCGTAGTCGGCATCGACGCGGATGCGGATGCGCAACCGCTCGCCGAGGTGCTCGATGTCGGCGAAGACGAAGGTCTCTGAACCCAGCTCCTCCACGACCACGACCTCGGTGGGCACACCCTCGTCGCCGAGCACGAGGCCCTGGGGGCGGATGCCGATCTGCAGTCCCGCGCCGCCCGACTTGGCCGCCGCCGCGGCCACGGCCGGGTCCATGGGGATGCGCATCGAACCGAACACCACGGCGTCGCCATCGACGTCGGTGGGGATGATGTTCATGGCGGGCGAGCCGATGAAGCCGGCCACGAACAGGTTCTCAGGGTGGCGGTAGAGCTCGCCGGGCGTATCACACTGCTGCATGACGCCGTAGTCGAGGATGGCCACGCGATGGCCCATGGTCATGGCCTCGACCTGGTCGTGCGTGACGTAGACGGTGGTCACGCCCAGGCGTGCCTGCAGGTCCGCCAGCTCGGCTCGGGTCTGCACGCGCAGCTTGGCGTCGAGGTTCGACAGCGGCTCGTCCATGAGGAACACCTGCGGGTGACGCACGATGGCGCGGCCCATGGCCACGCGCTGGCGCTGGCCACCCGAGAGGTGCTTGGGCTTGCGGTCGAGGTACTCCTCCAGGTCGAGGATGCGCGCCGCCTCGCGCACTTGCTTCTCGCGCTCGGCCTTGGGCACCTTCTGCTGCTTGAGGGGGAAGCCGATGTTCTGGGCCACGCTCATGTGGGGGTAGAGCGCGTAGCTCTGGAAGACCATGGCCACGTCGCGATCCTTCGGTTGGACCAGCGTGACGTCCCGGTCGCCGATGTGGATCGTGCCCTCGTCACAGGCCTCCAGCCCGGCGAGCATGCGCAGCGCCGTCGACTTGCCCGAGCCCGAGGGCCCGACGAGCACGAGGAACTCGCCATCGTCGATGGTCAGGTTCAGGCGATCGACCGCCGGCTGCTCGGTGCCCGGGTAGATCCTGGTTGCTTCTCGGTACGTGACTTCTGCCATGACTCCCTACTTGACTGCGCCCATGGACAGGCCTCGGATCATCCGCTTCTGCGCGACCCAGCCGGCGATGACGACGGGCAGGATGGCCAGCGTGGAGGCCGCCGACAGCTTGGCCATGAACATTCCGCGTGTGGTCACATTGGTGCTGACCCAGACCGGCACGGTCGAACCCTCCACCGGATTGAGCTGCACGGCGAGGAAGAACTCGTTCCAGGCGAAGATGAAGCACAACAGGGCCGTTGCCGCCACGCCGGGCGCGACGATGGGCAGCATCACGTCCTTGATCTGCCCGTACAGGCCTGTCCCGTCCATCTGCGCCGCCTCGATGAGCTCGCGGGGCACCTCCCGGAAGAACGAGTTGAGCATCCACACCGCGAGCGGCAGGTTCATGGCCGTGTACAGGATGATGAGCACCAGGTGCGTGTTCAGCAGCCCCAGCTCGCGGGCGATGATCCACAGCGGCAGGATGGCCGCGACGATGGGCAGGAACTTCGTCGAGATGAAGAAGAAGAGCGCGTCCCGCCAGTTGCCGATGGGGTAGATGGAGAGGGCATAGGCGGCCGGGATGGCCAGCACGAGGACCAGCACCGTCGAGACGATGACGATGAGGAACGAGTTGTAGAAGGCCTCGCTGAAGCTGAGCAGCCCGGGGATCGTCTCGGTCACGGCCTGCCAGCGATCGAGCGTCGGCTCGAAGAGAAGCTTCGGCGTGGTGTTGGCGTCCAGCTCCGTCTTGAAGCTGTTGAGCACCATCCAGAAGATGGGGAAGAAGAAGAGCGCGGCCACGAGCCAGGTGACGATGCCGAGCGCAGCCGTGCCCCATCGCGATTCGCCGCGCAGTTGCTTGTCTCGTGCAGTCAGCGTCATGCCGTCTCCTGGCGCTGGAAGAGGCTAGAGAGGACGCGCAGCGCGATCGTGGCGATGATGATGGTGGCGATGACCACGATGATCGAGTAGGCCGCAGCCTGGCCGAAGTCCCAGCCTCCGCCGATGGAGCGCTGGTAGACGAAGTAGGGCACGTTCGTCGAGCCCGGCCCTCCACCGGTCATGACATCGATGTGGTCGAAGACCTGCAGCAGGTAGATGGCGCCGAGCACGATCCCGAGCTCCATGTACGGCCGTAGCATCGGCAGCGTGATCTGGGTGAAGATGCCTCGGCCGCTGGCGCGGTCGACGCGCGCGGCTTCGAGGATGTCGGTCGGCTGGCCCTGCAGCCCCGCGAGGATGATGAGCATCATGAACGGCGACCACTGCCACACCAGCACCGTGACGATGGCCCAGAACGGGTAGCGCTCGACGAAGGGGATGGCGTCGAATCCGAGCGGCTCGATGACGGCGTTGACGACGCCGAATGTGGCGCTGAAGATCTGGTTCTTCCAGAGCAGGCCGGCGACCACTGGCATGATGAGGAAGGGCGTGATGAGCAGTGTGCGGGCGATACCGCGACCGAAGAACTGACGGTCCAGCAGCAGCGCCAGCCCTGTGCCCACCAGCAGCGAGAGCAGCACGGCTGCGGTGGTCATGCCGATCGAGATTCCGACCGCGTCCAGGAAGAAGGTGTTGGAGTATCCCTCGGTGAAGTTCTCCAGCCCGGTGAAGTCCGGACCCCGCGGCGGGACGATCTTCCAGTCCTGCAGGCTGAACCAGATGTTGAAGAGGAAGGGGATCTGCGTCACCACGATGGTGAACAGCAGGGCGGGTAGGAGCGGCAGTCGCCTGCGCCACTTGTCCTTGCGCTGGAACTCGGCGATCGCAGCGGCTCGCTCTGCAGCGGCCCGATCGGAGCTCTGCGGCTCGGTGTTCGTGGTCACGGCGAATCGCCCCTCCTACCCGTGTTACTCGCCTAGGGGAAGTCTAGCGGTCTCCTACCACTCCTCGCCTTCCACCTCGGAAGCGATGGCGTCGCAGGCGGCCAGGGCGTCGTCCACCGACACGTTGCCGGCGATGGCCCCGGAGATCTGCTCGGTGCAGCGGGTACCGACGTCCTGGAACTGCGCCACACCGACGAACTGGATGCCGGGCAGGCCCGGGCGCTCCTGCAGGCCGGGCATGTCGATCGGCGCCTTCTGCATGGCCTCGAGATAGATGTCCGCGAACGATGCCGCGGCTTCCTGGTACTTGGGGTTCTCGTACAGCGAGACACGCGTGCCCGGGGGCACGGTGGCCCATCCGCCCGGCAGCAGGTCGCCAGCCACGGCCAGGTACTCGGGCCCGGTGGCCCAGCTGATGTACTCCCAGGCCGTCTCCTTGTCAGGCGCGTTCTGGGGGATGGCGAGGGCCCAGGCCCACAGCCAGCCAGCAGAGTCGGTCAGCTTGGTCGGAGCCAGCGCGTAGTCGAGCTTGCCCTTGATGGGGCTATCGTCGGCCTCGAGGTTGGCCGCGGCGACCGTCGCGTCGTACCACATGGCCGCGTTGCTGTTGAGCATCTGCTGGGTGCACTCGTTGTAGCTCGCGTTGGACGCGTCTTCCTGGCCCGCGTCGTCGAGCAGATCGACCCAGAAGTTGACGGCTTCCGCGAACTCGGGCTGGTCGACCTGCGCCTCGCCGATGGTGTCGTTCTCACCGGCCAGCCACCAGGTCGCCCCGAAGGTGTTGATGACCGTGCCGAGCGGCCCGCCCAGGTCGCCCCAGCCGGGCTTGCCGCGCAGGCAGATGCCGGACATATCATCGGAGTCGATGGTGCGGGCGATCTCCGCCACCTCGTCCCACGTGGGCTCGCGTGGCATTTCGATGCCCGCCTCGTCGAGGACGTCCTTGCGATACATCACGAAGGACGACTCGGCGTAGAACGGCGCGGCGTAGAGGCCGCCCTCGTAGGAGAGGCCGTTGCGGACCGCGGGGATGATGTCGTCGAGCATGTACTCCTCGTCACCCTCGGCGAATTCGTTGAGGTCCACGAGCCAGCCGTTGCGGCCGAACTGGGGGGCCTCGAACATGCCGATCATGACGACGTCGAACTGCTCGCCGCCGGCGCCCACGTCGCGGGTGACGATCTCGCGGAGCGTCTGCTCCTCGAGGATGACGTAGTTGACTTCGATGCCGGTCTCTTCCGTGAACAGCTGGGGTGTGAGACTGGCGATGTCCTCCATCTGGGGGTTGCCCACGATGGCGACGTTGATGCTCCGGTCCTGGGCAACGGCGGTGGCGGCAAAGGCCGTCGACGCGACCAGCGCGGTCGCCATGGCCCCTACGCCAGCCTTGGTCAGCCTGTTTGTAGACCACATAGGCCTGATTCCTCCTTGTGACGGGCTGTACGCCCGCAGCCTCCTGGAGCGCGACAGTGCACGCTTGCGCCTCATCGTAGTTGGTGTTACTTGTGAATGCAACCCATTTACACGCGTATCCACGTCTACTTGGGGGCTTTCATCTGCGTTTGTGTTGGAGTAGAGTGTCCGCATGAAAGCCGAAGAGGGCCGCCGGCGCCGCCTCGAGCTCTCCACCCAGAGCCTCAGCCGGCTTGACCAACGCATCTCCGTCCCGACGTACGAGCGCCAGTCGCTGGGCGGCGGCATCGTCCACATCGGGGTCGGAGGGTTCCATCGCGCGCACCAGGCCGTCTATCTCGACGACGTGTGCCGTGCGGGTGTGCGCGAGTGGTCGATCACGGGTGCGGGCGTGCTGCCCGGCGACGCAGCCATGGCCGATGCCCTGGCTGCGCAGGACCACCTCTACGCGCTGGTGACACGGGATGCCCAGACCACCGACGTGCGTGTCATCGGCTCGATCACGGATTACGTGCTGGCGGCGGGCGAGCTGGAGCCACTGGTGGCTCGCATCGCCGGACCGGAGACACGCGTCGTATCGATGACCATCACCGAGGGAGGCTATCCCGTCGACGAGGCCAGCGGCGACTTCGCTCCTCAACCGGACGCCGCTCTGCCGAGCACGTTCGTGGCCCTTGCGCGAGCCTTGCACCACCGGCGCGAGGCAGGCCTTGGTGGCCTGACCGTGCAGAGTTGCGACAACGTCATGGGTAATGGGGACGTGGCCAGGACGGCCACACTGGGCGTCTGCGCCATGATCGATCCGGACCTGGCGGGGTGGGCGGCGGACAACGTGGCCTTCCCCAACAGCATGGTCGACCGCATCACCCCGCAGACGGCGGAGACCGATCGGGCCTACCTGGCCGAGGAGTACGGGCTCATCGATCGCTGGCCGGTGGTGGCGGAGACCTTCATCCAGTGGGTCATCGAGGACGACTTCCCCTACGGCCGCCCGCCTTACGAGGACGTCGGTGTCCTGCTCACCGATGACGTGCGGCCCTACGAGACGCTGAAGCTGCGCATCCTCAACGCCGGTCACTCCACGACCACCTACATGGCCGCGCTGGTGGGTCACGCCTACATCCACGAGATCATGGCCGACCCGCCTCTGGCCCGCTACCTGCAGCAGTTCCACGATGACGAAGCCACGCCCTCGTTGCCGCCCGTGGCCGGCATCGACGTATCCGACTACAAGCGGACCGTGGCCGAGCGCTTCGCCAACCCGGAGGTCCGGGACCAGGTCGCCCGGGTCTGCCTCGACGGCACCTCCAAGTGGCCCAAGTTCCTCGTGCCCACCGTGGAGTCGCAACTCGAGCAGGGCGGTCAGGTGAAGCTCTCCGCTCTGGCCCTGGCGACCTGGTGCCAGTACCTGCTGGGCACCGCCGACGACGGCAGCGACATCCACATCTCGGCCGATCCGCGGCTCGAGGAAGCGCAGGCGTTCGCGCGTGCGTCGCTGACCGAACCGGCCGCGTTCCTCGGCTTCGACGACGTCTTCGGCCCGCGGCTGCCCAGAGACCCGCGATTCGTGTCGGCCTTCAGCGAAGCCCTCGCCTCGCTCCGCGCGGTGGGCACGTACGGCACGCTCGATCGGTGGTTGAGCAGAGGTACCTCGTGACCGAGGCCGGCGCTCCCACCGAGGATGCAGGACCGCGGAACGACGGGCCGTTGTTCCAGGCTGAGCGACGGGCCCAGATCCTCAAGCGCGTGCACGATCGCGGGCGAGTCGATGTCGGGAACCTGGCCGAAGAGTTCGGCGTCACCGGCGAAACCATCAGGCGCGACCTGACCGAGCTTCAGCGCGAACGGCTCGTGCGACGGGTGCATGGCGGTGCCGTGCCGTGGCGGGGCTCCATGCTCGTCCCCAGGCTGCAGGTGCGCGAAGGCCACATGATCGCGGAGAAGCGGCGGATCGCTCGCGCAGCCCTGGCTGAAGTGCCAGAGCGCGGCACGCTCATCATCGATTCAGGCAGCACCGCGCTGCATCTTGCTGACGTGCTCAACCGGGATCGAGACCTGGTGGTCGTCACCAACTCCATCCCCATCATGCGTTCGCTGGCCACGACGGAACGACCCAAGGTCATCGGGCTCGGAGGCAAGCTCGAGCGTCGCACCATGGCCTTCGTCGACGAGGCCGGCGTCGAGATGCTGGCGGAGATCCGCGTGGACGTCCTGTTCTTCGGCTGTGACGGCATGTCCCCCGAGAACGGCTACACCACGCCGTATCGTGCCGAGGTCGCCATCAAGCGCGCGATGATGGAGAGCGCGAGGCGAGTCGTGATGATGTTCGATAGCTCCAAGGTCGCGAATGACCAGCTCTTCCGCTTCGCCGAGATCGACGAGGTCGACATCATCTTCAGCGACAGCGGCATGGACGACCTGACCGCGGCGCGACTCGAGGAGCAGGGCCCGCTGGTCGTACGGGTCTGACGGGTCATGCTCACGCTCGGCGAGCTGGAAGCGATCGCCATCGAAGCTGCGTCCGAAGGTGCGCGCGTCGTCCGCGCGGCTGCCGGCGACCTGGGCACGGTCCAGTCCAAGTCGACGCCGACTGACCCGGTCACCTCCCTGGACATCGCCGCTGAGCGGGCCATCCGAGCCGTCCTCGCACGTCGCGCACCCGACTCGTCCGTGGTGGGCGAGGAGGGCGGCGTGACCGGCGGCTCATCAGGCGTCGGCTGGGTCGTCGACCCCATCGACGGAACGGTCAATCTGACCTACGACCTGCCCGTCATGAGCGTGTCGATCGCAGCCACGACCGAGGACGAAGTCGTCGCCGGCGCCGTTGTCGACATCCTCCGGGGCGACGTCTTCAGTGCTGCCCGCGGCGATGGCGCCCGCCTCGACGGGT
>Ga0316198_10000506_pt1 | contig 20569 bp, 15 predicted proteins | sample OudBieAanoxic_MG_FD_204935 | JGI IMG/M metagenome (GOLD analysis project Ga0316198, IMG submission 204935) | Coastal sediment microbial communities from Oude Bieten Haven, Netherlands - site A anoxic | ecosystem: Environmental > Aquatic > Marine > Coastal > Sediment | place: Netherlands...
CATCGAGGAGGAGCTTGGTCCGTCGGTCATTCGCCATCTCGAGCGCCGCCGGGCGATTACGCTGAGCGTCTCGCCACCGGAAGACCTGCCACTCGAAGACGCCATCGGGATCGTACGGAACGACGTGCTCGCAGCCCTCGAGGAATCGGGGTCGGTGCCACCCGGCGTCGAGTTTGGGCTGAGCGGCGCGGCAGGGAAGCTCGAGCTCGCGCAAGATCAGTTTGGGAACATCTTGCTGCTCGCGCTCATCATCTGCTTCCTGCTGATCGCTGCATTGTTCGAAGATTTCGTCTCCCCGTTCGCCGTTTTGATGAGCGTTCCACTCGCGGCTGCCGGAGGCGCCGGTGGGCTTTGGCTGGTCAACGCGTTCCTCGGAAAGCAGCCTCTCGACCTGATGACTGCGCTCGGCTTCTTGATCTTGATCGGCGTCGTGGTGAACAACGCCATCCTCGTCGTCGATGGCTCGCTCGCCCGACTGCGGGCGGGCTCGACACTCCGCGACGCTGTCCCTCTGGCGGTGGAAGCCCGCGTCCGGCCGATCTTCATGACGACGGCTACCTCGCTCGCCGGCCTACTTCCGATGGTCATCTTCTCGGGCTCCGGCTCAGAGCTCTATCGCGGCGTCGGCGCGATAGTCCTCGGCGGCCTGCTGGTCTCGACGGTGCTCACGCTCTTCGTCGTGCCAAGCGCGTTCACGCTCCTTTGGCGTCTTCGCGGGCACGTCGATACGGATTGAGAAACTTCTTCTTGAGCTGCTGAAGCTCGTCCCGAGTGAGCTCCCGACTTTCGCCGGGCCTGAGCCGCTCGATGGTCATCCCCGCGAACGATTGGCGCGCCAGGCGCATCACGCGATGCCCAATCGCGTCGCCCATGCGGTGAATCTGGCGGTTCTTGCCCTCGATGAGCGTAATCTGCGCCCAGGTGTTGTTCTGCTCCTGTCGGAGGACGAAGACCTCGGCAGGTTTCGTCTGATAACCGTCGTCGAGCACCACCCCATTACGAAGCGCGTCGAGCTCGGGCACATCGAGGTGGCCTTGGAACTTCACGGCGTAGACCTTGGGCACGCCTGACTTCGGCCGAAGAAGCGAGTCGACCATGTCGCCGTCGTTCGTGACCAGCAGCGCCCCACTGGTGTGGTAGTCAAGGCGGCCGACCGGAACCACACGCTCGGGAATGTGCCGAAGGAGCTCTGCGATCGTCGGCCGCCCCTCGGGATCGTCGAGCGTGGTCACCATCTCCCGCGGCTTGTGCACCAGGTAGTACGCGGGCTTCTCGGCGACGAGCCGCTTCCCGTCGACCTCAACCCGGTCCTTGTAGGCATCGACCTTCGTGCCGAGCTCTGTCACGACGCGCCCGTTCACGCGCACGCGACCCGCGAGAATCAGCTCCTCGGACGCACGCCGCGAAGCGACACCAGCGCGAGCGAGAACTTTCTGAAGGCGGTCCACGAGAGGGACCCTAGCCGGTGTCAGCGTCAGCGCCAGTGCCAGCGTCAGTGCCAGCGTCAGCGTCAGCGTCAGCGTCAGCGTCAGCGTCAGCGTCAGCGTCAGCGTCAGCGTCAGCGTCAGCGTCAGCGAAGGCTACTGCGTCACCGAGGTCTCGGTGGCCAGTGCAGACTTTCGAAGCCGGGCCTCATCCCGATCCCAGCGATCGACCTTGCCGTCGCCGTTGAGGTCCGTACCCACGCGGACGGTGTGGCCCGCGTCGTAGTATTCCCAGCGATCGGGTTGCCACGTGGCGACCGTGCTGCGGCCCTTCATGTCACGCTCGGCGCGCACTGGAAGCCCCGCCTCGTAGAAGATCTTGGTGTCGATGACTCCGTTGCCGCTGGTGTCGACCTCCCGGAGGGAGATCCGGCCGTTGGTGAAGTGGGTCACCTCGTCGATCGTGCCATCGAAATCGCGGTCCGCCTCCTCGCGAAGCGGTCGACCCTCATCGCTATAGAGGCGCACGACGTCTTTGCGGCGATCGCCATTGAGATCCGCCTCGCGGCAGACCAAGACCAGTCGCGCGAGGGTTCCCTCGCCCATGGTCTTGAATAGCTTGCGAACGTCCGGGGTGTTGTCGCCCGAGGTGTCGTATTCGGTCACCTCGTAGCCGGGGCCATCGGGCATGCAGCGACCGGCGTCAGCGCCTTCGCCACCACTCGTCGTTTCGGTCTGAGCCGCGCCGGGGCTGGTCACCGGGTCGGCCGACTTCGAGCCGCAGCCGATCACGATCGCGCCCAAGAGCAAGAGAGATGAGTATTTCACAACCGGCCCCTTTCGAGGATCGCCGCAACTTCCGCCTCAGCCGCGCTCGTGCACCTGAGCGCGTCATCCGCCGGGCCGAGGCTCTGCAAGGGCATCTCGTGGCTACGGTCGGGCTCGCCGTCTCGGTTGTCGTCGTATTGTGTCAATACGAGCTTCCCGTTTCGGAACGAGTCCCACCTGTCGACCTGCCCATCGTTGTTCTCGTCGTACTCTGCCTCGACCATGACGCCCTGCGTGTAGGTCTCCCAAACGTCCGCCTTGCCGTCGCGCTGGCGATCCCGCTCGGACTTCACGACCCAACCGCCGCTACACCATAGCCAGGTATCAATCGTGTTATCAAAATTCGTGTCGAGCTCTTTTCGGACTAGCTCGCCCTCCCGAAAAAAGGAGAGTTGGTCGAGGCGGCCATCGAAATCGAAGTCGTGGCGCTCCTGCGCGACGCGCACACCATCGCTTTCGTAGAAACGCTCCACATCGAATTTGCCGTCGAAGTTCATGTCCGCACGCATGCAGTAGGGACGCCCACCTCGTTGAACCTCTTCAATGTCCGCGCGCCCGTCTTGATTAACGTCGGTCGCGGTGACGCGATTCCCTCCGCACGCTCCGCCTTCGCCCTTCGAACCATCCGGAAGCGTGGTGGCGCTCGTGTTGCCCTGCTTGCACCCCGCCGTCGCGAGGCACACCAGCGCGGTGAGCCAAACCCATCCATGCGCGAAATTGCTCATGTTTGCGGTCACTTCGTGAGGTCCCCCGAGACCTGAACCCCATAATAATAGGACCGATCGGGCCCCACAGGCAAGTCTACCGCCACTCAGATTGACAATATATATGGTGCCATGTAGCTTCATGCCACCTTCTGAGGTCCGAATGGCGCGCAAAAAGATCTCGACGACCGTCTACATCACCCCGGAACAAAACGAACGCCTCAAGCTGTTGCATGAGCGTACGAAAGTACCGGTGGCGGTGTACATCCGCGAAGGCATCGACCTCGTCTTGGACAGACATCAAGACGAGCTTCCGGGCCAGATGACGCTCGAAGCGACCCCTGCAAAAAAAGGTTAGCTACGCCACGTTGCTGTAGGCAGGGCGCGAGGCTAGACCGGTCGCACTTTGGCGCACGATCTCGGGCACATTCGCAACTTCTGCATCATCGCGCACATCGACCACGGCAAGAGCACCCTTGCTGACCGGATTCTCGATGTCACGGGGGCGGTGTCCGCGCGCGAACAGAAATCGCAGCTCCTCGACCGCATGGAGCTCGAGCAGGAACGCGGAATCACCATCAAGGCCCAGGGCGTCCGGCTTCCCTACACGGCCATCAACGGCGAAACGTATCAACTGAACCTCATCGACACGCCGGGCCACGTGGACTTCAGTTACGAGGTCTCGCGTTCGCTTGCGGCCTGTGACGGCGCCCTCCTGGTCGTCGATGCCACCCAGGGAGTGGAAGCGCAGACGCTCGCCAACGTGTACCTGGCCGTCGAGAACGACCTCGAGATCATCCCGGTGTTCAACAAGGTCGATCTACCGAGCGCGGACGTCGACCGGGTCAGGCAGGAAGTCGAAGACGTCGTCGGCCTCGACTGCTCGGAGTTGCTCGCATGTAGCGCCAAGACGGGCGAAGGCGTTCGGGAAATCCTCGAAGCCGTCGTCCAGCGAATCCCAGCGCCCGTGACCGAGGACATCGGTACGCTCCGCGCCCTGATCTTCGATAGCTGGTACGACAGCTACCGAGGCGCGGTCTGCATGATTCGCATCAAGGATGGAACCGTCCGAAAGGGCGACAAAGTGCGGCTCATGGCGACCGGCGCGGAATACGAAGTCACCGAGCTCGGCGTGTACACGCCATTCCAGAAAGAGCTCGACCACCTCGGCCCGGGCGAGGTCGGCTATTTGGCGGCCAGCATGAAGTCGCTGCAAGACGCAAAGGTCGGTGACACGATCACCCTGGCCCGGCAGCGGGCGGAAGAACCTCTCGCGGGGTTCAAAGAGGTGAAGCCGATGGTGTTCTGCGGGATCTTCCCGACGGACAGCGACCAGTACACCGAGCTTCGCGACGCGCTCGAGAAGCTGAACCTCAACGACGCCGCGTTCATGTTCGAGCCCGAGACTTCTGACGCGCTCGGCTTCGGGTTCCGCTGCGGCTTCCTTGGACTGCTCCACATGGAGATCATCCAGGAGCGGCTCGAGCGCGAGTACAACATCGGGCTCATCACCACGGCACCAAGCGTGGTCTACCGCGTCCACACCGAGCAAGAGTCGATCGACATCGATAACCCGTCGCAAATCCCCGACGGACGCGTTCGCATCGAGGAGCCGTACTTCACGGTGTCGATCCACGTTCCCGCGGAATATGTAGGCGCAGTCATCAAGCTCTGCCAGGATCGGCGCGGCGAGCAGCAGGGCATTCAATACGCCTCCACGGACCGCGTGATCATCACGTACCTGATGCCGCTCGCCGAGGTGTTGTTCGATTTCTTCGACAAGCTGAAGAGCGCGACCAAGGGCTACGCCTCGATGGACTACGAGCTGGCCGGCTATCGAGAGAACCCGTTGGTTCGCCTCGACATGCTCCTCAACAACAACAAGGTCGACGCCCTGAGTGCCGTCGTCCACAAGGACAAGGCCTACTACCTGGGACGCGCGCTCGCCGCGAAGCTCAAGAAGATCGTCCCGAAGCAGCAGTACGAGGTCATCATCCAGGCCGCGATTGGCTCCAAGGTCATCGCCCGAGAAACCGTCCGCGCACTACGAAAAGACGTCACCGCCAAGTGCTACGGCGGCGACATCTCTCGAAAGCGGAAGCTCCTCGAGAAACAAAAAGAGGGCAAGAAGCGCATGAAGTCGGTCGGCAGCGTCGAGATCCCCCAGGACGCGTTTCACGCGATCCTCAAGATCGACGACTAGCCCCCTGAGAGTGCCGACGTGTTCGCTATCTGTACGTCGAACTCTTCGGCAACTTCGACCACATCGGTTCCTTCCGGCGTCTTGACCAAGATTCGGTCTTCGCCCTTCCCGTTTGCCGAGGCGTCGGACTCGAGCGCATCGAGGTCTAGGATGATCTGTCCGTCGGCCTGCGCCATCATCGTCTCGACCGAGATCTCGATCCCCTCTTCAGGGAACTCGATGGTTTGCGGCACCGCCATTTGCTGCACGGTGACATTGAGCATGATCTCGTCGCCGGCGCGGTCGACCAAGGTGTACGTGTTGACCTGCTGGACCTTGAACCCGTAGGCGCGGATTTCGCTTCGGGTCTCCCAACGCGCGCCGAGCCCAATCTTCTCTTCGGGCAGCAGCACGCGCGTGAGCGTTTGACGGGTGTTGACGATCATCCGAAGCAGACGGATCGGTACGTCGGAACGCTTGGTCTGCTCGTTGAGCTCGCCGGCGAGCATGTTCCCGCGGTTGTCAATCTCCACCCACCCGCCGATATCCTTCGCGACAGCGGCGCCGTCTCGAAGCTCCTGCGCGAGTCGTTCATCGAAGCCTTCGGGAACGACCGCTTCGGACTTCACCACATCGACGGCAAATTTCACGCCGCGCTCGGTGAGCTCGGCCGGTCCGGAGACGATGTCGAGGCGGAGCCCCGGGAGCAGCGTGATGGCAGCCTGGTCGGAGCTGGTGGCCAGAGTCGCGACCTTGAAGGTGGTGCTGGACGAGGTCGTCGTGCCTGCAGGGATGTTGTAGCGAAGAGCCGAACGAGGCCGCTGCCCCTTGTCCAACACGCGAATGGGGCCGTCATCCTCGGTGCTCGCGCCCGCAGCGGTTTCCGACTTCTTGCAGCCGCCAAGCGCGACAAGCGCGCAGACGAAGATCAAGCCGCGCAACGTCAAATGCCTCGTCATGTCCTCTTACTCCTCTACGAAGATGGTGTTCCAGTCGTCCTTCATCGAAACGACGACCCAGCCCGCTCCGCTGGCCGCGTCGAGCGCTCGATCGAGCTTTCCGATGCTGCTCTCCCGGTCGTACGCGTACTCCCGCTCCGCGTCGTCATGGTGAAGCAGCAGGCCGAGCCGCACGTCGCCACTACCCAAGGTCGTGTACTCCAGCATCTCGAAGTCGCCGTCCGAGTTTCCAAACGCAAGAATGGGCTTGCGACCAATGCGCCTCTGGATACCGACCGGCTTCCCGTCCTTGTCGTCGATGAAATCCACCTCGGGCAACCGGAGAAGGGACGGCTTGCCCCCCTGGACTTCATAGCGGGTGGCGATGGACGAGCCGATCACGCGCTCGGGCGGGATCCCGTAGGTCGGCTCGGCGAAGGTGCGCAAGAACTCCACCGTACCGCCCGAGACGATGAACGTGGTGAAACCATTGGCCTCGAGATAGCGGAGGAGCTCGATCTGGGGCTGATAGGCAAGCTCGGTGTACGGCTTTTCGAAGTCCGGATGGCGCGCGTCGCGGATCCACTCCGTTGCGATCGTGTGAAAGAGCGTGGCACTCATCCCCGTGTGCGACGCCATGAGCACTTCGATCAAGCCGTGGCTGCCCGCCGCGACCAGCGCGTCGCGGTCGCCTTGGATGACCGCGCGGAAGGGCTCCTGCGTCTTCCACTCCGGGTGCACTTGAGCGAGGCTTCTGACGCGGTCGAGCGCGAACATGAGCTCCCCGTATGCGGGCTTCTCGACCCAGAGTGTGCCGTCGTTGTCGAAGGTGGCGATGCGAGCCTCGGGCTCGACATATCTCGGACCGTCCGGGTCGGTCACAGCGGCGACGAACTCGACGATCCTAGCTTTGGTCGCTGTGTCGTTCCACGACGGCAGCGGATCGACCGCGGCCTCGAGCTCCTCGCCGGTGGTGGGCTCGTTTGAACGGGGTTCTTCAGACTGCGCGCATCCGAACGCGATCATCGCCAGGGCGATGAGGGCAACCCCCCAACCGCTGCGTCTCAGTGAATTCATGGCGCGAAATGTAGGTGTCCCCCCGAGGCGCGTCCAGGCAGCAAGGGCGCCTTTTTCACGCTTGCGCGTCCAGCACCGAGAGAAAAGTGCTGGGCTCGGGCCGGACTCGATAATTGTCGGTCAGATCCGCGAACAACACTCTTCGCTCCGGGTCCACGATGACGACGGTTGGCAGCACGCTTTCGGTCTCGTACCCGAGTGGCTCCATCATGAATGGAACACCACCAACGTGCTCGATACCTAGCTTTCTTGCGGCCCGGTTCCCCGCGTCGACGCAGAACCGCATCGGTACGTCGAAGTTCTTTGCCAACGCCTTCATGTGCTTGTCGGACTGCGGACTGATCAGAAACACCTCCACACCCCGAGCTTCGAGCTCACGGTATTGTGCCGAGATCTCTTTGACCTGCGCCATGCAAAGCGGACACCAATTGCCGCGAATGAACATGTAGAGCCCGTACTTGCCGGGGGTCGGCGCCACGGGCCTGCCCTCCGCGTCGACCAGCTCGAGCTCGGGCAACTTGGCCCCGACAGTGATCGAGGAGCCCGAGCGATCGAGCTCCGAGTACCAATAAACGTAGACAAATGCCGGGATGACGCCGGGGAAGAGCGCGAGCCAGCTCGCCGGGGATTCGAAGTAGAGGAACGCCAACGCCGTGCCCACCGCAGCCAGAACGAGAATCGGATACTCGTTGCGCGAAGTACGGGCCCGAAGGACGAAGCCCGGCGCGAATGCGCCGCTAAGCACGGGCGCAGCGATGTGCGCGGGGGGAGGACTACGGCCGGGGTGGATGCAACTAAACCCGTGCGCTTAAAAAGGGTCGCCCGGTCGTTTGGAGGGGGGGGAGACACGACCGGGCGGGAGTAGCCGGTGGACATATTGGGGGGGTTCCACCGGCAAAGTTTTTTGTTTTTCTGAATCGGAGACGGCTACGTCCCCATGGATTAAACGTTAGGTAGTCAGACTGGAACCGTCAATGGCAGCTAATCCATTGAGGTGAATTTTCCGGTGTATTGCCTCACAGATCTGTTCGAAAACAGATGCCAGCAGGCGGCGCCCACGGCGCTCCCGAGCAGGTCGGCGACGACGTCGGCAAGCTCTGACGAGCGACCGGGGACGAGCGCCTGGTGAATCTCATCAGAGAGCCCCCAGAGCGCGGATACGAAGACCGCGAACAACGCGGTCCGCCAGACGGCCGCCGATGGCCAGCTTCGCGACGCCGCGTAGGCGCAAAGCCACCCCAGCACCGCGTATTCGACGAAGTGGATCGCTTTGTCTCGAAACGGAAGGTGTTGCACCCCGGGCACCTGCACCTCGAACGACGAGATCACGAAGATGAGCGCCATGTAAAGCAGCGCGAAACGCCAAGGGCGGAGCCGCTCTCTCGCAGACTGCCCGATCAGGAGGCGCCTCCAGCGTCGATGACGGAGAGGCGCGTTCGATGCGCGGAACCCTGGCCGCCCTTGGCGCCCACCATGTATCCCGACAGGCTGTGCCGAAACGGCTCATCGATGGTCACGGTCACGAGCTGGCCCGTCGGATCTGTGCCATCCGGAGCAAGGAGGTGCACGATTTCGTTTCGCTCGCTTCGGCCGGCGAAGCGCCCCGTGTCGCCGGGCGATGGCCCTTCAACCAGCACACTGAGCTCTTGGCCGACCAACGACTGCAAGTGTGCCTGCTGCTGCGTCTCGACGAGGGCAAACAAGCGAGCCAGTCGCTCGTTCTTCACGTCTTCGGAAACCTCATCACCAAGCTTGAGCGCCGGGGTATACGGTCGCGGCGAATACTTGAAGCCAAACGCCGCAACGAAGCCGACCCTACGGACGAGCTCGAGCGTCTGTTCAAAGTCATCGTCGGTCTCGCCGGGGAAGCCCACGATGAAGTCGGCGGACAGGGTCAGCCCAGGCTTGGCGGCCTTGAGTGCATCGGTGCGCGCGATGTAGTCGTCCGAGGTGTAGCGCCGCGCCATTCGGCGGAGCAGCCGGTCCGACCCGGATTGGACGGGTAGGTGCACGTGTGCAGGCAGCACCTCGAGGTCCGCGTGGGCGGCGATGAGCGCCGCTGTGATGTGTCGCGGGTGCGGGGACGTGTATCGAAGCCGTAAGAGGTCCGGCACCTCATGCGCGATCCGGCGCAGAAGCTCTGCGAACTGAGAGGTGGACGCCGCCATCTTGGATTCGGTCTTCGCGGCTTGTGCGGCATCTCCCGGCTCGTGCCAGGAATTGACGGTCTGCCCGAGCAACGTCACCTCGCGCACACCGCCCTCGACCAGGTCCTGGATCTCGCCGACGATCTCGTCAGCCGGCCGGTATCGCTCCGAGCCACGGGTATAGGGAACGATACAAAATGTGCAGCGCTCGTCGCAGCCCTTCATCACCGTGACGTATGCCGTGACCTCGCGCCGATCCGCGTGGGGTTTGGCCCTCAGGAATTGCGGGTCGTCCATGTCGAACTGGGTGCGCGTCACCGGGGGCGCCCCCTGCTCGATCTCCCGAATCAGCGCCGGGAGCTCCGGGATGTTGTCGGGCCCGAGAACGATGTCCACGAACGGCGCCTTCTTGAGCAATCGCTCGCCCTCTTGCTGCGCGACACAGCCCGCAACGGCCAAGACGGTGCCCCGCTGGGCCTCCTTGAATGGCCGAAAGGTGCCGAGAAGGCTCATCAACTTGTGCTCGGCCTTCTCGCGGACGCTGCAGGTGTTGACGATGAGCAAATCGGCCAACGCGGGCTCGCTCGCCTCGCGGTAGCCACTCCGCAGTAGGACCTCCTCGATCCGCCGGGAGTCGTGGACGTTCATCTGGCAGCCGAAGGTCTGGACGAAGTACTGCTTCATGGACTCGCGACGCTACCTGTAGCAGCCTAGTCCGAGGGCCGCCAAACGGCCGAAATTACGCCGTTCGCTGGCGGAATTAGGCCGCAACGCGCTACAAGCCCTAGGTAGATGGGCGGACGGCGATGCATCTGGCTTCTGCTCGTTTTGGCGAGCGGGTGCAAGACGATCCCTGAGGATGCATATGGCATCGATCGGATCCGTTTCACCGGTATGGAGCAGCTCGATGACGAGGCGCTCCGGGCCTGCATGGCCTCACAGGAGCGGGACCGGGTGACCATCGCGTTTGGGACCAGCCCCGACCGCCAGTGCGGCGTCCCGCCATTCGACGGAAAGCGGGTCTCTTTCGACCTGTGGAAGAAGCTCCGAAAGGGTTGGCCGACGCTCGATTCTGCGGTCTTCGATCGCGACATCGACCGGATCGAGCGCTGGTACCAGGCGCGCGGGTACTACGACGCGGCGGTCGTCAGCACCGAGTTCAGCCCGCCGTCGGCCGCCGCCGATGACCGCATCGTGACGACGACCCCGGGTGAGGCACCGTGTACCCGAGAGGGCGAAAGCGAAGGCTGTAAGGTTTCGATCGGCATCGAGGTCGAGGAAGGCTTGCCCGTTCTGGTTCGGTCGATCCGGGTCACCGGCGACGAGGGTCTGCGCGATCATGAGCGCAAAGAAATCCAAGGCGCGGTCGCCCTGGAGATTGGGAACCCATTTGACGAGTCGCTCTACGAGCGAAGCAAGCGCGCGATTCGGCGCCGGCTGAGGAGCGCGGGCTACGCGTGCGGCAGGGCATCGGGGCGCGTAGAAATCGATCGGGAGGCACGAGAGGCGTTCGTCGACCTCTACGTCGAGCCCGGGCCCGCGTGCAAGCTCGGCGATATCACCGTGTCGGGCTACGAGGACCTGCCAGCCAAGACCATTCTCGACGTCGCGGACCTACATACCGACGACACATACAGCTCCGACGCGGTGGCAGACGCCCAGCGTGCGGTTTACGCGCTCGGAGCCCTAGCGTCGGTCGACGTCAGCGAGAACCCTAGACTCGACGCGGACGAACAATGCACTGGTGTCGTCGACATCAACATCGCGGTCGAGCCGGGGCGACAGATCCGCTGGGGCATCGGTGCGGGCCTCCAAAGCGGTACCATCGCCACGCTCACCCTGGAACAGGACACCCGAATCTCCGACGTTCACTTGTTCGGTCTGTTCGAACACCGGAATTTCATCACCGGGTTCCGGAAGTTGCGCATCGAGGATCGTCCGAAAATCGTCGCCCCGGACCCTTTCTTCCGTTTCAATCGGGGATTCATCTTTGGCAACGAGCTCCGCGTCTCCTATCGGCGTCCTGCGTTCCTCGAACCACGCACCACGGCTGCGCTCGACTTTCGCTACGATTGGGGCCCGGACCCCTTCGAGCTCTTCCGCCGGCACGATCTTCAGGTCCGCGGCAACCTCTCGCGCCCGTTCTTCGACGGACGCCTCCTCCTCGTCGGTGGTTTGAACTACGACACCTACCTGGTGGCAGACAGGGATCCAAGATTCCCAACGAGCTACCAGGTCGTCTTCTTCGACGAAAGCGTCATCGTCGATCTCAGAGACGACTCGCGCAGCCCGCGGGCGGGCTTCTTCTTTCGCGCCAGCAGTCAACAGTCGCCGGCAAAGCTCAAGCGCTCTTGGCAGTATGTCCGTGTCTCGCCCGAGGTACGCGGCTACGCCCCGTTGCCGCTCTCGTCGACGCTTGCGTTTCGATTCGGCATGGGCGCGATGTTCATTTTCTCTAAAGATCAGAATCGCCTCGATCTGATCGGCCAGGAGCTCGGGCCACAGAACTATCGACTGCGCTCCGGTGGTCCGACGACCCATCGGGGCTTCTTCGGCGGGTTCCTGGGCGACCCGGGCAACATCGACTCCCTCAACCGCGAAGGTCAGGACGCGCGAAACGACGGCGGCCTGCGTAAATGGGAAGCCGGGGTCGAGTGGCGGGTTCCGATCACGCAAGCGTTCGCGACGGCGCTCTTCATGGACTTCGGTGACGTGAACCGCGGGAACGTCTGGCGCTTCAATTACATTCGCGCCGCCGCCGGTTTCGGGTTTCGCTATCGGACGCCAGTCGGACCGATTCGTCTCGACTTCGGCTTCCTGATCCCCGGTTGGCAGGTCGTCAACGGGGCCCCTCCTCCGAACGCCTTCAACATTTTCCGGTTCATTCGAGGCGGCGTGCCTGGAGCCATTCACTTCACGATCGGTGAGGCCTTCTGATGCGCTGGCTCAACCGGCTCTTCAGTTGGTTTCTCGGGTGGCCCCTGTTGGCCATCTTGTCGTTGCTCACGAGCGTGCTCTTCCATCTGGACACTGACCTTGGGCGCAGACTCGGCCGGGACATACTCAACGACTTCGTGTCCGAGCAGATGGTCGGGACCATGCACGCTGGCTACATCGAGCAACTTCGACTTTGGCGCACGGTGGTCAAGGATACCTTTGTGTACGACCCCGACGGCCGGGCGATCATCTATGGCGAGACCGTGGAGCTCGGCATCGACCCCATCGCTGGGCTTCGGGGCAAGCTCCGTTTCTACTACGGCCGCCTGACCAACGGGTGGGTCGACTTGGTCGACGACGGAGAGGGCGCGCCAACGTTTCTCGCCGCGTTCGAAGCGGCCGACCAGACCCCCACGGTGGGTGAGCCCTTCCACGCGATTGTCGACAACATGGACCTTCGCAATCTGGAAGTAACTGGCGAGATCCTCGGCCTGCAGGGCCTGCGTATCGTCGACCTCGACACCAAAGGTCGGATGGAGTTTCACTGGATCACCGAGATCGAGGTGTGGTCTGCGGAGGGACGGATCGTCAGCCCGTTTCCATTCGACGCGACGATCGACAATATCGCCGGCACCGTGCACACCGACGCGCGGGGCACCCAAGTTACGGGCGAAGCGAGCCGTGGCGAAGAGCACATGACCGCCGAGCTCGTGTACCGGCCGCGCGAGGGCGCCGAGCCCGAGGACCCATACGACCTCGACCTCTTCGTTCGAGTGGAGCCCGTGAGCGGGGAGACCCTCTACGACGTGGGGTTCGATTGGGCGGAGTCCCTGAAGGGCCAAGGCAGGGGCTGGGTGCGCCTGTGGGGACCTGAAGGCAACTACCGGTTGCAAGCCGACGTGGACACCGCGGGCGGAAAGGCCCGCGTCAAGGGCGAGCTTCCGAGCGAAGGCGTCACGCGGATCGAAGTCTCCAGTCCGGCCCTGAAACTCGCTCCGCTCATCGGCGGAGCGCCCGATGTCGAAGCCAACGGCCGCATCGAGCTCAGCACGGACCCGAAGAACGAGGACGTGCTGGGCGTGGCCATCGAGACGGAAGGGTTCACCTACGAGCCGTTCTACGTCCCCCCGTTCGTCGCGAAGCTCCGCGCCCGCGAGGACGGCCTCGACATCGACTCGGTGAAAGCCGAGTACTCGGGCGGCGACCTCTACATGGACGGGCACGTCGAGTACAAGGGCATCACCGAGATCCACGCATGGGGCGAAATCCCTGCGGTGAGCGAGGATCCGAATTTCCAGCAGTTTGCCGAAGGCATCTCGGGCGACGTCGAGTTCGACCTCAAAATCCGGCAGACCGTGCGAGGTGATTTCGAAACCAAAGGCCGGGTGCGATTCGACGACTTCGACTACGGCGCGATTCGTGCGCACTTCTTGATCCTCGAGGGGCGAATCTGGGGAGACCCGGTCGCCCCGAAGGTCGACCTCCAGCTAGACGGGGCTGCGGTGCGTGTTGCGGGCTACCCGATTGGCAATGGCAACGCCATCCTGACGGGTGGTCCCCAGGAGTACACGGCGACAGGCGCATTCTTGGCACCGGGCGACCGACGCGCCGAGTTCCAGGCGCGAATCGAAGCGAACGACAACGTGTACGAGCTCAACGTCGACACCATCGAGCTCGCCGTCGGCGAGCTTTCGTGGCGTGGCTCGGTCAACAACCTGACCCTCGACGTAGACAAGGGCGTCTCCTTCGACCGCATTCTGATGGGCCGGGGGCCGCAGCGCCTACGGTCCAGCGGCCAGTGGCTCTTCAACGGACCCGACGATATCGAGGCGGACCTCGAGAACTTCGACTTGGCGGTGCTGAAGATTCTATTCCCCGAGGAAGCGTTCGACTTCGAAGGCGGGGTCGACTTGCACTTCGAGTTCCGCGGCGACCTCGACAAAGACCCCACCATCGTCGCCGAGGGGACGCTCACGGATGCAACGCTCTGGGACATCGCACCCGTCAACGCAGCCTACCTGCTCCGGTACGACGCCGGAGTGCTGGACGCCGACGCCCAGGTCGACCTGGGAGGACGCGGGAACTTCACGCTCAGCAGCTCGGGCTACATCGAGGCCATGCCGGGAGGCGTCGGAGCGTCGCTCCGCGAGGGTGTGTACGAGACGACACTCAGTACAGGCGCGATGGACCTGAGGTTGTTGGAGTTGATCTTCGAGGACGAGATGCCCGACGTAGAAGGATTTGCGAACGCGAGCATCCGCTTCTCGGGGCCGATCGACGCGCCATCGTTCAAAGGTAACGTTCAGATACCGGGCCTCATCGTTGGCGGCTGGGGCCCGGCCGAGCTCGACTCGACCTTCCGCTATGAGTACGGCGTGCTCCTCGCACAACTGCGGCTTGGCGACGAGAAGGGCGAGCTCTTCGAGAGTGAAGGTAGCTTGCTGGTGGATCTCGTGCACCTCGTGCAAAACCCGAGCGAGACGGTTGAAGCGCTCGCAACCTCGCCGTGGCGCCTCTCAATGCGCGTGCCACCGCGACGCTTGAGCGCCTTCCCCAGATACCTGGGAGAGCGCTTCGTTCCAGATGCGAACCGGCTGCGGGTTGCGGGTGCTGTCACCATCGCGGGCGGCGCGTTCAAAACCCGCGGCGATCTGCACGCGAGCCTCGACTGGCTCTCGGACTCCTCGGAGGGGCTCTGTGGAAGTGACTCCAACCCGAGGGCCACCGTCAGGGCGCAACTCGTCGACGGGTTGACCCAGCTCGCGATGGACGGAGTCGTCGGAGAGTCGAAGGTGCTCGACGTGGAAGCCTCTGCGGAGACGCCCATCGACGCGTGGCTCAACGCCGCGGAGATTCCGAGTTGGCCGGTGACCCGCGTCAGCGCGGACTTCTACGACGCGCCCACCGAAAACATCCCGTACCTTTGCCGCTACGTTGCCGGAACGCTCAAGGCTCAGCTCCGAGGCACGGGATTGTTCGGCGACGACCCGACGCTATCGTTGTCCATGGCTTCCGACGACCTGCGCGCGCGCCGTATCGAGCCGGCCCGGCGAACCGGGATGGTGAGCACGATCGTCGAAACCCCGCCATCGACGAGTCGAATCACCGGCGGCTACGCCGACGGCTTCGGCGAGCTAGGGCTGGACATGCAGTGGTGGAACGGAGGCTCGACGACCATCAACGGCCGAGTGCCACTACTCTGGGACACCGCGCACCCAGTTCCGGAGCTCGCGAAGCGCGGTGAGCTCTCGGGACGGGCGGACTTCGACCGCATGCCGCTCCAAGCCGTCCTCGCCTGGATGGCCGGCATGGTCAACGTCGAAGGCATCCTCGAGGGGAGCGTCAGCGCGCAAGGCTCGGTCAAGAAGCCCAACTTGGTCGGCAGTGTGGAGCTCACCGACGGCCGCATAGACGTGCGAAGCGTCGGCCAAACGCTCGAAGACGTCACCGGGCGAGCCATCTTCGACGAGGACGGTGTCGCGATCACCGATTTGAAAGTCACGGACACCCAGGGGAGCGCAGAGGTCAACGGTCGCGTGAGCGCCGAAGGGATGACCTTCAACAAGATGGACTTCCAGGTTAGCGCCGACAAGTTCCCGCTTCGTCAGGAGGGGTCGATCGTCGCCCGCGTCGATGGCGACGCTCGGGTGATGGCCGACTTCGCGAAGGAAGGGCTCGACGGCGAGGTGAGTATTCAATCTCTGACCATCGACATTCCCGAAAGCTCGGCGACGCCCCAAGATCTCGCGCCGCACCCCGAGGTGTTCTTGATCGGTAAGACCTACGAGGAGCTCCGCAAGCCGTCGCCCTACCCTGTGCACCTCAAGCTCCGCTCGGAGAAACGCATCGTAATCATGAGCCGTGACCAAGGTTTCTTGGTAGAAGCCACAGCCAACCTCGATACGACGGTGGCGGTCGCGCTCTTGGTCGAAGGGACCGTGAATCTCCACTCCGGCAACTTTCGCGTCTTCGGCAAGCGGTTCGAGGTTCGCTCGGGGAGCATGGTGTTCGATGGAAACGAGGAGATGGACGCGAAGGTCGACCTCGTTGCGCGGCATTCGCTTCGCGGGAGCAACGACACCATCACGGTCACGGTGTCCGGACGGTTGAGCAACCCCACCATCGAGTTCAGCTCCAGCGTACCGACGACCAGCGAAGCTCAGGTGATCGCGCTACTGGTGACGGGCACCACACGCCAGCAGAGAGGGGCCGGGCCCAGCACCGCGCAGGCTTCGCAGGAGACCAGTAACTTTCTGACGGGCGTTGCTGCCGGCCTCGCCTCCGCCTCGCTCCAGTCACAGTTTGGCGGGTTTGCGCCCACGTTCGGCATCCAACAGGGGCAGGCCTACGCCGATGACGTAGAAGGAGACACCGCGGTCCAGGTCGGGTTCAGCGTCGACAGCGTACTTCCTGACAACATTCCGATCCGAGGCCTCTACGTCGAAGGCCAGTTCGTGGCACGGCGTGCAGAGGGCGGTCCGAACACCACCGCGCAGGCTCAGCGCCCCGGATTTTTGATCGAGGCTCTCTGGCCTCTAAACTTCGTGACGACCGGCACATTTGCCCCTCCATCCAACTGGAGTATCGACATCACTTGGGAGCCTTGAGGCCAACATGACACGCAAGCTATTTGGAACCGACGGCATCCGCGGGCTCGCCAACCGCGGCGACATGACACCGGAGGTCGCCTTTCGCATCGGCGCGGCCATCGCTTATCAAGCGGGTAGGCGTGTGAAGCACGTACCCCGCATCGTCGTTGGCAAAGACACTCGGCTCTCGGGCTATCTCTTCGAGACCGCCGTCGCGTCCGGCATCTGCGCGCTTGGCGGCGAGGTTCTCCTATCAGGGCCGCTGCCAACACCGGCCATCGCTCACCTGACCACGAGCATGCGCGCAGACGCAGGGTTCGTGATCAGCGCGTCGCACAACCCGTATCAGGACAACGGAATCAAGATCTTCGGCCCGGACGGGTTCAAACTACCCGACGCGGTCGAGCACGAGATCGAAGAACTGGTCTTCGGCTCGGACCTCGATGCGAAGCGTCCGACCGGCACCCGCGTGGGTCGCGCCGAGCGCCTCGACGACGCGCCTGGGCGCTACGTCGCGTTCGTCAAGGCTTCGTTCCCGGCCGAGCTGACGCTCGAGGGAGTTCGGATCGTCGTCGACGCCGCGCACGGCGCTGCGTACCGCACGGCGCCTCTCGTGTTCTCCGAGTTGGGTGCGACCACACACGCGATTGGCGTTCGACCCAACGGCAAGAACATCAACCACAAAGTAGGCGCGCTGCATCCCGAGAACTGCGCTCGAGAGGTCCGCAGGCGAAACGCCGACCTCGGCATCGCGCTCGACGGCGACGCCGACCGGGTGATCATGATCGACGAGAAGGGCAACCAGATCGACGGCGATGTGATCATGGCTCTGTGTGCGACGCGAATGCTTCGCGACAAGCGCCTGCGGCGACGCACCCTCGTGGCCACTGTGATGAGCAACCTAGGGCTCGAGCGCGCAATCGAGAACGACAACGGCAAGCTCATTCGCTGCAACGTGGGCGATCGCTACGTGGTCGAGACGATGCGAAAGCGCGGCTTCAATTTCGGGGGCGAGCAGTCGGGGCATCTCATCTTCCTCGATCACGCGACCACCGGAGACGGCCTCGTCGCGGCCATGCAAGTGCTCGCCATCCTGCGACGGGAGCAACGACCGCTGTCCGAGCTCGCGGCCGAGGCGATGCAGCGCGTTCCTCAAGTGCTCGTCAACGTGACGCTCCCGGGCAAACGCCCGCTTGCGGAGCTGCCGAAGACCAGCCGTGCCATCGCGAGCGCCGAGAAGGCGCTTGGGAAGAACGGCCGGGTTCTAGTTCGATGGAGCGGCACCGAGCCGAAGCTTCGCGTGATGATCGAAGGCCCCAAGCAGGACCGGATCGAGGCCATGGCCAACGGCATCGCAGCCGAAGCCAAGAAAGAGTTCAAGGCAGCCAAGTAGCCGGCCGAGCGGCGAAGCCCGTATGCCGCAACCGCGCTAGGCGTGCGCGGGGCGTTACGGGGTGGGATCGGGGAGCAACACGGTCACTGACGACGGCTCGACCGAGAGCACTTCGACCCCGTCGGGCACCCCTCGAAGCTCGACGCGCACCGACACTGCACCCTTGCTGACCAAGGTGTCGCTGAGATTCACAATCGCCAGAATCGAGGCGGGGTTGAGGTCGGCGACGATGCGCGCGGGGCCCCGGATCCGCGCGGCAACAGCGCGAGGGCGGAGCGCGCGGGGCACGACACCTTCGGCATCCACGCGTAGAGGCGACAGCACGCGTTCGATCATCTTTGGTTGCACGCGAAGTGTCACGAGGACCGTTTGCGCTTCGAAGGTGGTGTTCGCTGGAGCACCCACGAGCAAGATCTCGCGTTGCACGACCCCTTCCTCGAGCACCGACACGTCCACTTCCATGGAGCGAACGGTACGCATGGCGTTGACGACGTCGCGTGGTCCCTCGACTTCGACAGTATCCGGAAACACCTCCGGCTCGCCCGCCCACTCCAGGCCGTCGGGAAGCTGTCCATCGAGAAAAACCTCGACGGGAAGCTCGCGAACGGCACGTGGGACCCATTTGAACGTGAGCGACGGCGGCACGACCTGGACGACCGCAACACCAGTGGGGAGATCGAACATCTCCTTCTCGAAGTAGTAACGGGACTCCTCGCGAGTCTTGAGCTTCACGTCGACGGGCGGAAGGTTCTCTTGGCGAATCGCGTTGAGGCGTGCTCGGCTGCCCTTGAGCCGCACGCGTACCCTGTCGGGCGTCTCGGTCACGAGAATCATGTCAGCGGCATCTGGCGGGGGCCGAACGACGACGTCGATGTACACGTTGCGTTCCATGTCCTCCGCCCCGTGGACGAGAGAGAACATGAGAATGGCGATGCCCAGCGCGCTCGCTTTGAGCCCGAGGTTGGACGTGAAGAAGAGCCGGATGGCGTGGAGCGCCTCGACGAGCCTGCTCACGACGTTTCCTCGACCTTTTTGACCGTGATCACGGCATCCGGGTTCTGAGAGCGCGAGGTCTCCGGGGGCGCCAGCGTCGTGCGGCGGTCCGCGGCTTTGCGCCGATTGGGCTTTGGCGCGTAAAAGAGGCCATAGAGCGCGTCACGAAGCGAGGCAACGTCCAAGTTGCGCACGATGTTGCCGTCGAAGCAGAGCGAGATCGCACCGCGCTCCTCACTCACGACCACCACGACAGCGTCGGTCTCTTCGGTGATGCCGAGGCCAGCGCGATGCCGCGCACCGAGCGAGCGGTCGCCGCCAGCTGACCCTGCCATTGGCAAGAACACGCCAGCCTGCCAAATTCGCCCCTCGCGCACGACAACCGCGCCGTCGTGCATCGGGTTCTCGAAGCTCGGCACGAAGATGCTGTGTAGGAGCTCCTTGCTGACCGCCGCGTCGACTTCGGTCCCCCGCTCGATGAACTCGTCGAGCGCCGCACTCCGCTCGAATGCCACCAGCGCACCGATCCGCTTTTGTGCCAGAGTGCCTGCGGCCTTGATCACCTCTTCGATCGTCTGGGTTTCTTTGGCGGTTCGTTGCCCACGAAGGAGAGGTCGCCGGCCCATGCGCGCCAGCGCCCGACGGATATCCGACTGAAAGATGATGACGACGATCACCGCTAGGTACGCAAGCACTGAATCGAGGATGGTGGTGACGGTGACCAAACCGATGCGGCGGGCGAACAGGTAGCCGACGAACACGAGACAGAGACCGATCGCAACTTGCATCGCGCGGGTGCCGCGCAAGATCACGAGTGCCCAATAAATGAGCACTGCGACGAGGCCAATATCGAGGCAGTCGTGGAGTACCTCCCATGGGCTTCGTTGAAAGAAGCCGATGAAGCCGTCGCTGAGGTCCGTCGCAACGCCGGTGAGCACATCGATCATGGTGCGCCTCCGCCCGTCGACCAGAGCGCTTTGGCAACCGCCGCCACTTGCCTCATGACGGCCACGTCATGCACCCGCACGGCATCGACGCCTTCTGCCACGCACATCGCGACTGCAGCCGCAGTGCCGCCCAAGCGAGCGTCGGCGAGCGGCCTTGCTCCGCTTGGGTCCGGCGCGAGCTCGGCGATGAACGATTTGCGCGAAGGCCCCACAAGTATACGGTATCCGGTCTTTCGGAAAGGCCCAAGAGAACTTAGTAGTTCCGTCGACTGGCGTGCTGTCTTGGCGAAGCCGAGGCCTGGATCGAGCCACACCGACGCCCTCGGCACGCCGGCACGTTCCACGCGTTCAGCGGCGGCGAGCAGCTCGCCGATGACGTCGGAGACGAGGCTCGCGTACTCGATGTTGGG